>Ga0256842_1001951_pt1 | contig 15596 bp, 14 predicted proteins | sample 4559240metaG_FD_185973 | JGI IMG/M metagenome (GOLD analysis project Ga0256842, IMG submission 185973) | Hydrothermal vent microbial communities from Guaymas Basin, Mexico - 4559-240 | ecosystem: Environmental > Aquatic > Marine > Hydrothermal vents | place: Mexico: Guaymas Basin | collected...
CAGGTTTGGCAGACAATATCTTCTCTATGACCCATGCAATATCTTTTTCCTCTTCCCTCCTAACAGAACCCATAACCACAAAGGAAGTATCACGAGGAATGAACGGCAGAATGGAGCCATCCTGAACATACAGACGAGAGGTTACGTCTATGCGGTCAAACTTGATATTGTGCATAATGCTTACATCTTTCATTCCAAACAATCTGGCAAATCTTTGGGCATCAGACGGTGATATGGCACATATTCTTTCAGGACATACATCTTTCCAGAATAATTGCAATTTCATGTAGGCATTCAGGCTCTTCCGGGACAACCGTCCATTTAAAATAATAACAGGGATCCCTGCCTTCCGGCAGGCCGCCATCATGCCCGGCCACATCTCCGTTTCAAGCAGCACAACAAGCCTTGGCCGCCATATGCCAAGCGCATGTTGCATAAGCCACGGCATATCAAAAGGCAAATAAGACGTCTTAAACATCTTGCCTGCATCAGGTAATTTACCTATACCTTCCTTCAAAACAGACATACCCTGAGCCGTACAGGAGGTAATGATGGCTGTAATGGAACTGAAAGAGGAAAGCTGTCTTATCAACTCAAGGGCAAGATATGCCTCACCTCCGGATGCGGCCTGTATCCACAGATCAAACGGTTGCCTGCAGGATTGCATAAGCAAGCGTTGATGAATACCCTGGCGTATTCTTGGAGATACAGACAGAAATGGAACAAGGCCTGTCCATACCAGGCCATAAAGCTCAAGTATAACTCTGTTTAATGTGTTCATAGATATTCTTTTGTTTAAGACCAATAAGGCAGGGAAAGATCGAAGGGAATTGTTATTCCGCTATTTATTGAGCTGATACCATTTTCTGAACCTTTAACCTATGAATAAGGATTAGAACAGACAGAAATATGAGAAGAACAGGAAAAAGATAACCGTAACGCACATAAAATGTTGGTTCATAACGATAGATATTTATGGAATGCAGTATGGTTGTCCTCCTGAAAAGATCTGTTTTGGCAACAATCCTGCCATCCTGCCGTATGATAGCGCTAATTCCTGTATTCGCCGCACGCACCATAGGGAGCCTGTTTTCCACGGCCCGGAAAACTGCCATTGAAAGATGTTGATAAGGCGCTCCTGTTCTCCCAAACCAGGCATCATTGGTAAGATTTATCAATATATTTGCACCTATCTGTGAATGAAAACGCGCCAGGCTGGGAAATATGGCCTCAAAACAGATCAAAACACCTATTTTAAGGCCGTCTGCAGTCAACAGTTTTATTTTATTGCCTGCCTCAAAGTCCCCTGCTGCCGGCACAATCCGGTTAATAAAGCCCAATACTGTCTTAAGCGGGACGTATTCACCAAACGGAACAAGATGAACCTTGTCATAATACTGAACATGGATATCACCACCCCTGTATGGAGACAACATATAGGCACGGTTATAATATCTTAAAACACCTCCCTTCATGCTATATGCAGGACTTCCAAAAACGAGGATACCACCGCGTTTAACAAGTCCTGCAAGCAGCATCTGAATACTTTTGTTATCCTGAAAAAAACATGGAAGGGAGGTCTCCGGCCATACCACAAGATCGGCACCGGAGATAATGCCCTTTTCTGTAAGATCCATATAGGTTGTAATAGTCTTTCTCCGAAAATCGGGATTCCATTTCACAGATTGGTCAATATTCCCCTGCACAATTAAGACCTTTATATCCTTAACATGTTTCTGAGAACTGAAAGGCCGTGAAAGGCAATGATATCCATAACCGAGTGTAGCAAAGACAACAACTACAGTTATAATTGTCTCTATCCATACACCTTTATTACGCCTTTTAAATATAACAGACCATAACGACACATTTACAAGGACAATCAAAAATGAGAGACCATATACCCCGAACAGATCTGCACTCTGGAGAAAATACAGGTTTTTATACTGGGTATAGCCAAAAAGGCACCACGGAAACCCGGTCATAAGATGTGCCCTTGCATATTCCAGGCTCACCCAGCAGGCAGACACAGCTATTCCATAGAAAAGGCAGTCTTTGAGAAACAGAAACAGGCAGGAAAAAATTGCGGGAAATAATGCAAGATAAGATACAAATAATAACAATATCCCAATACTTGCAAATATGTTCAGGCCTCCGTAATGACCGAGGGCCACAATAATCCAATAAAGAAGGGTTATAAAATGGACCGATCCTGCAATAAACCCCAGATAAAGGCCTTCTTTCAAAGAGGCTCCATTAAGAGCAACAAAAAGCGGTACAAGTGCAACCCACGACAAAAAGGCCATATTGAAGGGAGCAAATGAGGCGGTCATCAACAGACCTGAAGAGATGCTCAAAGACAGGTTCTTGTATCGGGGCAGGGATGTTAAATCATATTTTATCATCTGCTGGTTTAGAAGGAGAAAGGGGTTTGGATTTCTGTATAATAAGGACCTTGTCGATCTTTCGAGAATCTGCCTTTTTAATAATCATCTCAATACCATCAAAAACTATCTTTTCATTTACCTCAGGTATCTTTCCCTTAAGGGATATAATAAAGCCCCCTACAGATTCAAAACTTCCATCAGGTAAATCCATACCAAGCAACTTTTCCAGTTTTTCAATTTCAAGCCTGGCATCGACAAGGAAACTGCCATCACTTAATGTCTTGACAAGATATTCATCATTATCATACTCATCCATGATTTCGCCGACAATCTCTTCAATGATATCCTCTATGGTTATTATACCGGCAGTTCCTCCATATTCATCCGTAACAATGGCAAGATGGGTTTTTTTCTTCCTCAGATCCTTCAGCAAGTCACTTACATTCTGATTCCATGGAACAAAATACGGTTCTCTCAGAATTTCAGGGGGAGGAGGCTGGGAAAGGTCCTGATCCAGAAGCTTAAGTATGTCCTTGGCATGCAGAATACCTACAATTTCATCAAGGCTGTTTTTGCTGATAGGGATACGTGTGTGTCCACACTCTGTTACAAGATCTATTATCTCTCTTATGCTTGAATCTGTTGTGGCAGAAGATATCTCTGTACGGGGAACCATTATGGAGCTTGCTGTAGTATCCTTGAGATCCAGAACACCACTAACCATCTCAGACTCTTCATCGGTTATGAGTCCTTTTGCCTGACCATGATCCATGATATCATGAATTTCTTCTGTCAGATCCTCACTGTTATCGAGGTGATGTCTCTTTTTCAAAAAAGATTTTATGAAATCAAAGACCCCTTTTTCGGATTCATTTTCCAAAATGGTATTAATCCCCCTTCATTCTTGTCTGGCATATTAAACAGGCCCTACTCAGGTCAAAACAGTATAACTTTCACCTCTTGACCTTCATACAACCCCTCTGTATTCATGTCTACACACACAAGCCCATCTGCATCCACAAGAGGAGAGATAAGCCCGGACTTTCCAAATATCGGATCAGCAATAAGCTTACCATCCCTTTGAATAAGTTTTACCCGCACATATTCTTCGCGTCCGCTGGCAGACTCTATGTTCCTTTCAAGCACAGCATCCACACGACCCTTAAACCGTGCAAAAGGATCCCTGTTTTCCCCTGAAAGGCGGCAAAGCAAAGGCAGCATAAATATATATGCCACTATCATTGCAGATGAAACATGTCCAGGCAGACCAACAATAGGCTTTGTACCGGCCCTGGCCACAATCGTGGGTTTTCCGGGACTTATAGATATACCATGTACCAGGAGCCTAAAATCAGGAAGCGTCTCAAGAACCTCAAGTGTTATATCCCTTGTGCCAACAGAACTTCCTCCGCTTATCCAGACAGTATCCGCTCTGTCAAGGGCATCTGTTACCATGTTTTGCAGCGCATCAAAGTTATCCCGACATATCCCCATGTGCAGGGGCACTGCCCCACAGCTTTCACACAGTGCAGAAAAGCTATACCGATTCATATCCCTGACCTGCCCGGGAAGAGGTGTCTGATCTGCGGGCACCACCTCATTTCCTGTAGAAATTATGGCTACCACGGGTCTTTTATGAACCGTAACAGAAACAAGACCTATACCTGCCAGGGCACCAAGGTCCTGGGGTCGAAGCCTGTGCCCCTTTTTAAGTATACATTGCCCCTTTTTATAATCATCATCTGCAAGGATGACATTGTCTAATGGGGCCACACTGCGTTGAACCTCCAGTGTAGTCTCGTCGAGCATGCTGCAATATTCAAGCATAACAACACTGTCAGCACCATCTGGGAGCATCCCTCCCGTGTGAATCTTTACGGCTTCGCCCTTTTTCACAGTAATATCCGGGGCATCACCCATATATACTTCACCAACAAGCTCAAGCAGAGCAGGCATGGACTCTGTAGCGCCAAATGTGTCCTTTGCCCTCACAGCATAGCCATCCATGGTAGATCTGGTAAAACCAGGGAGATCCTGCAAAGAGACAACATCCCGGCTCAAAACCCTCCCAAGGGCAGATTCAAGCAAGACCTCCTCTTCTCCAAGCGGAGCAAAACCATCGATAATATCAAAAACTTCCCATGGCTTTTTTACATTAAAAAAACCTTTCATATCTTCTCCAAAAGGCACTGCCTATATGAGAGCCTTACATAATCTCCTCTTTTGCATTTAAGATTCTGAAAGGATATCTTCACATATTTTCAAGGACCTTGCGTAATAGCTCAATATCTTGGGGTGAGGGGGGAACACTGTATTGCCCAACTTATTGAGAAGTTACGGTAATAGCTCAATAATAATTAGAGGCAAGAGGGTTTTTCTGATGCGACTGTCGGGAGGGCGCCGTATCTTCGTGACTTATCAGTGGGGGAAGCCGCAGCCCGGCACTCAACTCTCCAAAAAATCTATAGAAAGTATAGTCCTTCATCAGGCGACTCAAGCCTCTCGGCAAGCCATTTTCTGATTAGCAGTTGAGTGCCGGGAATGCGAAGGGGGCCAGTGTCCCCCGCGGATAAGTCACTGAAGATACCAGCCCGGGAGGCCCGGAGCGGAAGAAAAATTCTCTTGCCCCTATAGTACATTCGCTGCTCCCTAATTACTGAGCTGATACAACCTTGCAAATACCCTGATTTTTTCAGCACACCCTACTTATCAGTATCGGAATAATAACGGACAATAGCCATGACAAGATCGTCTATGGTGTATCTTTCAGGAATCAGATCTACCGATAGACCTGCCTTTCTCGCTGTTTCCGCTGTTATGGGTCCTATACAGGCTACTGACACCCCCGCCATCTTCTCCAGTATGCTATTTTCCCCAAACATGGCCATAAAATTGGTCACGGTAGAAGAACTGGTAAAGGTGACCATATCTACATCTCGAGATGCAATCATCTCTGCAACCCTTTTTGTATCATTATCAGGCATAACAGTCTGGTAAGCAGGCACAACATCAACCTTTGCCCCCATCTTTCTCAATTCATCAGGAAGGATTTTTCTTGCCCTGAGTGCCCTTGGAATCAATATCTTTACATCTTTATCCATATCTCTGAAGGCGTCCACGATTGCCTCTGCCCTGTATTCAGCAGGTACAAGGTCAGGTTTTATTCCCATCCCTTGCCAGACAGAAGCTGTCCCCGATCCTATTGCCCCTATCCTGACCCCCTTAAGATCCCTTACATCCCTGTTTAAGGCAAAAAGCCGTTCTAAAAAGAATCTGACTCCATTTACAGAAGTAAAAATCAGCCAGTCATATGTTTCTATGGCCCTTATTGCATTGTCCAGCGGGGTCCAGCTCGAGGGAGGTATCACTTCAATAGTTGGGAATTCTATACACTCTGCGCCTAAACGGGCAAGCTTCTCCATAAATTCACTGGCCTGTTCCCTTGCCCGGGTTACAATAATCTTTCTGCCAAAAAGGGGCCTTGTTTCATACCAGTTCAGATCTTCCCGAAGCCTCACCACATCACCCACCACAATAATTGCCGGAGGATGGACATCCTCTGTTTCCACAAGCCTGCCGATCTCTCCAAGGGTTGAGATGAGCGTTTTCTGATTCGGCCTTGTGCCATTCATTATAACAGCAACAGGGGTATCAGGATCCCTGCCATTGGTGATCAACGTTTCGGCAATATGCGCCAGATTAGCCACACCCATAAGAAATACAATGGTGCCAACGCCTGTTGCTATCTTATCCCAGCATATGGATGAGTGTTCCTTTGCAGGGTTTTCATGGCCTGTAACAAAGGCAACAGTAGATGTGTAATCCCTGTGGGTCAAAGGAATCCCTGCATATGCAGGAACAGATATGGCAGAGGTAATACCTGAGACCACTTCAAATGAAACACCTGCCGCTATAAGTTCCTGTGCCTCTTCCCCCCCCCTTCCAAATATAAAAGGATCTCCACCCTTAAGCCGTACTACATCCTTACCCTGACGCGCCTTGTCTACAATCAGGGCGTTTATATCGTCCTGGCTCATGGTATGAGAGGCAGCCTTTTTGCCCACATAGATAATTTCAGCATCCTTGGCCGCATATGAGAGAAAGAGTGGATTTGCAAGATTGTCATAGACAATAACATCTGCCATAGATATATATTCTCTTGCCTTGAGAGTCAAAAGTCCTGGATCTCCAGGACCGGCTCCAATAAGATAAACCTTGCCTTTGCTGTTTTGTTTCATCCCCTTCCTCATATTTCATCAAGAATCTGTTTTGCACCTGAATCAAGAAGTCTTCTGGCAAGCCTGACCCCTGCCCCTTCAGGGTCCTCTGTTTTGCCCACTATTTTATCCTTTATGATTCTCCTGCCATCAACGGATGCTACCAGGGCATCAAGATTAATATCCTCACCCCTTATCTGCGCATAAGCAGCAATGGGAACCTGACACCCCCCTCCAAGTTCTTTTAAAACAGCCCTCTCTGCCCTTACCGAAAGCTCGGTATCTTTGTGGTTTATAAAGGCCAACAACTCTGCTGTCCTTTTATCGGTCTTTCTTATCTCAAGTCCAAGGGCGCCCTGACCTACAGCGGGCAACATATGTTCAGTAGGAACATAATCCGTAATCCTGTCCGCAAGGCCAAGTCTTAAAAGACCGGCAGATGCCAGTATTATGGCGTCGGCCTCTCCGGATTCGAGTTTTTTCAAACGGGTATCCACATTTCCTCTCAGGGGGACAATATTAAGATCAGGCCGAAAGGCAAGGACCTGTGCCGATCTTCTCAGACTGCTTGTGCCTATTCTTGCCCCCAAAGGAAGCTTATCCATCGCACTGCTTTTAACAGAGATAAATGCATCCTGAGGCATTTCTCTTTTCGGAAAGCAGGACAGACAAAGATCCTCCGGCAGTTCGGCCGGAACATCTTTCATGCTGTGAACCGCCAAGTCAATCGTCCCTTTAATAAGGGCCTCTTCTATTTCCTTGACAAACAGGCCCTTCCCCCCAATTTTGCTCAAAGGGGAATTCAAGATCCTGTCACCTGTAGTCTTTATCTTGACCAACTCCACTTTCAGATCAGGATAACAGGCATCTATCTTATCTTTTACCCAGGCAGCCTGAGCAAGTGCCAATCTGCTCGCCCTTGTTCCTATTTTTAAAGACATTGAATTCTCTTTGATAATAAACATCTAAAAAGCTGGCTTATACCGCTTCGCCGCATCCTATAAGAAACAAACTTGATTAAAACCCCAAGTCTCAGCAAAATAGTCAATGACGCATTAGACAACAGACACCGTATTTACATTGATACTTCGCGCTCGTTAAAAAGCTCGGTGAGGAAGGATACGGCACTATCATTGATGACTATGATCCCGTTTGTAAGTTACCGTTAAATATCGAATAATATAAACTGATTACAGAACTTCCTGTATATTAAATTTGTTGGAAGCAGAACCGATGGCTAAGTAAAAATCTTCATATACAAGGCGTAGCATTCGGCCATGCGCGAAGGCATACAGGATGTCACACGTATGGTCAAACGCTCACAGTAGATGGAGACTTTTTACGACGCCATCTTTGATAAAAAGTGCACATTGACCTACTGCATACGCATAAAAAAACGAGCCAAATTTAAATCATGAGGAGTAGTTACCTTGATATTGCCTTCCTCCCCCATTACAACCTTGACCGGTATGCCAATCTTTTCTATCAGAGCCGCATCGTCGGTTGATTCTTCCCAGTTATCCTCTATTGCCTTTTGATGAGCCAGAAGAAGATCTTCATAGTAAAATGCCTGTGGCGTCTGTACCAGCCAGAGATGGCTTCTGTCATGCGTACGGATCACATAACCGGCATCATTCACCTCCTTGACCGTATCCTTGGAAGGAAGGCCTGTTATAACCGCTCTGCTTGCCCTTGCCTCTTTTATCACTGTGTCGATCAATAGGGGAGAAACAAGAGGGCGAACAGCATCATGAATGACAACGATGTCGTATTTTCCTTCTGTCGCCTCAAGACCATGCCGCACAGAATCCTGCCGTCTCTTACCGCCTGGCACTACCTTTATCACCCTGGACAGGTCATACTGTTTAACTATCCTGTCCCGGCAAAAATCCACACTTCTTGCCGGAACAACAAGGATGATCCCGTCAACAAGGTTAGATTGATGAAAGGCCCTTAGGGTAGTAACCATAATGGGAGCATCATTTATATCTAAAAACTGCTTGGGAACATCAGCCCCCATGCGAAGGCCCAGACCTGCTGCTGGAATTATAGCTACGGTCTTATTGTATGAAGTCATTTTTTGCATTTATAACAGTTTCATATCAAGCCGCAGAGGCAGCCTTTCTTGTCATCTTTTTTATGCGGTTTATACGGCGACGCAGTATATTTACCCTGTTTTTATCCCTGATCTTGAGGGCCTTTTGCTTTTCCTGTTTTAATATCACAAGCTTTTGTTTTAATTCCCTGATATTATATGCAGCTTTAGTCGTCTTTTTTACAGACTTTTCATCCTTAATGCCTTTGAATTCCTTTATAATGGAGAGGAGCTCCGGCTTTTTCATGGCATGCACTCCTGTCACACCAGGAATTTCTTTCGCAATCTCCCTAAGTTCCGGAGCAGTCATTTTATCGAGGGCCTTGCCTTCAAGCTCCAGATCCTGTTCTGTTTTTTCCTCAGTTATTTCCTTTTTTTCTTCTTCTGTCATTATATTTTTCCTCCATTTTTTTATTTATATCTAAATCCTGCAAGCGTTGAATTTGCCGAAGGTGCAAGGCAGCAAGGGCGCAGACAGGATAAGCACCCGAAGGAACATGAAAATACCACCTGGTCTTTCGGCACAGTTTTGTGTATTTTTACGCCACACTAACGTCTCAATAAAAAAACAAAATGAAACTTTGAAGCTACCGTCAAAGGATTTGAAACCGATATCTCTTATACAATCTAAATCCTGCAAGCGTCAAGTTTGCCGAAGGCCTGCCTACCGCAGGCAGGTGCAAAACAGCAAGAACAGAGACGTATCAAGTCTTTGCCAACGCCGCATATTCGGTAAAATCGGCGCGTGTCACACAGGCATAATACCCCTATAACTCACTGATATTAAAAACACAATTTCCTTTTTGGAAATAGTTTATGCAGGTTTTAGGTGCAATTTTTTATTATCAACAGGCATTAATATCAAGAGGTTATACTTTATCCCATTGTAATCTTCTCATAAAAGTGCTATTTCTTGATAAAAGGTGATAACAAATCAATAGGGATGGGGAAAAAGGTGGTTGAATTGCTTTCAGATGATATTTCCCTTATTGTCTGCAAATACCTCAATTGCAGGGCTTCCGGATATTTTTCAATGATCTGTGCAGCATCTGCCAGCCTTGTGGCAGCCTGATATTCACCTTCTGCATTGATTACCTTTGCCCTTCTTTCCCTTTCTGCCTCGGCCTGACGAGCCATCGATCTTTGCATCTCCTCCGGAAGATCAATATGTTTGACCTCTACATTTGTAACCTTTATTCCCCATGGATCAGTGTGCTTGTCCAAAATGGACTGGAGTTGAAGATTAATCTTATCTCTTGCTGAAAGAAGATCATCCATTTCCACCTGTCCACAAACACTCCGCAATGTAGTCTGTGCCAACTGGGACGTGGCAAAAAGATAATTTTCCACTTCCACTGTGGCATTTGTAGGATCAACAACCCTGAAATATACAACGGCATTCACCTTTATAGAAACATTATCCTTTGTAATAACATCCTGAGAAGGAACATCCATTGCCACCAGTCTAAGGCTTACCTTTACCATTTTATCAACAAACGGGATCAGGATAATCAATCCGGGCCCTTTGGTCGCTATAACACGACCAAGACGGAAAACAACGCCCCGTTCATACTCCTTTAAAATCCTTATTGCAGAAACAAAAAACATGACAATCAACACAACAACAAGTATATAAGACATATGGACAACCTCCTGTTTTAAACTCCTTTACAAAGACATCAGTTTTTACCTAAACCGACATGGCCGGATCCAAAATATCCTGGCCACCCACGGATATGAAAATACAGACTGGTTTTTCAACATGGTTTTGTGTGTTTTCATGGTAAAGCCAGATAAACTCGCAAAAAGTAAAACCGATGGATTAAATAAAAATCTTCATATACAAGACATAGCATTTGGTTATTCATGAAGGCATACAAGATGTCCAACATAGGACCAAACACTATCACATCGTATATGGAGACTTTTTACAACACCATCAACAAAACATATCACTAACTCACACACGGAGGATCAAGAACATGGATTTTACTGAAAAGGCTAAGGTAAGACTTGAACATTGGATTTCACACAATGAACATCATCTCGAAGAGTATGAAATGTTTGCCGAACAACTGGAAGAGGCAAATCAAAAAGAGAGTGCAAAACATATCAGAGAGATGGCAGAATTAACAAAAAAGAGCACTGAAAGTCTGCGAAAGGCCCTACAGGCCTTACATTAATACCCTTCCACGAATTAGCTATTGCCCATCAACAAATCAATTTTGATGGCGTCGTAAAAAGTCTCCATCTACTCGACTTTTTACAGGTTCATCAATTTTGGGCAATAGCAAGTTTCCTGTCCAGAAAGGAGAGATTTTTTACAATAGATTGATACCGAAATTGTAAAAAAAGAGCCATTTATGGATAAAAACTATCCGGTCTTCATCTGTGCCTGTCTATTCCTGAACCCAAAGGGTTTGATCAAAATAATAAGCTCCGGTAACAGCGTCATAGCACCAATCCATGCAATAGCCATGGCTATCCCTGTCAGGACGCCAAAATTTATAGTGGGAATAAAGTTGGACAGGACAAGGATGGAAAATCCAATAATAATGGTTATAGAGGTATAAAACATGGCATATCCAATACTGGAGTGGCATCTGTGCATAGCAGCAATATAGTCCCCATCCACTTTTATCTCACGTTTAAACCTGTGAATATAATGAATCGTATCATCCACAGCGATACCCACACTTATAGACGCAATAGTTATGGTCATAATGTCAAGAGGAATGTGCGCCCAGCCCATGAATCCCAATACCACCCCTATGGACAGTAAATTGGGGAAGATGGCTATAACAGACACAGTAAAAGATCTGAAGAGAATCATGAACATCCCCATAAGGGCAAGCAGTACTATTCCAAGAGTAAGTATCTGAGACCGGAAAAGCCGTTGAAGTATGTCATTATACAACACCAGCATATTGGTAAGGTGTATACTTTCTGGTTTAAAACCCAGTTTATGAGTCAGGTCATAACGGATCTTCTTAAGCAGAAGATTCCTGCGCAGGGTCTTGTCCGAATCCCGAACACGTAAAAAGATACGTGCCTCATTATCCTTTGGAGAGGCATAGGGATAGACAAGAAGGTCCTTATATTCCTTAGGAATGCCGTTAAAAATCAGGGACAGTTCAAGTATCCCAAGATCGTGCCCCCCATTCAGGTCTCTTGCCAGCTTGACCAATGTGGCCAGGGACAAAACCTTGCCCACATGTTTTAATCCTGACAGGTAATCATGTACATCTTCAATTCTTGATATACGATAGGGGGTAAACCAATATTTTTCAGAATCCTGGTCTGTCTGAAACTCATCAAATTCATCAAACTCGTCAAACTCATAATCACTATCAACAGAACTATTCTGTTTAGTTAAAGAATCAGATGTATCTTTCGTTTCATCAAAATCGATAATAACATCTAGGGGCGTGGTTCCTCCAAGTTTACGATCAATAACCGTCAGGCCCTTATATATCTCACTTGAAGGTTTAAAATAGTTGATAAAAGAATTTTCAACAACAAGCTGTGATATACCTGCCACACTGAGTCCAAAAAAAATAACGGTCACCAGAAGAACACTCTTTCCATATCTTTCCGTAATATTGGAAGTTAGCCGGGTCAACATATAACCAAGCCTTAAGTCTGCCGGATCAGGAGTCTTTTCAAAGAGAACCAGTGTGACGGGAAAGAATATGAAGGTAACAATCATTGAAACGATCATACCAATAGACATCATCCAGCCAAATGTAATTACCGGTTTTATACCCGCATACAGAAGGGAGGCAAAACCGGCAATTGTAGTCAGACCGGAATAGAGGATAGGAATCATAACAGAATCAACGGTTGCAAATACCAGGGAACGGTGGTCCCAGTCAGGATTCTTAAGGGCAACCTCCCTGTATCGAACAATCAAATGAATGGACATGGCAAGCGTCATAATCAACTGAAGCGATACAAAATTTGAAGAAACCACTGTAACGGGCCAATCAAACATCCCCAATATACCTATCATTGCAAGGGCAGAAAAGGCACAACAGAACATAGGCAAAATTACCCACCTGATCTTCCTGAAGATAATCCATAGACTGACCACCAAAAAGATAAAAACGCCGATACCAAATATCTTAAGATCGTTCTTAACATACTCCATCATATCATCTGCGATCATATCCACACCGCCCATAAACAGATCTGCATGGTCAGTATATCTATTGATAACATGACGAATCCTCACAATGTTCTCATGCCTCTCCTTGTCAAGTTTTCCCCGAAGCCTCTCCATCTGTTTACAGACACGTTTATATGCCTCTGCTTCTGATGAAGTCAGTATTCCTTTGGCCTCCTTTTCTCTGAAAGCAAGACGCTGGTTCCAAAGTTGGTCATATCTTTTGTTTTGCTCAAAGAGAATCTGGATGGCAGTGGTTTTAAGATCCGGGCTTACAATGAGATCACTGTATAAGGGACTTGTCCTGAATTCCTTTCGAACAAGGTCTTTATCAACATGGTCATTAGACAGTGTCTTTATGTTACTGGAAAGATCCTTCAATGGTACAGGCGGGCACTCCATAAGAGGAACATCAAGGAAAGAAACAACTGTTTTCACCCTGGGAACGGCCTTTAAATCATCCCGTAGCCTTGCTATCCGGGACAGGACTGTATCTGAAAACAGATCTTCTGTCTTGGGCGTATAGGTAACTACAAGATAATTACTATCACCATAACGTTTAAGGGTTTCCTCAAAGTATAAGAAATCTTTATTATTATGCATTACAAGGGTATCTGATGAGGCATCTATCCTGAAATTTCTGGCATATACAGCCAAGATGGCAAGAAGTATAAAAAACGTCACCAGAACAAGACGAGGTCGCCCAAGTACTATACGATTGTAAAACCACTGTATTGCAACATGCAGTAACTTTTGCATAAACCATAGCTCCTTTGTCCGCAGGAACAAGAAGGTGGGCATTTATATCATATGGATTTCATCCACATAAATGGCCCTTTTTCACAATACCAACACCTGCCGTGCAAAATATGCAAGACAGACCAATCCACAGAAAAACAGATGTACAAGAAGACTTCACAAGCCCTTACCAACATGGTGAAACTGTACTGCTTCCAGACCATCTTGTCTGGCCAAAACGGCCAGTGTATTTTTATCACGCTCCATCTCAAAATCTTTTAATTTCAATCGCTCAATAAAGGACGAGAGATCTTTTCTGAGATGACTGTCGAGCAGACAAAGCACACAAAACCGTGCTAAAAAATCAGACTGTATTTTCACATCCGTGGATGGTCAGGATTTTAAATCCGGGCATGCCGGTTTAGGTATTCCTCCCACTCAATCGGTAGCATACTTTTTTTCTTGTTATTACAGGTCTTACATGCAGGAACAATGTTCCCCTTACTGCTTTTTCCACCACGGCTCAAGGGAACAACATGATCCATAGTCAATTTGTCCCGTCCCACATTTGAGTGGCAATAATAACATATCCCCTGATTTATTTTTCTGTCCCACCAACTTGTATGACGCAGCCTGCGGGCCTTTTCCTTTTCTCTTTTTATTTCCCCATCAGTGACTGAACAAAGGTCATAGAACACCATACAAATAAAAAAACCCTCCTAAAAAAATCCAGTTATGTTGTGAAGAAGTATTTTTAAATCCATCCAAAGATGATAAACCTGTAAAAAGTCGAGTTGATGGATAGGTAAAAATCTTCATATACAAGGCATAGTGTTTGGGTATGCGCGAAGGCATACAAGATGTCGAACGTATGACTAAACGCTCACTGTAGATGGAGACTTTTTACAACGCCATCAAATTTAAACGTGGCATCAATCCCTTGAAACAAAGGCGGTAAACCATGTCATATTATAATCCCATTCCCTGACAACATGGAATCCCTTTAAAGCAAGTTTTACCTGAATTTCTGCCCACTGACTTCTCAAAAGCCCTGAAAAGATCACCCTTTGTTTTCTGCAAAACCCTTCTTTTTCAATCAACCTGCAAATCACATCATAATGTATGTTAGCAACAAGCAGGTCAGCCTCCTCATCCAAAAAATCCTCCCCCCTGCCCTCCTCTACCTTTACCACTCCATCAAGTTTATTCAATTCAACATTTTTACTGGCAGTCTTTACACTCAAAGGATTTAAATCAACCGCAAGAACGCGATATGCCCCCAAACAGGCTCCGGCTATGGCAAGAACACCTGTACCGGTACCGATATCAATCATGGTTCTAAACGGTTTTTGTACACTGGCAAAAGAAATGGCCTTCAGACAGTCCCTCGTAGTGGGGTGCAGACAATTACCAAATACCACACCGGGATCAAGTTTAATAATAAGGGTTCCTTCTGTATCATGGGGGCTTATCCACGGAGGAGTTACAAGAAAGACACCAACGCGAATTGGCTCAATATTTCCTCCCTGCCACTCTTCATAGGTAAACCGAAAACTGTCTGCCAATTCAAGATCAGGAGATGACAAAAGCAGACGATCAACCCTTGAATCAGCCGGTTCGCTGAAAAAAAGGAAGGACGAATCTTCTTCTACCCAGGTCCCTATGAAATCCTGGCCAAACAGAACTTCCTCATCTTTATCTACCCGTCCGTTTATTAAATAAATGTACAGTTTATCGTAAGGCCTTGTTATCTCCATTATGTTCCCATTCTACCTAAAACCTGCATAAACTATTTTCAAGAAGAAAATTATACTTTTAATATCAACGAGTTATAGAAATGTTGTGTTTGCATAACATGCATCGATTTGATGCGGTCATAAATGTTGTGATTTTTGAAAATAGTTTACCCTTAGGGGAACGCCGATTTTACCGAATCTGCGGTGTTGGCAAGGACTTGAAGTACCGTAGTACGTCTGCGCCCTTACCGCCTTGCA
>Ga0256842_1001952_pt1 | contig 15594 bp, 14 predicted proteins | sample 4559240metaG_FD_185973 | JGI IMG/M metagenome (GOLD analysis project Ga0256842, IMG submission 185973) | Hydrothermal vent microbial communities from Guaymas Basin, Mexico - 4559-240 | ecosystem: Environmental > Aquatic > Marine > Hydrothermal vents | place: Mexico: Guaymas Basin | collected...
AGAGTATAAAAAAGCAAAAAAATTAAAATTTACAGACAAACTGCAAGAGAGAAATTTCAAAAATGAGTGGCGTTCACTCTTTGAAAATGATACTAAAACAGTTCAAGAGCTTCAAACACAGATAAATATAACTGATAAAAAGATAGATACAATGGTCTATGAACTTTACAAATTGAGTGAGAATGAAATAAAAATAGTAGAAGGAAATAAAAAATGAAAAACCACAACAGACCAACCATTGCAATAAGTATCGGTGACCTCAATGGAGTTGGTATTGAGATAGCATTGAAAGCTCACGCAGAGATCTCTCAACTCTGCCATCCTCTCTACTGTATAAATAAAGAACTCCTCACGCAAGCAGCAAAGCTTCTTAAAAGAGAGATTCCAGAAGATTTTCAGACCATAGATGTAGAGGGCTCATTTGTAATTCAAGCCGGAGTATTGTCTAAAGAGAGTGGTCGCTACTCTTATGACTCTTTTATGAAATCAGTAGAACTATGTGAGACAAAGAAGGCAGATGCCGTTGTTACATTGCCAATTCACAAAGAGGCTTGGATGTTGTCAGGGCTTGAGTACAAAGGGCATACTGATTTGCTTCGTAAACATTTCCATCAAGAAGCTATTATGATGCTTGGGTGCCCTGAAATGTTTGTAGCACTCTTTACAGAGCATATGCCTCTCAAAGATGTTGCACCTGCACTCTCATATGAAAAGCTCAAAACCTTTCTTCTTGACCTGCATAACTCCATACAAAAAGAGCAGATTGCTGTTCTTGGACTGAACCCTCACGCAGGAGACAATGGTGTACTTGGAAATGAAGAGGAGATTATTACAAAAGTAATAAATGATATAAATAAAGAGATAGGCTTTGAGCAATTTGTCGGTCCTGTGGTTCCTGATGTAGCCTTTGCACCCTACTTCCGTAAAAACTTCCACTACTTTGTAGCAATGTATCACGATCAGGGATTAGCACCACTCAAAGCTCTCTACTTTGATGAAAGTGTCAATATCTCTCTTAATCTTCCAATCATCCGCACATCTGTTGATCATGGAACCGCTTTTGACATAGCCTATAAAAATCAAGCAAACACACTGAGTTATATCAATGCAGTTAAAAGTGCCATAGAGTTTATTAATAGTTAAAGGATAATAATTTTCCTTTAAGATTTTTTCTGTTATACTTCCCTAATCAAAAAAAGGGATACCTCTCTTTTACGTTTATATAAGAAGGAAAAAAGAAATGAAAAAAATCGTAGCACTTGCTTTTATGGCAGCTTCACTTATGGCAAATTCATTAATTGATGATGCAAAAAACGCTGGACTAAAGGCTATTCCAGAGTCTCCAAGTGAGCTTTTAAAGCTTATTGACAACCCAAAGAACCCTATTACAAAAGCAAAAGTTAAACTTGGTAAGAAACTCTACTTTGATCCACGTCTCTCAAAAAGTGGTCTTATCTCTTGTAATACTTGTCACAACCTCTCTAAAGGTGGAGATGACGGTATGCAAGCTGCAATCGGACATAAATGGACTGCAAATCCACACCACTTAAGCTCACCTACTGTATATAATGCAGTATTTAATGACAAACAATTTTGGGATGGAAGAAGTCCAGACTTGGAAGATCAAGCGCAAGGTCCTATTCAAGCAACACCAGAAATGGCTGCAACTCCTGAGCATGTTGTTAAAACTGTAACGTCAATGCCGGCATATGTAAAAGAATTTAAGGAAGCATATGGTTATGATGTAAAAATCACTTTCAAAAAAATTGCAGATACTATTGGTACATTTGAGCGAACACTTGTAACTCCAGCACCATTTGATGCGTTTATGAATGGTCATGAAGATGCTATGACAAAAGAACAAAAAGAGGGTCTTAAGACTTTTATTCAAGTTGGTTGTGCCTCTTGTCATAATGGTATAGGTGTTGGTGGTAGTATGGGTGCTATGAATGTTACTGCAAAATACAAATATATGAATGTAGGTGACTTTAAAGGTGATAAAAACGGTATGGTTAAGGTACCAACTTTAAGAAATGTAACAGAGACTGCGCCATATTTTCACAACGGTATGGTACTGACTTTACAAGATGCTATCAAAGAGATGGGACGTATTCAACTTGGTACCAAAATCACTGACAAACAAGCAAAATCAATCGAAACTTTCCTTGGTGCACTTGAAGGTAAAAAACCATATATCAAACTGCCAATGCTTCCGGCAACAAATGACAATACACCAAAACCGGTTGTAAAATAATATCTTCATAGTAGCATTCAAGCTACTATGAAACTCCTCTCCTTATCTACCTCTTTTCATATTTTGTAAAAATGATGTATAATCGTTCTATATCTTTACAATATGGAGAGAAATATGTTTATACTCACAGATGAAGAGAAAAAAGAGCTCAAAGAGATAGCAAAACTCGCACTCTATGAAGCAGTACTACACGATAAACGTATTCAACTAGATGCAAGCAAACTCCCTCAAAAATTTAAAGAGCGCCTTGGTGCCTTTGTAACACTTAAAGAGCATGGCAGACTTCGTGGCTGTATAGGACGTTTTGAGCCAGACCAAGCACTCTATGAGATCATTATCGATATGGCAATTTCAGCCTCACGCTACGATAATCGTTTCACACCTGTAACCCCAGAAGAGTTACCAAGTATTGCTATAGAAATTTCAGTTTTAACACCAAGAGTGCGTGTCAATTCTGTTGATGATGTTATCGTAGGAAAACATGGTATTTATATCTCTTATGGAGGCAGAAACGGCACCTATCTGCCACAAGTTGCTACAGATATGGGATGGGACAATAAGGAATTTGTATATAGTTGCTGTGTAGAAAAAGCACAAATACCCCCAGAGCACTGCAAAGACGCAGAGCTCTATGTTTATGAGGCTATTGTATTTTAAAGAGATTTGGGAGTAAGTCCAACCTCTTCTAAATAGTGACGAAGTTCAACAATAGCATCTTTTGAAAGCGTATTGCCTTGATGTGGTAGAGGCATAGAAAACATTTTACCATTTAAATGAATCTTTGCGTGATGCTCTTTTGTCAAATCAATTTCAGCACCATAATGCTCCAACGCACTTAATAATTTTTTAGAATCAATATTTCCAGAAATTGGATGTTCAAAAATCTTCTCTATTTTTTGTTTATGTTTACTCATTTGTAGTCCTTTTTTTATATTTACATTATTATAACATTTAGATTCTTAGCACTTAAGCAACTAAAGTCACATATAGTATAATTTAGCGCTTTTTAAAGATAAGAAGTGTTTTATCTTCCGTATCATAAAGAGAAAAAGTCTGTTTGTCCACAAGTTTGAGCCCTTTTAGCTTTTGAAAAAGCACTATCTTGTGAAAATACTGCACAATCGTATCTTGGTACTTTGTATAACGTCCATCTTCATCTTTTTGAAAAAGCGTAAATTTCGTATGGAGTTCATTGTTCTCAAAAACAGCATCAACACTTAAAAACTCTTCCTCTGTATCATTGCTCATCGTGCCTTCTGCAACATCAGAAAATCCATAGAGCGTATTGATATCGGCTATAAAAATACCATCATCCTCTAACTTTTCAGCCATCGATTCCAAAAACTCCAAAAGTTCATCTTTTTGCATAAAGTTTAAAACATCAAAGATACTTACAATAGCATCATATTTACCATCGATATCTTTTGCTTGCGTACACTCTGCATCAAGCCCTTTAGCTCTACACTCTTCAACCATAAGAGAACTTAGATCAACACCTTTACACGCAACACCGTCACTTATCATACGCTCCATAAAGCCACCACGGCCGCAACCTACATCAAGAAGTGTTTTAACTTTATACTCATCAAGTTCCGAACGATAAAGGTCATAAAGTGCTTCTGTGGCCTCTTCTATGCCTAGAAGATGTTCAGCTTTTGCATACAAGTCAAGATTTGTCATCTCTTATGCGTTCTCTGCGTGAATAACATCACGAATCTTTTCATAAATATCTAAAACTTCATCTTTTTTTGCAATATAAGAGTTTTTATTTGCTATGAGATAAGTAGAACTCGTCATAATATCTTGAACCACTTCAAGTCCATTTTGCTTCATTGTCGTACCAGTTTCAACAATATCCACAATCATATCAGCAAGACCAATAAGCGGTGCAAGTTCTATAGAACCATATAATTTAATAATCTCAACACTTACCGCTCGCTCTTCAAAATAGCGTTTGGTAATGTTTACCATTTTAGAAGCAACTTTGAGCTCTGGTTTTGTGAGATCGAGCTTCTCACCCTTTCTCATTCCAATAGCTACTTTACAAACACCACGACGAAGATCCAAAAGACGAACGACATCAAGTCCCTGCTCTTCTAAAGTATCAAGTCCTACAACACCAATATCTGCTGCCTGATGATACACATACGTTGCAACATCTTGATTACGAACAAGCAAAAAACGAAACTTCGGTGTCTCCAAAATTAATTTTCTATCATCAAATTTAAAACTATCACCAAAAATAGTTTCAAAAATCTCTAAAGTCTCTTTGGCAATACGACCTTTTGGAAGTGCAACTGTTAGCATAAAAGATAACCTTTATATTTTTTTGACATTTTATCTAAATCTAACTCAAAAATTTATGAGTTACAAAATATATTGCCAATTCTAATATTAAGTGCAATTTTTGGCCCTTCGTAATGGTATTTTTGATAAGCAGCCATTTTCACTCTAATTTTTATATTTAATTTATGAGAGTTCTACTAGGCTTCTTTTTTTTGCATACAACGCTATTTGATATAGCAAGATAAAAACAGCTTCCCTTATCATCACTCTCCCAAAAAAGCCTACCACCTAAATATTTTGAAGCTATGATTTTTGACATATAAATTCCAAGACCCGTTCCATTCTTGGCTTTTGTACTAACATAGGGCTCTCCGAGTTTTGCTTTGATACTTGAATCTATACCACCACCATTGTCACATATTTTCAAAACAATTTCTTTTTTCGTGCTTGTAGCACTTATAATGATATGTCCATCCTGTATATTATTTTCTTTTATGGCATCTTTTGCATTGTTAATGATGTTTATAAGTACCTGCATCAATTGATTTTGATAGGTACATATGATAACTTTAGCATTTTGTTCATATTCTAGTGCAATAGAATTATTTTCAAGAGATTTTCCAACCAAATGTTTTAATCTTTCTATAACTATATTTAAACTCAGAGATTCTCGCTCTTTCTCCGGTCTAAAAAAGTTTCTAAAATCATCTATAGTATGAGAAAGATAATGTGTCTGTTCATTAAGTGTTTCGATCAATTCCTGCAAAGATTCCTGTTTGATCACTTCTTGAAGTTGTATTTGTGCCTGTATATTGTTTGATACCATGGAGATAACACTGAGTGGTTGTCTCCATTGATGGGCTATCATGGAGAGCATATCTCCCATTGCCGCTTGTCGAGATTGGGCAAGCATTAATTCCTCTTTTTTTTGCATCTCTGTAGTGTCAATAATAGCTATGAGGTAGATAGCTTTATTAATAATATTATCGTCGTCAAGTTTTACCGCATTCAAAATTCCATGTCTTTTTTCACCTGATTTTGTTCTGATAGACTGTTTGAGTTTTGGAAATTTTGTAGGGTTTTGATAATACTCTTTTATTTGTAAGAGTGTCTCTTCATCATTTTCTACAAAAAACTTTTCTATAAGCTTTTGTATTGTTGGAATTTCTTCAAGTGTATATCCTGTAAGTTGTTCAAAAATATTATTAATAAGTAGAATTTCACCATCTTCATTAAACAATATAATAGGAATAGGTGTTGTTTCTATCACTTTTTGAAACCTGCTTTTTTCTATTTCAAGCCGAAACATTAACATTTTAGACTGAGTGATATCACGAATAATTTTCAACAAATATAAAGGCATACCTGCTTCATCTTTGAGAAGAACAACAGCCAGATTAACCCAAATAATATTACCGTTTTTGTGCACATAGCGTTTTTCTATATTGTAGCTGTTTCTTTCTCCACTAATTAGCTCTTTGATCATCTCTCTATCAGTATTTTTGTCCTCTTCATAGGTAATATCTGACACATACATTTGTGTGAATTCTTCTTTTGTATAACCAAGCAATTTTGAGAAGTGTTCATTTGTATCTATCCATTTACCATCAAGTGAGGCATGAGCAATGCCAATCTCAGCTTCTTCAAATGTCAGTTTGTAAAGATGTTCCTGCTCGTAAAGCTTTTGTGAGAGTTTTTCTTCGTTTGTTATATCAATCCCTGAAGTTATAACACTTGTCACAATACCATCTTTATCCATAAAAGCATTATTTGTCCAGGCAATAAGATGTTCCTTGCCTTTTATATCTATAATTTTATTTGTATGCTCTTTGACATCTGCTATATTACCAGAAAGAAGAGCGGTAAAAACATCTTTTATTTTATTCTGTATATCTTTTGGTAAAAAATTCTCTATAAAATTTTTACCAAGAAGTTCTCTCTTTGAAGCACCAAGTATCTTACAGCCGGCAGGATTAATCATCTCAATATTTCCCTGCGCATCCAAAATCATAATAATTGTTCCGACAGTATTTATATATAACTCTGCCAGTTTATGTTCTTTTTGTACTGCTAATTCTAATTTCTTTTGTTGTGTAATATCATGAAAAGAGAGAACTGCACCCACAACTTTTTTCTCTTCAATAATCGGATTTTGTACGACCTCCACATCAAAAGGTGTACCATCCTTTTTAAAAAACAAATCTTCAGTACGAATAGATTTGCCTTTTATAAGACAGTTGTGCAAAGTACACTCTTCAAAAGGATAATACTTGTTGTCCGGTTTCATATGATGCCAGATTCTATGAGCATTTTTTCCTAATAGCTCTCCTTTTTTGTAACCAAACATCTGTAGTGCCGCTTTGTTAAGAAATGTATGTCTTCCCTCGAGATCAAGTCCTATAATTCCATCATGAGTAGAATCAAGTATTAAAGAAAGTTCTCTTTGGAGTTTTTGTTCATTAGCTATAGAAGTATGGAGCTCTTCATTAGAAGTTTGCAGTTCTTCGTTGGAAGTTTCAAGCTCTTCATTAGAACTTTGCAACTCCTCGTTTGCACTTTGTAACTCTTCATTAAGCAGCTGCATATTTTCTTTAGAAAATGTGAGCTCATCTAAAAGAGCATGATTGTCACGTTGCAGCTCTTTAAGACGGTTCGTCAGGTTATCAATGACAGAAGATTCATTAGGTAAAACTATATCATTGATATTCAATTCTAAATCATTTTTATGTAACTTTTGAAAATAGAGCATAGCAAGAGAATTTTTGTCTTTATCGTGAAAAGGATAAGCAATAATTCGAACAAAAACTTCCTCTTTATCATGTAACTGTATTTGTACAAATTTTGTACCGGCGGTTTTAAATGTTCTAAATACTTCATCAAGTAATTTTTTTACACTGTAGCGGAGCTCTTTTTTTAGGTTCTCAATAATATTGAGAGTAACAAATCCTTCAGGCAAAGATAAAAAGGGATTATCTCCTTTTTTGTATATAATAGAATAATTACTGTCAATAACTATACATTCTGGAGAAAAGAGTTCAAAAATCGCTTTGGTGATTTCATCTTCAAAATTAAGATTATGAACTTGTTTTGTATGCACAAAGGCATTGTCAGGTTTTTCTCCTAAATGTTTGGAAAAATAGTGAGACGAAATTTTTGGCGGATTTTTGAGTTGCTCTTTTATATATATTTTATACTCAAAACTCAAGGCCTTAAAATATTGCGTACTTAGTAAAGTTGATTCCGAAGATCCTAAAAAAAGCAATCCAGCTTCTTTGAGAGCATAGTGAAAAAGTGAAAAAAGTTCTTTTTGAATTTCGGGTAAAATATAAATAAGAAAATTTCTACAACTTATAATATCTTTGTTCATAAAAGGCGGATCTTGGAGTATATTGTGTTTTGTGAAAACAATTTGTGAACGTATAAATTCATTCACTTTATATCTGTTTTTTTCTTTTATGAAATAGTTTTTTAGTATAAATTTATTTGTTTTTTCAAATGATTTTTTAGAATAAATCGCTTTTCTTGCATATTCCAGCGCCTTTTCATCAATATCTGTTGCAAATATATGGACATTAAATTTTTTCTTGAGTCGTTTAGAGACTTTATCTATTATAATAGCTAGAGAGTATGCCTCTTCCCCTGTCGAACACGCAATTGACCAAACTCTCAATTCATAATTTTGAGGTTTATCTTTTAGATATATAAGAAGTTCTTTCTCCAGTGCCTCAAATGCTTTTGTATCTCTAAAAAACTGTGTAACACCTATTAAAATATTTTGATATAAGAGATGCAACTCTTTTGGCTCAATGTATAAATAAGCTAAATATTCATCAAGATTTTTACATTTTGTAAGGAACATACGTTTCTTCAGTCGGCGTAATATCGTTTCATCTTTATACTTTCGTATATCTAGCTGCTCTTTTTCTTTTAAAAGGTTCGTAATACTTACAAGTGCTTTTGGGATGCGAGTTATAATACCTTCAAGTTCTGTACCTATCTGTTTTACATCTAAAACATAATCTACAAAACCACTTTGAATGGCACTTTGTGGCATACTTTGACTGTGTGCTTCTTGGAGAGACTGTGCTATAGTGAGTCCACCATTTTGTTTTATGGCTTCTACACCTTTTGTACCATCATATCCGCTTCCGCTCAAGATTATACCAACGGCATTTTCCTTTTTACAACTGCCTAATGCTTGAAAAAGTATATCTATATTAGGAGTTGGAACAGAAGAAGATTCTGTGATTTTTTCTAAAAGAAGTTTTGATGTTTTGCAGACCAAGTTATAGCCGGGAGGAATTATATTTATAGTATTTGGTAAGAATTTGTAATTTTTTTCTATTTTTTTTACCGGCATATTGGTATATGCAGATAAAATTTCATGCAAAGCACTCTCTTTATATGGATTAAGATGCTGAGCGATTATATATATGTAATTCTCATCAATAGGTAAAAAAGGAATCAGTTCCTTAAACGCTTCAAGTCCGCCGGCACTCGCTCCGATCCCAATATATTTATAGGCTTTCATAGGCTTATATTAACATAATTTTGATAAGATAAGCGTATGATTAATTTAAAAGAGTTACGTAATATTACCAAAAAATTTAAACTTTTGTATATTGAGGATGAGGAAGCTGTACAAAAAGTCATGGCAAAGTATTTGCAACAGCTCTTTATGGATGTAGAAACTGCAAATGATGGACTTGAAGGCTTGGCTCTGTATGAAAAGTCAAAATTCGATATTGTCATTACAGATTTGTCTATGCCTAAAATGAACGGTATAGAGATGCTTCAAAAAATAAGAGAGCAAAGTAGCCAACAGGCTATTTTAATTACCACTGCCCACAATGAACCTAAATATATGACAGAAGCCATAAAAATAGGGGTTGACGGATATATTATAAAACCTTTTGATTATGAGCAGTTAAATTACGAACTTTTTAAAATAAGCGAAAAATTAGAAAAGTTTAAAGAAAACGAAGCATACAAAAAACAGTTGCAAAGAATGGTGGAACAAAAAACTTCCCAATTGAATAGTTTGATTCATTTTCAAAAAGATAATTATGAAAAAACACTTTTGGCTATGGTGGAGATGATAGAAGAACGTGATACTTACACGGCGGGACATTCACAACGGGTAGCAACATACTCCAAAATGATAGCAAAAGAGCTCTCGTACAGTGATGAAGAGTGCGATAAAATATACAGAGCGGGAATTTTACACGATATAGGGAAAGTAACAACACCAGATGTAGTACTTTTAAAGCCCGGACAATTAAGTGATTTGGAATACAAGCTTATTAAAGAACATGTTAATGTCGGTTATAGACTTTTGCAAAATATTCCAATGTTTAAAGATCTTGCAGAGATAATACGCGATCATCATGAACGATGTGACGGCAGCGGATATCCTCGCGGTATTAAAGCAAATGAAATAAATCCTCTTGCAAAAATTATGATGCTTGCAGATACCTTTGATGCGATGACAACCAACAGAATATACAAAGGGCGAAAAGATATAAAAGCTGCCTTTGATGAAATATTGAGTCTACGGGGTACTCAGTTTGATGAAAAAATTGTGGATGCCGCACTCAATGCACTTAAAAATGTGAAAATTAATCAAAATATTAATCAGCTACCGCATACCGATATAGAAAAAGAACGTTTTGCCTACTTTTATAAAGACAGATTAACGAATTTATACAATCAAACTTATTTGGATGTCGTACTGGTGCAAAACCATTATGATTTAAAATATAATGCTTTGCATATATTTAAGCTAAAAAACTTTTCAAAATATAATGAAACAAACGGATGGAAAAATGGTGATTTGATTTTAACAAATATTGCAAATATTTTACGTATTTGTTTTAACTCTCAAGCAGTCTTTAGAATTTTCGGAGATGATTTTGTACTGCTTGATAATGGCGAATGTGATATAGATAGCATCAAAACAAGTATTGAACAGGTACTTAAAGATACGGGTATAAAAGTTGATTTCATGACCATCATATTACGAGATAATTCTATTGTGTCCGTAGATGATCTGGAACAATTATAGCTGACGTTTTTTAAATCTAAATATGCCTTGTTTTTGCCTTTATGATAATGTTTTTTTGCAAAAGTTTTAAGGACTCATCCTTTTAGTTTCATCATATTATGTATCATATTATCGGCTATTACCTGTTTGTTTTTTCACTTCGCTTAAGATAAGCAATTAAGTCATAATATTGCATAAGTATCTATCCAAAAAGAATATCAACTATCAGAAACCAATAAATATTTATCTTTAATACCTAAAAAATGTTGTATAGGGTAACAGATAAAGATGAAATTACATTATTGAAAAATTTGTCTTGATTTTTGAGGTATTATAGATTATAAATTTTTATAATCCTATACATTCCTTTAAAAATAAGCTCTTCATCAAGTTCTGCATTTTTAAATATTTTAACAAATGTTTTTGCATCACCACCCGTTATAATAATAGGCAAATCATGCGATATCACTTCCAAATAAAGCGTTTTCAAATAGCCATAGGAGATAGCATCAGCAGAATTTTTTGGTAAGCCATCCAATGAAAGGTCAAAATTAAATGAATATGCCAAAGCAGGAGAGATTTTTTCATATGTTTGTTGCATCGCCCTCATTCCCGGATAGATAAAACCACCCTCAAAAGTACCCTCTTTGACAACATCAACAGTTACAGCAGAACCGGCATCTATAATTACAGCATTTTCTACCGCTTCTATAGCAAAGATCCTATCAACTCCCATTGTATTATAATATTTATTCCAATCAATATAACCAGAGAGATCTATCCAATTCTCTAAAAGTTGTAATTTTTTTGAAATATCTTGATTTACAGAAATATAGTAGATTTTTTCTTTTATTGTAGTGGGGTCAAAAGAGCGAACACTCTTTTTAAAAGAAGTATCATCTTCTAAAAAATGATACGAAGTATTTCCAATATCACAAAGAAGCATTACTGAATTTTCCAGCCTGCTTCTTTAAAGGCTTTTGCAGCTTTAGAGCATAGCGGTGCATCTATAAAGAGGATTTTATACTTAAAATTATGCTCACAAAAAAGTGTCAGTTTTGCATAAATCTCTTCAAATTTATGTACATCTTTCATCAAAATTCGGCTCTTTTGACTCACTGCAAAAATTGCCCAAAAATAGCCATTTATATCTGTTGCTTTATAGATCTTAATTCTGTTTCTCACTCCCAAATCTTTAGGAGAAATCTCTTGCATCTTTTTAAAAATTTTGCCCTTTTGTCTCAGGGAATCAACAACCATTTGCATATCTATACAAGATCCTTTACGCGTGTTTTTTCATAAATACTTCACACTCTGCTTTTGAGAGTGCTTTTGAGTAATAATAACCCTGAATATTACGACAACCATGTTGCACTAAAAATTCAATTTGCCCTTCACTCTCAACCCCTTCAGCAATGATCTCAAGCCCAAGATTTTTTGCCAAATCAATAATTGTTTTTACAATAGCTGCATCATCTTCATCACTTGGCACATCCAAAACAAAACTACGATCAATTTTGAGCTGTGAGACAGGTAGCTTTTTCAGGTATGAGAGAGAGGAATACCCCGTACCAAAATCATCAATAGAGATGGATATACCGAGACTTCTAATTGAGCGTAAAATATCAATAGAACGCTCAGGATCTGTCATAATCTGAGACTCCAATATCTCCAATTCAAGATATTTCGTATCTACATGGCTTTTTTCTACAAGTCTGTAAAGCTCGCTTCTAAAATCTTCACTCTCAAGTTTTTTTGTGGAGACATTAATAGAGAGTTTTCCTGTTTGATAACCGGCTGCTCGCCACTCTACAAGTTGCTTAACACAATGTTCTAACATATATTTATCTATTTCAACAATAAGACCAACTTCTTCTGCAAAAGGAATAAACTCTACAGGATAAAGCAGACCTTTTGTTGGATGGTTCCAACGAATAAGTGCTTCAAGCCCTACAATACGAAGTGTTGTAGCATCAATTTTTGGTTGATAATATGCTTCAAACTCACCTTTTCGTAAACCATTTCTAATATCATTATCCAGTTCTAAACGTTCTCTCACGAGTGCTGTCATCTGCTCATTATAGAACTGATAAGTATTTTTTCCACTATCTTTTGCTTTATACATTGCCGTATCTGCATTTCTAAGCAAAGTATCCGGATGCTCTCCATCTTGCTTATAAATACTTACACCAACACTAAAGGTTGTATGAATCTCTATGCCCAAAACTAAAAATGGTTTTTGCATTGCATCGAAAATCTTCTCGATTACCTTTACAACACTAACCTGATCTGTATTAGCCAGTAAAACAGTAAATTCATCACCACCTATGCGCGCTACTGTATCATCTTCTCTCACGCAAGAGAGCAGTCTGTTTGCAACACTTTTAAGCAGTTCGTCACCTACATCATGTCCATAGGTATCATTAACTTCTTTAAATCTGTCAAGATCTAAAAAAAGTACAGCTAACGACTTGTGCTCTCTTTTTGCATGCTTGATACCCTGCTTCAATCTATCTACAAAGAGATTTTTATTTGGGAGTGTGGTTAAAGCATCATGATGTGCGAGATACTGCATCTTTTTACTCTGTTTTTGCAACTCATGAGTTTTCTCTTCTACAGTATATTCTAGCATCTCATTTCGCTCTTGAATAAACCGTTTATAGTTCACTGTATAGACAATATACAAAAGAATAAATAAAAAGATAAATACTAAGACAAGTATTTTAATACTATTATCTCTTCTCTGATATATCTCACGCATATCAATCTCGCTGAGTGGCTTTGATATAATAAAATACGCCATAGGACGTCTATCAATCCCATCCATCTTTAAAACACTAAAGAGATAACCATTTGCTTCATCTACTTCATATACATCAATATCTAAAAAATAATCGATTTTATTTTTAAATATCTTTAAAATATGTTCATTGTTTTGTGGATTTGCAACATAATAGCCATCAATAAAGATACCCGAACTTGAACGTGTTAGCTGTCTTTTATATCGCTTATCTACAACAATTAAAGTTTTGTATCCTTTGGTTTCAAGCTTTGATACAAGAGAATCAAACTTTGCCAATGTCTCGATCATCCCAATAAATCTTCCAAACTTGTCATAAATTGGTACCATTGCCTTAAAAGTCATATCAAACTTTGATACACTGATCGTTGACATTACCTTAGGCAAACGTATCATCTTAGCAACATCCAAACGGGTATTTGCTACATTGTCACCTTTTTGAGATGTCCAACTTCTATAGACACTAACACCATCTTTGTCAATAACTTGAAACCATACATCTTGAAGCGATGTATATTTTTGAAGTAATTTTGAGAGATCTTGGAGCATTAATTTACTATACTCTTTCTTACGTATCAACTGCTTTAGCGTCTGATCTTCAGAGAGTGTCAAAGCAACAAGGAGTACTGCTTCTGACTTCTCCTGTATTAAAAGTTCAAGGTCATTACGCATCTCTTTTGAGATTTCAAGATACTTCTTAGTTTTTAAATCATTCATACGCTGTGTAGTATAAATATAAAAAAAGCCAAATATAATCGACAGCAGGATAAAACCTACTAAAGCGACTCTAAATCCTCTACTCATGATGCGTCCAAGATATCAACTACTTACTCAAACCCAATTCAGCAAAAAGTGTTTCAAAATACTCACTTATCTCTAATAATTCCTCTTTTAAAAGACCAAAGGACTTATCTTCTTCATACCACTCTTCAATACGCTTAACGCTATCACTCTTTTGATCTTCATTTAACTCTTTTGTTTGCGTAACAGCATCTTTAATTTTTTCTAAATGCTCTTTATGTTTATGCGCGCTCATATCTCTTCCTCTTTTAATAATTATTATATTTTCCAGCTGCAATATCAGCTCGAATTGCATCTATTTTCTCTTGCATCATATCAAGTAAAACCTTAGCCGCTTCTTTATCATCAGCCTCTGGAACATCCCAGTCTGTTATTTTCATATTTGCTTTAAAAAGAAGCTCTACCTCTTTTTGAATCTCATTTTTTCTACTGACTAACTCTTTAATTACTGCATCTTGTTTACTCATATCAAAATCCTTTTTATTTGTTTTTACTCTGGCAACGCAATGTTTCTATACTTTTAATTTTTTCAAGTCTCTGTGCAACACTGTTTAGCTCTTCCATCGCCTCATCATACTCTTTTTGAATCTTGAGCTTTTGCGCCTCAACTTTTGCTATTTGGTACTCTATCTCTTCCATTGGAACAGCACATGACTTTGCCAAATTCTCTTCTTTTTCAAGCAACCACTCTGTAATTTTATGAACAAATCCCATTCCCATATCCTTATATTGATATCCATTGAAAATTGTACTACTTTATTATAAACTATTACTTAAAAAAACTTTTAGCGCTTTATAAGATATGCGTATCCTCTGGCACTTCATTCGATACCACTTTTTTATCTTCAATCTTTAGTATTCTATCACAAAGCGGCAGCATTGCTTCATCATGTGTGACCATAATAACTGCAACATCTTGGTCAAGTGCTATTTTTTTCAACATCTTAACAACATCAACAGAACGTTTCAAATCAAGTGCAGCCGTTGGTTCATCCGCTAAAATAATTTGTGGTTTATTTGCCAATGCACGTGCAATTGCAGCCCTTTGATTTTGTCCTCCTGAGAGTGAAGATGGCATAGACTCTGCTTTATCTTCTATGTCAAAATAGTCCAAAAGTTCTCTGGCAAACGCTTCACTCTCTTTTTTTGAAACACCGTTAGTTTGTGGAACAAGCGTTACATTCTCAAGAATATTCAAAAATGGAATGAGATAGTGTGCCTGAAAGATAAAACCTATCTTCTCACGTCGTATTTTTCGTGTCTCTTTAGTCAGCCATCTGTTTTCATAAACTTTTTCATCTCCAAGCCAAATAGTTCCGCTTGTCGGCTCCTCAACACAGCCTATCATCATCAAAAGCGTTGTCTTTCCTGCACCACTTGGAGCAATCAGTGCTACGAGTTCACCTTTAT
>Ga0256842_1001953_pt1 | contig 15585 bp, 13 predicted proteins | sample 4559240metaG_FD_185973 | JGI IMG/M metagenome (GOLD analysis project Ga0256842, IMG submission 185973) | Hydrothermal vent microbial communities from Guaymas Basin, Mexico - 4559-240 | ecosystem: Environmental > Aquatic > Marine > Hydrothermal vents | place: Mexico: Guaymas Basin | collected...
TGGCGTCTTCTCCATGGACGGAGACATCGCTCCTCTCGACAAAATCGTTGAAGTGGCGGAAAAATATGACGCGATGGTCATGGTGGACGATGCGCATGGCGAGGGCGTGCTGGGCCGGGGTGGACGTGGCATCGTTGACCACTTCGGACTCCACGGCCGTGTTGATGTGGAGGTGGGCACCCTTTCCAAGGCCTTCGGTGTCGTCGGCGGTTACGTCGCCGGGCCGGCGAAAGTCGTCGAATTCCTCAAGCAGAAGGCAAGGCCGTTCCTCTTCTCAAGTGCACCCACGCCGCCCGATGTCGCAGCAGCAATCGCCGCAGTTGATATCCTGAACCGCTCCGAGGAGCGGGTGAAAAAGCTCTGGGACAACACCAACTACTTCAAGTCGGAGATGCAGAAGGCTGGCTTTGACACCGGCAAAAGCGTCACGCCCATCACCCCGGTCATGCTTTACGACGAAAAGGTCGCTCAGGAATTCTCAAGGCTCCTCTTTGAAGAGGCCGACATATTCGCTCAGGCCATAACCTATCCGACTGTGCCTCAGGGCAAAGCGCGCATAAGGGTCATGATTTCGGCTACTCATACGAAGGAAGACCTTGACTATGCCATCGAGAAATTCACCGAGATCGGTAAGAAACTCGGAGTTATAAGCTGAGATTACTTCCGGGAGGGGGTGGTTGTTTGACGGACTGCCTTTAAAATATCCGCCTTAACAGAAGGTGGTAACATGATCCTTAATCTCGAAAAACTTAAGGCAGGCAGAAGTGAGTTCTGGCGTTCATACGCTCGCCATGAGCTGGACCTTGAGAATGTCCCTGATTTCGAGGTGATTGGCGATATCGACTCCCACGTTATTGCCGTGAAAAACAGGACGAACATCAAACTCACGATCGAACTCAATTACAGACTCAAGCTGGTCTGCTCAAGGTGCCTTGAGGAGTTCACGCGCGAATTCTCGGAGAAGACCACCTATTATCTGAAAGCTGGCAAGGAGGACATTGTCGAGGAGAAACCGCTTGCCGATGAGGATATTTTCACGATGTATTATGCCACCGAGGAGCTTGACCTCAAACCACTTATGAGGGAGATGATTATTTTGTCTGTGCCGATGAAGCCGCTCTGTAAACCCGATTGCAAGGGGCTGTGTCCGGTGTGCGGCGTCAACTGGAACTACGAGACGTGCGAACACATGGGTCAGGCCAAACCGATCGATTCAAGGTGGCAGAAACTGATAGAAATTTCCTCGAAGCTCAAATAGCGATAAACCCCACGGGATCCCGAATCGTATCGGGGTCCCGTTTCCCTCCCTTGAATTCATAACCCACAAAACTCGATAATCCAGTCCTGAGGTCGGAGAAATCCGACAACACTTGACAAAAATTTCCACAACACTTTTCAAGGAGGTAGAGGGTATGTGTGGAATTGTTGGCTACATAGGCGATAAAGATGTAAGTTCTGTGGTGCTGGTAGGTCTCGAAAAACTTGAATATCGCGGTTACGATTCGGCAGGGATAGCGGCTATAAACGATGGAAAACTGTTTTTGAAGAAGCGGGTTGGGAGGTTGAGCAACCTCTATTCCCTGGTCAACGGCCAGCCCATAAACGGACATATAGCCATAGGGCACACGAGATGGGCTACTCACGGGCAACCGACCGAGAACAATGCCCATCCCCACACCGATTGCAAAGGCCGTATCGCCGTTGCCCACAACGGCATCATCGAGAATTTTCAGGAGTTGAAGGAGGAGCTTGAAGCCAGAGGACATCATTTCATCTCGGAGACCGATTCTGAGGTGATCCCGCACCTGATCGAGGAGTATTACGACGGTGACCTCGTCGAGGCGGTCAGGAAGGCCATTTCCCGGCTCAAAGGCTCCTTTGCACTTGCCATATTCTCCACGCTTGAGCCGGACGTGTTGATCGGGGTGCGGAAAGACAGCCCGTTGATCGTCGGTGTCGGCGACGGTGAGATGCTGCTGGCTTCGGACATTCCGGCGATCGTGTCCCATACCCACAAAGTCATCATCCTTGACAACGGTGAAATCGCCGTTCTGCGAAAAGACGGCTTCGAGATCATGGATTTTCAGGGACGTCGGCGCGAGAAAGCCGTCACGATCGTTGAGTGGGATTCGAGGGACGTGGAGCTTGAGGGCTATCCGCATTACATGCTCAAGGAGATTTATGAACAGCCGGAAGTCATCGAAAAGAACCTCAAAATGTATCTGAGGAACAACGAGTTTTTGCTTCTCAAGGACACCAATCTGCGCCGGCTCCTCCTGACCAAACGCTCGATCCTGATTCAGGCCTGTGGCACGTCCAAACATGCCGGGATGGTCGGGAAATACCTGCTCGAACGATTTGCAAGGCTGTCAACACGTGTGGAATTTGCATCGGAGTTCCGTTACATGCAGCCGGTTGTCCAGCCCGACACGCTCATCGTCGCGATAAGCCAGTCGGGTGAGACCGCGGACACCCTTGCCGGCGTCAGGATGGCCAGGGAGATGGGTCTTGAGGTGCTTTCCATCGTCAATGTCCGGGACAGCTCGATAGCCCGTGAGTCCGACTACGTGATTTACACCAACGCCGGGCCAGAGATCGGCGTCGCCTCGACAAAAGCCTACACCGCACAGGTGTTGATCCTGACGCTTCTTGCCCTCGAATTGGGCGTTCTGAGGGGCATCATCACGCCGGAGGAGAGCAAGCATCTGATAAACGAACTCATAAAGTTGCCCGGAAAAGTCAGGCAGGTGCTTGACATGGACGCTGAGATCGAGCACCTCGCAGCGCGATACCAGTCCTACAACGATTTCATGTTCCTTGGCAGGGGAATCAACTATCCCACAGCGCTTGAAGGGGCGCTCAAGCTCAAGGAAATCTCATACGTCCACGCCAACGGCTATGCTGCCGGAGAGATGAAACACGGGCCAATCGCCCTGATCGACAAAAACATGCCGGTCGTGTTTGTCAATCCGAAGACGTCGGTGTTCGACAAAAGCGTCTCGAACATGAAAGAGGTTGAGGCGCGCGGCGGGAAAATCATAGCCATCGCCACCCGTGGCGACAGCATCACTCCACAGATAGCCACCGAGGTCTTTTACGTGCCGGAGATCGACGAGACACTTGTGCCGATAGTTTCCATCGTTCCCCTGCAGCTTCTGGCATATCACATTGCGGTGATGAGGGGCTGTGATGTGGACAAGCCGAGGAACCTTGCAAAGAGCGTGACGGTCGAGTAGCCCGGACGGTTTAGCTGAAAGCGTCAGTCGTTTTCGGGCTTTTCCTCGCTGTCACCCTGCTCCTTGTCAGGTTCATTCTGGCCTCGAAGCTCGCGGATGATTCTGTCGAGGTCCTCCCCGGTCAATGTCTCCTTCTGGAGCAGCTCATTGGCGATCGCGTCCAGAAGGTCGCGGTTTTCCCTAACGATCTGGCGGGCCTTCTCGAAGGCCTCCGACACGATGCGCCTTATCTCGGAGTCGATCAACTTTGCCGTTTCCTCTGAATACGGCCTTTTGACGCCGAGCTCCCGGCCGAGAAACACCTCTTCCTCCACTTTGCCGAGCGCCACCGGCCCCAATTTGTCGGACATCCCCCATTCGGAGACCATTTTTCTGGCAATCTCGGTTGCACGCTCGATGTCGTTGGCGGCCCCGATCGTTTCTATACCCAGAACCTCTTTCTCAGCCGCCCTTCCGCCCAACAGAACGGACAGCTTTTTCATGATGTAGTCTTTCGTGTAGTTGTGCCTGTCGTCTATGGGCAGCTGTGTGGTTGCGCCTAACGCCATGCCGCGCGGGATTATCGTTACTTTGTGAATGGGGTCGGGATCGGGCAGCAGTTTGGCCACAAGGGCGTGTCCTGCCTCATGATACGCCGTTATCCGTTTCTCCTCATCGGAGAGTATCAGGCTCTTGCGGGCAGCGCCCATGATGAGTTTGTCCCGTGCCTCCTCAAAGTCCTGCATCGTGACAACGTCGCGCCCGTTTCGGGCTGCGTTGAGCGCCGCTTCGTTCACAAGGTTTTCAAGGTCTGCCCCGGAGAACCCCGGTGTCCCTTTGGCGATGGCGCTCAGGTCCACATCATCGGCAAGCTTGAGCTTCTTTGCGTGCAGCCTGAGAATCTGCTCCCTTCCGCGCACGTCGGGCAGTCCGACTACCACTCGCTTGTCGAACCTCCCGGGCCTCAGGAGCGCGGGATCGAGGATATCCGGTCGGTTGGTAGCCGCCATGACGATTATCCCCTCGGAGGTGTCGAAACCGTCCATCTCCACGAGGAGCTGGTTCAGGGTCTGTTCCCTTTCGTCGTGGCCGCCGCCTATGCCGGCGCCCCTCAGCCGTCCAACGGCATCAAGCTCATCGATGAAGATGATGGATGGGCTGTTCTCGCGGGCCTGTTTGAATAGGTCGCGGACGCGCGCCGCACCGACGCCTACGAAAAGTTCAACGAAATCCGAGCCTGAGATTGAAAGAAACGTCACCCCCGCTTCGCCGGCCACGGCACGGGCGAGTAGGGTTTTTCCTGTGCCGGGCGGCCCCACAAGCAGAACACCTTTGGGGATTCTTGCCCCGACACGGCGGAACTTTTCCGGATTTTTCAGGAATTCAACGACTTCCTTGAGCTCTTCCTTGGCTTCCTCGACATCGGCGACATCGTCAAAGGTCACGTTTGGCTTGTTCTCTTTGATTATTCTCACGCGGCTCTTGGTGAAATCCATCACACCGCTGCCACCGCCGCGCATCTGCCGCACCATAAGGAACCAGAGAAGCCCGAAAATGAGTATCCACGGGATTATCGTCACAAGGAGATCGATGAAAATGCTCCGCGGTTTCGCGACGACGTTGACCCCTTGCTGGACAAGTTTTTGCACAGCGTCGGGATCATCAAATGGCATTTTCGTTTGGAAATAAAGTTTCCCTGCATAGGGCTTTAAAAACTTGCCCTTTATAGTTTTATCCGTGATCTCAACTTCTTTGACATTCCCAAGCTCGACCTGCTCCCAGAACTCGGTATAGGTTATGTGCAGGGTAGGTTGGATTTGTTTATTCAGCCGATTAGACAGAAAAAAGATTATGGCAATGAAAACCAGCCAAAGGAATATGGTTTTTCGGATCGACTTCTTCATAAGTTCACTCCCAAAATGTAATGTTGTGCTCTATTTTAAAGCTCTTCCTGCCGTATCTCCCTTATGTAGGGAAGATTTCTGAATTTTTCGGCATAATCGAGGCCGTAGCCCACGATAAATTTGTCGGGAATATCAAATCCCACGTAATCCGCCTCGATTTTCACCTTACGCCTCTCCTTTTTGTCGAGGAGGACGCATATTTTAATGGATGCCGGTCTTTTGGCCTGAAGGTGCTCCACGATGTTTTTCAGGGTGAGACCGGTGTCGAGGATGTCCTCAACTATGATCACGTCCCTGCCCTCGATGTCTTCGACGATGTCCTTCAATATCATGACCACCCCGGATGACTCCGTGGATTTGCCGTAGCTTGAAACCGCAAGGAAATCGACCTTTACCGGCAGGTCTATCTTCCGCATGAGATCAGCGAGGAAAACAAATGCGCCTTTCAAAATGCCGATTAGTATCGGCTCTTTGCCCTGATAGTCCTTCGTTATCTGTGCCCCAAGTTCTGCGACCCTTCGGGCAATGGTCTTTTCATCAATCATAAATCCAGAATTCCCGCTCATTGTGCTTTTTTACCTCCATTTTTAATGCGTTTTCCCCAGTTTTCCCCCGGAAAGTTTTTGCAAATCCAACCACCCATAAAATCCCATTCCTGTCAAGGATTACGGGGATCAGCTCTCTGCGCCATCGAGGAACCTTCAGGTCTATAAACAGCCTTTTCAATGAACGCCAGCCGGCCTTCAGTTTTATTCTGTCCCCGGGCCTGCGGCTCCGGAGAGTGAAAGGAGGTTCAACGCCGTCTTTCGGGAAACAGGCCACAAAGCGGCCCTGACATTCTTCGCCAACGGGGGTGTATTCCGCGGATATTTCCATGTTCAGCTCATCGATGACGAGAGTTTCTCCGGGGGTGAATTCGAGCGTCCGTTCAAAACCTTTCTCCGCTCTGAAAAATCTCAGGTCGGATTCCGAGGCCTCCATCTTCCAACCCCCGCCGATGTGCAACCTGCCGCCGCTCACAAGCACATCTTCCATCCCGGAAAACTTTGCGTAACTCATTTCAAATCCGAGCCTTAGACATTGGTAAATCCAGAAACGATGAGACCTATGATACTCAAGCATTTTGTGTCTGTCAAGGATGATTTCGTCGGCGGGAGAAGGCTTTTTCAGCGTTTCCACGGCCCTGCATCCTGATGCCTCCAGAAACTCAACCTGTTCCCTCAGGATGAAACCGAACTCCGAGACCCTTCTGTCAAAGCCGGGAAACCGGTTTTTTATGACCGGGATGACCTTATGCCTCAAATAGTTGCGTGTGAACCTCGTGTCCAGATTGCTCCTGTCGATCCTGTAGGGTATCCCGTTGCTGTCCAGCCAATTGAGTATTTCAGCCTTTGAGATCGTGATTATCGGCCTGATGAAAACCGAGCGGCGCGGCGGTATCCCGGCGGCGCCCGCAAGCCCGGTGCCCCGAAACAGGTTGAAGAGGATGGTCTCCACAGTGTCGTCCCTCGTGTGCCCGAGTGCCACCCGATCCCCGCCCCACTTTCGAAGCGTGTCCTGAAGGAACCCATAACGGAGTTCTCTCGCTGCCTCCTCGATGCCAATGCCCTCACGTCTGGCCGTTTCCGCGACATCGCCTTTTCCGTGGAAGAATTCAAGGCCCAATTCCTCGCACAGAGAGCCGACAAAACGCTGTTCATCATCGGCTTCCTCACGCAGGCCGTGATTGAAATGGGCGACTGCGAGGCTGAGCCGGAACAGGGGAGCGATTTTCATCAGCATATGAAGCAGGAAGATGGAATCAGGGCCACCGGAGACCGCAACAAGGACCTTTTCACCTCCGCTCAGCAGGTTGAACCGGCGAATTGTGTTTATGACTTCATTTACGAGCCTTTTTTCTTGCACCTATGATGCGCCTCCCCTTGGGGAGCTGGTTTTTGAGTTTGCCGTCCCTGTAAACCGCCGAGCCCAGAATGTCGTCGTTCCATTTGACTATCACCTGACCTTCCTGCACACCTTCCAGATCACCCACGTTGATGTCCTCCCCCCGAAGGTAGCGCTCAAGTTCGTCCTCGTTCCGTAGCCTGACGATGTTTCTGGTGGCGTATTTGCCGAAGACCTGCATTCCGGCAGTGGTGAACTTGACGCCACGTGGGAAGATCCGGGCAAGTCTGATCCCCCGCCTCGAAAAGGCCCTGATGGGAAACCCGGCCGCCTCCTTTGAGGCGACCCAGACGTCTTTCTGCTCGATTAGCATGTAATCGTCGAATACCTCCTCGGGTATCCCGAACCTGTTTTTCAGGTAGCTCAATGTCCGTTTAATCTTTTCCATGTCAGTTCATGTCCGCTTTCAGGATGTAAAGCGGGGATTCCTTAAGGCTTGCGATGGAAAACCCCTCGATCTCGTCGAGGATCTCGATGCGTTTCATCCCTTCGCTTATCGCCGTCTCGACGATATGCACGAAAAGCACGGCGCCCGCCTGAACGCCCATGGCTTCCGGATCGACGTCCTCGATGAGGATGTGGACGACGCTGTCGAATTTCATAACCACTGCCACCGCCACAGGCCAGCTGTCCGCTTTGAGGTAAAATATCTCGAACGCCCCGCGATTTGAGAGAACCCTTGCGCTCTCCCGCAGGAACGCTTCCACGCCGAGATCGACCTCTTTGCCGAGCAGCTGCATCATGTGAAACAGCTTGTCGAGAGCCGAATCCATTTCCTGGGGTTTGTTCACCCTGAGGATCTCCATATCCGCAAGTCGATGCGCCCGTTTGACCCATCTGGTGAATTTCTTTCTGTCAGCTGGCTTGAGCGAAAGTATCAGCTCGTCCATTGAGCCGGGGAGTTCAAGATATGGGAGGGTTGCGACCTCTTCTTTCTCCATCGCGATGCCCATTTCCTTAAGGCTTTTCTCAAGCGGCCAGATGTTGGGGGAGATGGACATCATGGGCCCAAGCCTGAGATGAACTGACTCGCCAACATAGTTCCCCCTCATCAGCCTGAGCATTTCGGATATGCTCTCGTTCCGGTGTTTCTGATCGATGATGAAATCGTAATGCCCAAATCCATGCCATGATGGGAACTCGATTGTAACCTCACCGTTCACCCTGCTTGCGACGAGCGGGATGATTCCGACCAATCGCGAGGCCTCGTCCCTGATCTCAAACAGGTTCAGCTCTTCGTCCTTTGCGAAATAGTCGTAGGTGAGGCCGAGCCAGCAGGAAGTCATGAATGCATTTTGGTAGTTGAGGCTTTTCAGGAGGGCTGTCCACTCCTCCACAAGGTCCCAAAATTTCTCAGGTTCGTTCCACCGTTTTATGGATACCATATTTGTGACTATTATTGAGCATCCAGAACGTTTTTCGCAAGCTTCCGAATTGACTCATCAAAAATCTATACGAAATGGTATTCGTTGGCTCAGTTAAAATCCTATATGAAATGCTTTATCCCCTTCCCCGGATCACAGCTGGAAAGAGGGGATCAAATTGGTTGATAAGGAGTTGGATCTTATGATTTAGGAAGAAGCTGACGATGATTATATAGGAAGGCAACCACAAAGAAAGAGAAGTCCCACTCGCTAACCGAATTTGGGCGATGGAAAGGATGGAGTGACTCACTTTCAGGACGTCGTAACCCCTTTATTCCGTGAATCTTTCTTAAATCCAACTGTTAAAGCCAGGAAAAAGGGGCGTGGCACTCCCCCAATTTTTCCCCTGTGGCTCTGATTTTCAGTTCCTTTCCACCGGGTAACGCCAGTCTTTGTCAAGGCACATCTTTGAGATCCGGGTTATCGTTGGCGGTTTCCGTTTGTGTTCGTTACGGATGACGCGCTGATAGACGTCGTTCACTGCTTCCTGCGGGATGTTCAGGTATTCGGAGACCTCCCTCACCGACATCTCGAGGTCCACGAGTGCATAGAGCACCGAATCGATCTCCCGATAAGTGTGGCCGAGTTCCTCTTCATCGGTCTGCCCCTTCCACAGTCCGGCTGATGGCGCTTTGCGGATGATCTCGGTGGGAATGCCGAGAAATTCCGCGAGTTGCCAGACCTGTGTCTTGTAAAGGTCTCCGATGGGGTAGATGTCGGCCGCCATGTCCCCGTATTTCGTGCCGTATCCAAGGAGAAGCTCGGTCTTGTTTGACGTCCCGATGACGATTTTGTTCTCAAGGTTGGCGTAGATGTAATTGATGATCATTCTGATCCTCGGCTTGACGTTGGCGATGGCGAGACGACGTGCCCATTCTGGAAAATCTCCTTCGGGGAACACCGATGTAAACCACTCCACCGCACCATTTATCGGTATCTCCAGATATCGTACTCCGAGCTGGTTTACGAGGGTGTGGGCATCGCGGATGTCCTGTTCCGGGGAGACCCCTTCTTCGGGCATTATTATGGCGAGCACGTCCTTGCCGAGGGCCAGATGTGCCAGCTTGAGCACGAGGGACGAGTCTATGCCGCCGGAGAGGGCCACAACGCCGCCCTTTGCCCCGATCTTTTCGATTCTTGTCCTGATGGACTTCACGATGATGTCCCGTATCAGGGGCAACTCGCTGTCTTCGAGCAGGATATCGGATATCATTCTCCCTCCAATTTCAGGGGATAAACCCTTCGGTATCGGTAAAGGATCGAAAGCTGTTTCTCCCGGAGCCGGTATTCGCCGTGGACGATGTCATAGAGCCAGCCAGCGAAGTTCAACCCGACACCTGCACCGAAGATCATCAGGTTCACTTTGATTTTTTCTATGTTGATGTCTTCCACCGATTCCGGTATCCCGGAACAAATCGAGTAGCCTATCAACCAATAACCAAACATCCGCAAGGCCATAATGCCCAATCCACTTCTGGAATCGTAAGTTACAAAATGGGTGTAGCCCGGCAGGAGAAGCGACCACATCCGGTCTTCGTTGGTGAGCCTCAGCTGGAGATATTTGAACTCATCGTAACTCATGGAATCAGGCAGGATGGGCAGGATATTGAAGGTCGTGAAGGTGTCGGGCTTCGTCAGAAGCAGTGCGGTCGATGAATCCCTGACCACGATCCGGTAATTGCGCTGTCCGTTGGTCGGGAAAGACGTCGATACGCCGATGATTAAAACTATTATCCCTGTAAGCATCTCAGACACCCCTATTGGCCAGTTCTATTGCCTTTCTGGCGCCTTCGGACATGGTTTCAGCGGTGACGAGGGGAAGTCCAGAGTTCTCCAACATTTCCCTCGCTATGTCTTCGTTGGTTCCGGTCAATCTGACCACCACAGGAACGGGAACCTGCATCTGAGAGAAGGCCTCGATAAGTCCCTTTGCGACGTCGTCACAGCGTGTGATTCCGCCGAATATGTTGATGTAGATCGACCTCACGTTTTTGTCCCTCAGGATCAGCTCCATTGCCTTCAGGACCTTCTCCGGTCTGGAACTGCCGCCGACATCGAGGAAGTTGGCGGGTTCGCCGCCGTAGTGTTTGATGATGTCCATGGTCGCCATTGCAAGGCCGGCCCCGTTGACACAGCAGCCAATATAGCCGTCAAGTTTCACGTAGGAAAGCCCGGCTTCCTTCGCCTCAAGCTCGGTGGGATCCTCGTAATCCATGTCCCTCAGCGCTTCGAGGTCGGGATGGCGGTAAAGCGCGTTATCGTCAGCAATGATTTTGGCATCCAGAGCAAGCAGTTCGCCTTCTTTCGTTGTGACAAGCGGGTTGATCTCCGCAAGCTGTGCATCGACGGACTGAAAGGCCCTGTAAAGTTTCATCAGGATGCCGGAGGCCTTCAGCGCCTGACCGGGGTCATCGAAAATTTTGAAAGCTAACTGCCTTGCCTGATACGGCTGGAGTCCGGATACCGGATCGATGGTCAGCATGTGGATGGCTTCGGGTTTCGTCCTTGCGACCTCCTCAATGTCAACTCCACCTTCAGCGGACACCATAAACACGGGTTTCTGGCTCTTTCTGTCCATAACGACGCCCACGTAAAACTCCCTGTCGATGTTCGCCGCCTCCTCGATGATCACCTTTTTGACCTCGATGCCCTTTATTTTCATGCCGATGATGTTGCGGGCGTGCTGGATGGCTTCCTCGCGGCTCCTGGCCAGTTTAACCCCGCCTGCCTTGCCCCTGCCGCCAACCGGCACCTGTGCCTTGATGACAACGGGCAGCTTGAACTCATCGATTTTCTCCTCAACTTCCTCGACGCTTTTAGCAAGGACCCATTTCTGCAAGGGAATGCCGTATTCGGAAAGAACCTTTTTGGATGCATATTCGAGAAGTTTCATTGATTTCTCCTCCTGATTGGTTTTTCCAAGTGGCTGTATTTTATTCTAATCAATCGACATGTGGTTTTCAAAAGTGTGGGGCTATTGGCCGTTTGCTTTGTGGTGGTGAACATAACTGACGGATTATCAGCAAGATATAATTTGTAAATCTGCCTTAATTTCTTTGCATAACTTATCATTTTTACCGTCATTCCGCCTGCTGCCATCGCTTCATCAATCCTCGCTATCTCTCACGAGGTATCCTTTACTCCATGTTCCATCTCTCTGTGTTCACCGTGTCCCTGTGTGATTTTTATTTCGTTTTCACACGGAGACACATAGGGCACAGAGAAATAAAAATTTCTATCACGAACAAAACGGCAAATAGCCCTGACGCATTGATTTTTATTTAGACATACATCAAAATAGACGTGCGTCAAAATGATCGGGAGGTGCGGAGTCATGGTTGCATTTGCCTTGATTGCGTCCCTGTTGTTAGCCCCGGATTCCGGGCGATATGTCATCAGGATGGGCGATAAGATCGTTGGCGAGGAGCATTTTCGGGTGAACGGCACCACGATTGCCTCACACGTTGAGCTGAATGCGAGAGGAAAATCCGTAGAAATGGACGTGACTTATGAAACGAGCCGTTATGGGCTTAGAAACTACGTGCTGGAAGCCACGGTGAACGGTTCACATCAAAAAGTTGTCGCAAAACTCAGCGGTAGCTATCTCAACGAGGAGGTCTATGTTGATGGGCAGAAAAAGCTGAGCAAGAGCGAGAAAGTGGATCCACCGGTTTACGTGCTGGACAACAACTTGCCCTCTCAGATAGCGTTGCTCCTCAAAGTCCTGCCTGAGAAAGGCAAGATCAGGGTGTGGGTGCCTCAGGCGGCCAGTTTTGTGGATGTGAAAGTGCTCAAACGGGGAAAGGGCGAGATCGTCGATACAACCGGGCACAGTATCGTCACGGACGTGGTCACGATAGCGCCGGGCGGTTACGTGCGGTATGACATCTACTACCGCGGAGACACGATGTTCCTTGCTTCTGCGCTCAAAGGCAGGATGTTGATCTCCCTCAACGGGCAGTATGAGCTTAAAAAGCGTGGCAAACCGGGATACAGGGTAAAGAAATTCTCGGTCAGGTTGCCCGGCGGCAAAGTCAAAGGTGAGTTCGACCTTCCCGATGGGGAGATCAAAGGCGTTGTGATGCTCATAGCCGGGTCTGGCGATGTTGATAGGCACGAGATCGGGGTCTTCGACGACATCACGGATTGCCTCACAGGGGATGGCTGGGCGGTTGCCCGTTACGACAAGCCCGGCACAGGCAAAAGTTTCAAGCCTGAGGGGCCGGTTGGGCTGGAGCTTCTTGTCGAGGCCGCCGAATCGGTCTTTGCCGAAGTCACGAGACAGTTCCCGAATGCCAGACATTTCGTTCTGGGCCATTCGGAAGGCGGCGAAATAGCGCTCATCCTCGCCAGCCGCCACGATGTGGATGGTTTGATGCTCCTTGCTGCCCCCGCCTCACCGCTGGATTCCCTGCTTATCGGGCAGATCAGGCGGCTCATGACAGCGGCGAACATGATGGATTCCACAGCCCTCGACAGCCTGATTGGCGCCCTGAGTGCCGGATTGGATTCCGTCAGAAAAGGCGAGATCAAAGGCGATTACGTGGAGCTCCCTGTCATTGGGCAGACGCCTGTGATATGGCTGAAACAGCATATGGCTGTCCATCCCGTTCAGGTTGCTGAGTCGCTGAACGTTCCGGTTCTGCTGGTCTATGGAGAGGATGACCTTCAAGTTCCCGTCACTGAGATGGAGAAGTTGGAGAGGGCGCTGAAAGGCCATTCCGATGTCGTCGCCAAGGTTTTGAGCGGCAACACCCACTTTTTCGAGGACAGGCAGGCGCTCTGCAACGTTCTGAAAAGCTGGCTGGACAACAGGATTGACAGCAGATGAGCCTGATTCCATGCATGTAGCCGAAAATCCTTGCATGGCAGTGAGTTTGTCGATAAAATATCCGCCACTATGAAATGGATTTACATCGAGGATGCAGGAAAGCATGTGGGAGAGGAAGTTGAGATAAGAGGATGGCTATACAACAAGAGGTCATCCGGAAAGATCCACTTCCTGATCGTGCGCGACGGAACCGGTTTCATGCAGGCGGTTGTGGTCAAAAATGAGGTGCCGGATGAGGTTTTCGAGTTATACGATGAGCTGACGCAGGAATCCTCCATAATCGTTCAGGGTGTTGTCAGGGCGGATAAGCGTGCGCCCGGCGGGTATGAGCTGACGGTCCGAAATTTGAAGCTCGTCCACAAGGCCATCGACTATCCGATCACCAAAAAGGAACACGGCATAGGCTTCCTGCTTCCGAGGAGGCATCTCTGGCTCAGATCTCGCAAACAATGGGCGCTTATGAGGCTCAGAAATGAGATCGAGATGGCCATCGAGGACTTCTTCCAGATGGAGAAGTTCGTCCGTGTCGATGCCCCCATCCTCACACCTTCAGCCTGCGAAGGGACAACAACGCTTTTCAAAACCGATTACTTCGGAGAGCCGGCTTACCTTTCACAGTCGGGTCAGCTTTACATGGAAGCAGCTGCGATGGCGCTCGGCAAGGTCTATTGTTTCGGTCCAGCATTCAGGGCCGAGAAGTCCAAGACGAGGCGCCATCTGATGGAGTTCTGGCAGGCCGAGCCTGAGGTCGCATGGGCGACACTCGACGACATCATGGACCTCGCAGAGAACCTGATCGCTTACATCGTCGAAAGGGTGCTCGAAAACAGGATAGAGGAGCTGAAAATCCTTGAGCGTGACATCTCGAAACTCGAGGCGGTCAAAAAGCCCTTCTACCGCATAACCTACACCGAAGCGGTTGAAAGGGTGAATCAGGCTGGCATGAAGATGGAATGGGGCGAGGATTTTGGCGGCGATGAGGAGACCGTGCTTGCCGAACAGTTCGACAAACCGATATTCGTCCACAGATACCCGGCGAAGGTGAAGCCGTTTTACATGAAGCGCGACCCGGAGAATCCGGAGCTCGCTCTGTGCGTGGACGTCCTTGCCCCTGAAGGCTACGGCGAGATCGTCGGGGGCGGGCAGCGCGAGGACGACTATGAGACGCTTTACAACCGTATGGTCGAGGAGAACATGCCTATCGAAGATTACGAATGGTATCTCGACCTAAGAAAATACGGCTCGGTCCCGCATTCCGGGTTTGGCATCGGCCTTGAACGCACTTTGAGATGGATCGCGGGGATACACCACATCAGGGAGGCGATCCCGTTTCCGAGACTGCTTGAAAAAATTTACCCGTAAAGGTTAATGGCAGTTATGTCAGGACTAAAAAAGGGGCGTGGCGTGACCGCGCCCCTGATTTTTCACCGACTTTGATAGTGTCTGTTCCCAAATCACCGCCCTAAAATTTGTAATTCCTTGTAACTCATTTCCTGAACCTCAAATTTTGATACCATTTTGTGATGGCATTTATAGTTGCGGTTCTGTCCTAATAAAGCGGCTATTGGCCGTTTGCTTTGTGGTGGCAAGGGGGGATAGGGAAAAATTTGTGTAAAATAAATTTTGCACGGAAAAAGGAGGAAAAAGAGAAAAGCGTCGCCTGTGAAGAAGCATGCCAGGACCAAAAGGGAAGTTATCATGAACGTCTTTTTCCTGACACCGGCTATCTACAGCTATCTGTTAGATGTCTGTTGTATAAGCATTATCGTTTCTGTGGATACCCGCAACGCCGGGATGGGGAGAGAAACAGGCGTCGCCCTCTTTCAATCACCTGCTGCTTTCAGTCATAACTCCGCTGAGATCGGCTTCTCGGACAAAAATCCATTTATCCGGCATCCTGAACGGGGTTCGGCGGCTGGATATCCTGTCCGCCGACCCTGTTTTCTATCGGTGGGAGAAATACCAGTCGATAATGGCCGAGGCTATCGGTGCCGCCACCGAACCGCCATGTCCGCTGTTCTCGACTATCACTGTGACGACTATCTCAGGGTCACTGTAAGGCGCATAGGCGGTAAAAAGGGCGTGGTCCTTGCCGTGCGGGTTCTGGGCGGTGCCTGTTTTGCCGGCCGCCTCCACGGTCCTCGGGCGATGCCAGTATGCAGTTCCACCCGGCTCGTTGACTACAAGCCACATCCCGTAGCGGACAGCACCGAGTTTGGTGGTGTCAAGCGGGAAATACAACGTATCGACTTTAAGAGGCCCGATTC
>Ga0256842_1001954_pt1 | contig 15575 bp, 16 predicted proteins | sample 4559240metaG_FD_185973 | JGI IMG/M metagenome (GOLD analysis project Ga0256842, IMG submission 185973) | Hydrothermal vent microbial communities from Guaymas Basin, Mexico - 4559-240 | ecosystem: Environmental > Aquatic > Marine > Hydrothermal vents | place: Mexico: Guaymas Basin | collected...
TGTGTGCTCTTCACCCTGATCTGTGAGATCTCTGATCTGACGGGCGATAGCATATAGCACTCTTGCTAGGGTGCGTGCTTTCCTCTCATTGAGCCCTATGCTTACCTTGTGTCTATCCCTGTACACATGCATCCATACCGTGGTAGGGTCGTCTTGGTACACGTGGATGCGGATGGTATTGTTGCCTCCAAGGTATATATTTCGCTGGTATAATATCTGCGGTGGTGACCTCTCCACCTCCTCGACAAGTACTGCACGGTATGTCTTCCCGTCGGGGGTATGTATGGTGACAAAGCCCATCTGCTTTGATGTGGTGGTGTGGGTTTTATAACCTTGGGTGCTATTACCTTGGGTGGTTGGCATACCATCCCCCCTTCTTCTTCCCACTCTTTTTCCTACTTCTTGTGGGAAGTAGGGTTTATATAGGGCGTGTGGTCGAGCGGAGCGTAGCGGAGCGAAGACCACACTCACTTACCCGCCAGCCTCGTAAGGCTGGGGGATAGGTTTATATGGGTTTGGGTGTATGGTGATATGTGTGGGTGGTGATATGGTGGTGAGGGATATGTATACACAAACATATGCACGGGATAATGAGGATGAACAGGATGAGTACGTCAGGGTAAACAGGAAAGTGCTTGATCTGGCGATCAGGGCAATCAGTATTGCGGCAAGTGCCATTGCAAAAAGGTATGATGCAGAGGTGGAAGTGCTATCGAACTCTGAAGGGTCTGTGTACTATTTGTCTAGTGTACTGGACGGGGACGTAATTATAGAGAACGGTGTCGATGGGAAAAGAATCGGTGATTTCAGGGAAGACATCGAACTAGAATACGGGAGCGAAGAGAGCCAGCTTATATCAGCAATAACGCAGTTACTGGACGAGCTGTGGGAAAGAAGGGTTGTTTGATCTCCATCTTTTTTTGCGATATGGGGGTGATGTGTGTGGAGATAGATGAGATGGAGAAAAAGCTCATGGATGAACAGGGTCAGGATGAAGTGCGTGCAAGGATAAAAGAGCTGGAAAAGGATGCGGGCGTAAAGATACTAGCGTACTGGACACATTCCCTTCCAGAGGGCGAGCTAGTGGCGGACATGAACCCAGTATACATATACAGGCACGGGGATCACTACCATGTGTACTATGACGACGGGCGTGGCGGTGAGGAATTCATGGTAGCTACGGAAGAGGATGCACGGAAACTGGCGGGGACTATTCTAGAAAACACAGGATACGCGGAGGTGGTGGAATGAGGTGTCCACGGTGTGGAGCAGAAATAGATCACCTTGAGGCGGAGGCACAGGTAGTTGGCACTATCGTGGGAAAGTACTTTCTGCCAAACGGGGAAGAAGAATGGGATGAAAAGAGCTTGTCAAACTGGGAAATCGAGGACGTAAAGTACTTCTGCCCCGTGTGCGGGGAAGAAGTAGACCCAAATGAGATTAAGGAGTGATTTGTTCCTTCTTCTTTCTTGTATTGAAAGTTTTAAAATGTTTTGAATGGATTTCTTTCTGGTGGAAATATGAGAATGGTAGTTACTATTGAACTCGACGAAAAAGATTTGGCGAACTTTTGGGAAAATTTTCTTGAGAAAATAGAAGTGGAAGAGATTGAAGAGATACGTGAGGAAGCAGGGGAAAGGAGGAAAACACTAGGAGAAATTGAGCGGGCACTCGACGAGCAGATCATTGCAGAGAAGGTGCTGGAAAGAGAGTCATCGAAGGCGGGAAGGTTTCCGAGGGCACAGGTAGAAGCAATCAAGTACATATACTCGAAGGGAGGGAAAGTGCCCGTGAGGGAATTCGAGCACAAGTTCGGGAACTACGTGCTGAGCAGGCTACTGCAGAAGAAGGCAGTATACGTGGCAAACATCGGATCGGAGAAAGTCGTGGTGCTGGAGGACAGGGCGAGGGAAGTGCTGGACGCCCTGTACAAGGAGGGGGAAGCATGAGGGTCAAGGTGTGGGTGCACCCGAAAGGCATCATAAGGGTGTCCGTGACCGGGAAAGGGGTGGGAATAGGGATGCCCCTCGATGACGTGAACCCCGGGAAGGTACAGGAGTGGCTGGAGAAGGCGGAGATGGACAGGGAAACAAGGAAGATGCTGATGGCATACTTGGAAGGGTGGACATAACTACTTCTTCCGGATGTACTGCTTGGCGAGGTCGGACTTGGAGGCGGGAGCAATCAGGAGGATGCCGTGCTCTGGGTCGACGGGAAATACCGTCACGTAGTCGTCATCCTTGTAGGGGGCGTGGAGCTTTGCAGGGATGGAAACATAGAGCACGGTGTACTTGCCGCGCCCGGGGGAAATCCTCACGAGCTTACGGAGAACTGGTTTTTCCTTTGCCATCAAAGTATCATATCATTATAAGGGTTTAAAAGATATTACTGAAGGGTGATGGAGAGGGACGTGGGGACACGGGGGCGGGAAAGGTTCACCACGGAGGACTCGGACGTGTTGCCCGCAACGTCGTAGGCTACCGCCTTCACATAGATATTCTCGTCGTCCGTGCCGAAGACCGAGTCGAGATCTGGGATCGTGTAGGTGGCGTCCACGGAAAGGGTAGGCTGGTCAAGGACCGTCCACGTGTGGGGAGGATCGCTATCCGTCCAGACAACAATGTCAAGGCGGGAAAGTCCCACAGCATCGGATGCAAAGACGTGGACGTTCAGGTCGTAGTCGAGGGAAAGGTCTGCGGAAAGGATGTAAACTGCCGGGGGCTCGCTGTCCTGAGCCTCGACCGCGGAGGGGGAAACCGGTCCGAGGCTCGGCTGGGTGTCCACGGAGTCGTAGCGGAAATGGTATGCGTGGGTCTGGAAGTAATAATCCTCAACACGCATGCCCCAGAAAACGTAGTAATCTCTGCCAACATCCACATCAAGAATCGGGGCAAAATGAGCACCAACTGCCCAAGCATTAGTAAAAGCAAACGGGGAGGGGAAGACCGAGCTGTCGAGGGGGAAATAGCAGTTGGGCTCGCGGAGGTCTATGTACGGGGTCGTGGAGTAGTTGCCGTCGGTGTACAGGTAGCAGGAGGTGTCGCCGCTGGAGACACGGGCACGGGGAACACCGTACTCGGGGAGGTAGTCGGAAACGGTGAAGGTGTTGTCCTTGATCCTGCACTTGCCAAGGACAGCCGTGCCGTCGGAAAGGTAGGCGATCTGCTCCTTGGATGCGCCGCAGTCGGGAACGTCGTGGGAATCCGCGTTGTGGACATAGTTGGGGTAGACTATAGCCGTGTACGCATTGCTGAAGGTGAAGATGCCCGCACCGCTACCGACCGCAAACGGGTAGTACTCATCGGCATCGTAGAGCCTGTTACTGTATGCGCCCCAGTAGTGGAAACCAGACGGAGTAATCTCACCAAGCAAACGCTTTGCACGTGATGATGTCGTGTTCTGCATATACGCTAACAGAGGATGCATGTCGATTGTGAGACCCATAGATACCCTCTCGATGGCAACACCGCCAGCCTTCGTGTCATAGTAGAAGTACAGAGTTCCAGGCTCTACCTTAAACATCTGCTCCGAACCGTTAGTCATGCCTGTACAACCAACCGTATTCCGATCAAGACGGGCTGCGCAGACAAATCCTCTAGCATACTGCTGGTAGGCGGAAATGTACTGGGACCACTCGTCAAGGGTGCCGTCGGCATGGTAGACGAAGTAGTACCTGCGGTTGGACGTACCGTCATCCGGATCACCTGACCAGGCTGCGCCGAAGACCTGGTCGGGAGAAGTGCCGTAGCAGACGAAGAACATGTCATGATAATCAAAATTGTGGCGAGACATCATAGCCTGATATGCCTGCTGGCAGAGATCAGAGACATCGCTGTACACGGTCAGGGAATAGTAGCCGTTGAGGTCGGAAACGTTGTGCTCATGGGATTCGGCGGGGTTGTTCACGAAGACGTAGAAATCCGAGCCGGGGGAAAGGTCCTTCGCATAGACAAGGATGCGATCCTCGCCGTACCAGATCCAGGGAAGCTCAGTACCGGACGTGTCGGTAACGAGAATATCCCTGAGGTCGGCACGGGAAAGGGATGCATAGCCGTTAAGATCCACGAGCACGAACGGGGAATCGGTGGGGAAACCCTCGGGAATGGTGTAGGAAAGGCGGACTGCATAGCCCGGTGCCCAGTAGCCCTGGGAAAGTATGAAGTAGAGGAGAACAGCACCGAGGAGTGCACACACCAGAACCAAATCCCTGCGCTTCACAGTATGAATACACATGCCCAAGTTTATATGGGTGCATTACAAAGATCCTATCTACGACCCCGGAGAATTGCGAACACAATTACAATGAATACTACGATTGCCAGCCACATCGTAGTCGGCGGGGTCTGCACCGGAGCTGCTTGCTGCACGGAAGCAGACGGCTGCTCCTCCGCGGGAGCTGCCCCCGTTGGTGCTGGACCAGAGATTGATACGCTCGGCGGGGAAACTGCCTGCTGCTGAACATGCGCTGTGTAGACTGGAGTGGAAACGGTGTACGTGTTGGCATCTACCGTGACGTGGACAAGGTACTGGTAGTTCAGATCATCAGCAGACCCGGGAACGTACGTGTACTCGGCGGTGCAGGAAAGCATGTTGTACTCAGAAGGTGTGCACGTCGGGGCCACGCTGTACAGGGTGCCCTGGATGTTGAAGTCAACGGTGGATGTGTCGCCGCTGTAGATCAGGTAGGTAATGGAGAACGTGTACTGCTCGTTCTGGGTAAGCGTGTCGGGCTGGGAATACTCCTGGAGCAGGGCGGGAAGGAACGTGGCATTAAGCTCGGTGTAGCCAACCTGAAAGCCCTGCTTTGCAAGGGTTACGGAGAGGGTATGGTTAGATTCGGGCTCGACGGAGATAGGAACGTAGTACTCCAGGGTCTGGGAACCGGAAAGATCCACGGACTGGGAAGCAACTAGGTTGCCGTCGAGAAGTAGGAAGACATCGTACGTGCCGGGCTCGTTGACGTCCACATCGATCACGTAGTGTGCAAGGCGGTAGTGCTGGGAAACGCTCCGGAGAAAGACTGGCACCTGGGAAACGTCCTGCGGCTGGGAAACATCTTCAACAGGAACCCATACGAACGGGTACCACATTGCATAGATGTTCACCTCGGTAGGAGCTGCCTCGAACGTGAAAACACGGGCACCGTCCGAACCAAACGCGGTACCTGGAGCGGCGGGAACTGTGTGCTCGGTAGTGCCGTCAAACACCTTACCGTTTGTCCACCAGCTACTACCCGTCCAGTATGCATAGAGCGAGTAGCCGTGCCAGCCAGCAGAATCATGCATATACTTGTAGAAGTAAACGCTCGAACCAATCTTCTGACCAAGAGACGGATCAAAGGTGAGGTTGTGGTACGCGGGGGAAACGGATGTGCCAGAAAGGTTTACAAGATCCCAGCGGTACGTGTAGGAATACTCAGACTGACAGTACGAGTGGGGAACCATACCTACACAGCCGGAATCCGTGCACCAGATAGAAGCAAGCTCGTTCTCGCGGGTATCGTTGTTACATGGATACGGGGAGCCGGTGGTAAGATCAAAGGTTGCAGACGAGCAGGAGGTTCCGTCGCAGAGGGCTACACCACCGTAACCATAGGACCCCTCTGCACCGATGTAAAGGGAGCCAGAGGGCGTGAGCTCAAGGGAACGTGGATGGCGGAGACTGGAGGGCTGGGAAATTGAATAGACCACAGAGCCGTTCTGGATCTTGTACACCTCCCAGTCGTCGTAAGATACGTACCCACCAGAATCGTAGTCATAGTAGAATCCAAGGTAGTAGCCACCGTTTGGATCTGCATCAACCGCATAGCGGCCCATGTGATAGAACATGACAGCCGCAGACGGTCCCACACAGAAGGAATCCAAAACTTCCAGGCTACTGGGATCGAGCACATAGAATGCAATCTTGGCATTGTATGGGTATCCAGCTACGTAATGCTCGCTTTCACCGATAGCAACAAGGATCTTCCGGGTGTCGGGGTCATACTTGGCAGCAACAACGGGGTTCCGGAGGCCTGGACGATCCGGATGGCAGACGGGAAGCGTCACCACGCGGTACGTGGGAATGAACACCCTGTCCCACTGATCTGTGCGGGGCATGTTCTGATCCGGATACAGGAGAAGGTATATTGTGTGCTCGCCCTCAACGGGTGTATAAAGGTATGCAGTATACCTGTCCCACTCACGCATAACCACGGAGGGGATCTCAACGAACCGCCCATTGTAAAGAACCGCAAAGTGAGCCTGGGAAAACACCTCATCGTTGAGCTCGGGGAAGTTACTATCCAAGAATACAACAGCAACCATGTGGTCATGCCCGCTGGGAACATGGATCGCAATGTACTTCTGGAAGTGAGACGGGTCAATCGGCGGGTACACCTGCGCCTGAGAAAAGTACCAAGCAGAAACTGCAAGGAGCACAAGCAGCAGTGCAAGGAGTACTGTCAGACGATCCATCACTAGGAAATAGTACCCGATGTTTAAATGGATGCATCACCGCTTGCGAACAAACAGGAAGTATACAACAACCAAAAGCAGGACTAGCACTAGCCAGGGCTGGGACGCAAGGGCACCGAGCGGGGAAGCCGGCTGCACCGGCTGGGAAGGCTGGGAAGGCTGCTCCTCGGGAGCAACCGTCACATGGTACCTAGTAGTCGAAACGCCTCCAGAAGGTCGCGTAGGCCTGGGCTCAACAGTAAAGGACAGGGTAAGCTCGTTGTCCGTCTCATCAAGCTCGGGAATCTTGTCACTCGGATCGACAACAACAACCATGTTGTAATCCCCAGCATCCAGCGTAACCGGGGGAACCTGCAGTTCCACTGAACCCCCTGCAGGCAAAGTACCCGCATGCAACAGATCCTCAAAGACAACGTTGCCGTCCTGAACAATCCTAACAAGCACCCATACATCATCCTTGTTAGCATCAGCCTCTCCGTTATTGTAAACAACTACACGCGCGTTCAGCTCCTCTCCAGCAACGGGTGCGTCAACATACGCCTCCGGATAGAGGTTAGGATAGTGCCCAACAGCAGTAAACGCCAAGAACTGTATCTGAGACACGGAACCGTCAAAACTCAGGGTTGCACCAAGGCTCGGGAAGGGGGAATCCGTTGTAACAAAGCCATCGGGGACATGATAGAAGCCGGAAACGAGCGGACCGTAGTAAAGCGAGTACTGCGGGTAGGGAACGCCAGAATACTGCATGCTATTGTATACAACCAAGTACCCGTCCCGCGTCACACCATAGTAATAGTTACCGTCAAAGTAGCCCATAAAGTACGGGGAATCCGCGGACCTCACAACGACTGCAAAGGGGAACCCGGGACCACCACCCATGTCAGGATTGTACTCCGCGGAAAAGTATGCTAACAGAAGCGTACGGGACGGGAACATTGCAACAAACTTACCATCTCCCAGACTGAATGCGTACACACTGTTGTAATCAGAGTCGCCCGGACGCCACACCCTATCCAGCGTGTAGCTACCAAGGAAATCATCTAGAGAGGACGGGAACAGATATGCAACAATCTCGTCCGCATCTCGGTCATAGCGGAAAACGACAACATAGTTCTCATCGGCTGCAAGAGCAAAGGGATCGCCCAGAGGATCGGAAATGGAAAGGAAGTAGCCAGCACCACCAGTAATGCAGCCATCGGGAAGAATGTTATACTCTTCCACGATTATGCCATCAGACTGGACTGTGAGCACATATATAGCGCCAGGATCGCCGGGAACGGGAATCGCCGCATACACAGGCTCCGAGAACTCCCTGTAATCCACACAGTCAAAGCTATCCTTCGTAAAGGTACCTACAAAACCACTACCATCGTACTTGTTCCCTGCAACAAAAATGTAGTCACCAACAACACGGGCGCCAACAGGATCTGCAAACCCATAAGCCCTTCCAACACGCAAAGTGTGGTCGTTTCTAAAGATAAACCACCGCCCGCTGGGAGAATCTACCGTACCAAGAAAAGCTCCCGCGGCGGGAAGGTACCCGGCACGGACAACATTCGCCTCATAGTTGATAGTCGCATCAAGAGTATACACCGTCTCAATAGTAGCGTACTGAAGGGACACAAAAGCCAAACCAAACAGCATTACAAGAAGAAACACAAGCCTCCAGTCGATACCGCCACCCATCAAGAGATATTACAACCGCCCGATATATAAAAACATGTCACACTACTTGCCAGACCACAAACATATAATCCAGAGGAGGCCCAGAGCGATCAGGGTCTCGAAGGCGCCGATGAGGAAGGGAAGGATCACGGAAAGGAGCGGAGCCCACTGGGCGAGCGGGCAGTCGGGGTGGTTCTGGTAGAGATCCTGACCGAGGTACCAGGCGATCATGACCGCACCGAAGGCTGCCAGACCGAGGGCGAGGAGCTTCCAGGGGGAAGTGATCAGGGGACCGAGCTCCGCAATGACTGCCTCGGAGGCAAGCTCGCCCGCGATACCCGCGCCTATGAAGGAAATGATCTTCTGGTGCTTTACCCAGAACGAGGGCTCACAGGCAGTACCTTCCTCGTTGCAGCCCCACTCACAGTCCTTGACCTTGCGGAAGCCAAAGCCGGGAACGTATGCATACAGGCGGTTGTTAACACAGTACCAGTGCTGCTGAGCATTGAACTCGAATGGGAAATAGAGCTGGTAGGTCTCGGAGCGGACAAGGACAGGGCCAGCGTAGACGTTAACCTCAAGGGGGAAGCGCTTGGAGGGAACCGCAAAGATCGTGATGTGGGAAGCGTTGGACTCGTCGGGGTGGAGATAGAAGCCTGTGTAGTCGGCGGAGTAGAAGTCGGGGGAAATGTTCAGCCGGATAGAAATGGGAAGGTTCGTGTCGGAGAGGTTGGAAACGGAAACGGTCAGGCCCGCAGGGCTGTCTATGTCAATGTGGCGGGTGTTGAGGTCGATGGAAACAAGGATGTCGTTGGGATCAAAGACACCTATCTTGAAGTACTTCATGTAGTCCGTGTCGAAGAAGTAAAGGTTCGCCTCGGAGACGTAGGCAGGGAAGTAGCAGTAGGTCTCGTAGTACTCCAGCCTCTCGGCGGGAAGGTAGGAAACAGGGGTACAGTAGAAGTCCTCAAGACGGTAGGCATTGAGATCGACCACGTTCGTCTCGTAGGGATCCGTAAGCCACTCACGGAGGAAGGCCTCGAAGCTGTTCCACTCGGCGGGGGAAACCTGGTGCATGTACATGGGGACAACACTGGAACGCTTGATCTCGCTCCGGAAGGGATACTCCCAGCTGGGTAGAACGTACAGACCGTACTCGTTGAGATCAACTATCAGGTTGGGAAGGTAGATGCCCGTGCCAAAGTCGGGAACGGAGGCATCGTAGGGCTCGCCCGTGTCGGGATCCACGTAGATCTCGTAGGGGATGGAAAGGTACTGCTCGTTGTACTCGGAGTGCATGCGGAAGGAAAAGGCCAGCTTAAACTCGGGGAAACGGACATCAACTACATCGGAACCCTCTCCCGTGGACTCGAAGCAGCCAGTATACGTACAGAGGCGAACACGGACTGTACACTTGGGGAAGCCCTGGGAAAACCTCAGGAGCCGAGCAAAGCGATAGCCGAGGAGATAACAGGGACCGTAGTGCCTGTAGCCGTCGTAGTAGCAGTAGCCGAGGAAGGGGGAAAGGTAATAGCCACCCGCATCGCGGAGGTCGGAAAACAGGTCATAGAGCTCGTAGCGGGTATTTGTCTCGTAGGTGAACCTGCCAAGGTATACTGTCCGCTCCAAGGGAACGTAGTCAGAGTAGCGGGCACCGCAGTCGACATACGCAGTGATGGACTCGACGACACCAGAAAGCTCCGGGGGAACGGAAAGGTTGAACTCGGAGGGATAGCCGTAGACATTCAGCTCATAGTCTGGGCAGAGGTGCCAGTCAGAAACAGTACCCGGGGGACAGGAAAGGGCATAGGCCGATGTAAGGAGGAGAAGGAACGCAAGGAGGAACACATAGCGCCGCATCGATAGGTATGTGGGAACTGTTGTTTATAAGGAAACATCACCGACGGAGACCAAAGAAGACTATGAGCAACACAAAGATTACAACCAGCAAGAGCCACGGTGGGAAGGAAACCCCCGGCTGGGAAACGGGTGCAGCCTGCTGAACCGAAGGAGCCTGCTCCTGGGGCACAGAGGGTGCGTGCGGTGCACCACCTGCACCTCCAGCCGCTCCACCAGCGCCCGCTCCGCCGCCTCCTCCCGTTCCGCCACCGGTGGAATGGGAAACGTGGTACTCCACCTCAAACGGGTGGTACCCCGTCTTGTAGCAGGAAACCTTCACCGTCGTGTCGGGATACACCGTGGCGGGGATCACAACGTCGCCGGCGCTGTTCGTATCTCCAGAGCTCACATCACCAACACCGTTGTCGACCATGCACGTGGCACCGGGAACAGGGTCGCCCGTGTTAGAGTCATAGACATGGATCGAGACGTTCACATCCGTGGGGGACTGAACAGCCGAGGGAACACCGGAGACCTCGGCGGAAAGAGAAGACACCGCTGGGTTGGGAACGTACACTGTCTGGGTGAGAGACCCGGAAATGGGCTCCGTGAAGAAAACGGCACAGTTGTAGTCAACCCTGTACACGCCCTCGTTCATCATGGAAACAACCACCGAATGTGTGTCCCCGCGAACATCCGTATGGTAGTGCTCAACAGTCGTCAGGATCGGGTCGTGGACGTTCCAGTCACAGACCGAGCGGGAAACCCCCCACGGGGACTCGGTAAAGAGGCGGACAACCACGTTATAGTCCCCGGGAGAGCCAGCCTCGTGGCCGACGGGGGAAACAGAGTGCTGGGAACTACCAGGATAGAGCACAACATCCCTGGGCTGGGCAAGGGAGACGGAAAAGTCGCCAATGTCACCGGAAGGGTACGCGTGGGAAAAGGACTTGCTCGACCCGTAGAGCACGAAGAAATCCCTCTGGGTCCAAGTACCGTCATAGCCAGGGTCAAAGGTAAGACTCACCGACACCTCGGGGCCTACAGCAGCCGTGGGCTCGGGGTCGGCGTACTTGCGCAGATACATATACCTATACCACACGTCAACACCAGCATCATATGCCACTACAAGACCTATGTAGCTCGGGCTGTATGTGGTATCAGTCGCAGAAATTTCATTCGACCCCACACGGATGTAATACGTAGAACCCACCTTCCGCATCACCATTTCCCCGCCGACCGTCGGGTCGTCGCTAACATACTTCGACGCCAGCCCCGTCTCGCTTGTATCGCTGTGAATCTTACTTATGTGTATCCTCTCATTTCCTCCGTCATACAGCCAGCGTAACAAATATCCCTCGTCGTTCGGTGACTCCTCACCGTTCCAGAGGAAAACACCCAGTTGCGCATTACCAGCCGCTTTGTCCGTTATCTTGCCCCAGATGTGGAGTTCCCAGTCATATGCTGGCATTACATACCGCCCAACGGTATCATTATCGCTGCTGTTTAGCGATGCGTGTAAACCATCGCTCTGAACGCTTGCGCTTGCATGAATCCCAGAATGATACGTATCATACCCAGTTGTATCCCAGCCTGTATCGGCGTAGGCAAAGATGGGAAACACAGCACTCCCGTCGCTCTGGCTCGTCGCCGACGGGTTGCCGTAGTACATGTAAATCGTCGTGCCGCCGGGGGGGATTTCGGGGACTTTGACCCATACCACTGCGTGCTGGTTCTCCGCGTTCCACTCCTCGATCCAGTACGGGAGCTGGGTACCGTCAGGCAAAGCAAACCGAACATCAGAACCGTCGGGCTTTGCCCTGCTAAAGTCAAAGTTCTCCGCGTTCAGCTCTATGCGCACCTGGAAATCCGTGAGCGTGGTTCCTGTATCGTTGCTTATGTTGATCTCACGCAAAAACTCACATACATACGGAACAAATGTACCCGAAGAGTCCACAACAACCACATCCGAACAATCGGGGAGGCCACAGTTGAGCTCCAAGCCCCAAATACGGACAAGCTGCCCGGGAGAAGCAGAGCCGGGGGAAACAATGACCCGAATATACTCGCTATGATCCGAACCGGTAACAAAATCCCCCGAATACAGCCTGGCAGGGGCGAGAAGCAACACCGCGAGCAGGCCAAGCAGTAAGACCAACTTCCAGTCCACGAAAAAATCTTGGATCCAGCAAATATAAACACACATCACCGGCCGAGAACACGGTGGGCAGTCTCAAGAACCTCCTTGCCAAAGCGGGTGGTGATGGAGGAGACGAGCGGGGGCTTAAAGTCAACGCCAAGGTGTGTCATAAGGTACTGGAGCGTGTAGGAGCCGGACTCGAAGGCCTCGGGGCGGGAGGGAACCGTGAGGGAGGGAATCGTGATGATGGAGCGGCCGTGGATGGTGGGCGTGATCGGGGAATAGCGCGGGCGGTGGGAATCCGTGGGCGCGATGGGATAAGGGCCCTCGGAGTACATGTTGTCACGGTAAATGGGGTCGATCGCACCGAGGTAGATGGGAATGGGGTTGGAAACCGCGCCGTTGAGAAAGTGGGCCTTGATAAGGTCCCTGATGATCAGCTTGCACTTGGGACAGGTCACCATGTACTCGAAGAATATCATAGCATCAGCTCCCGCAGAGCCTGGTCAAGGAAGTTGGCAACATCAGAGATCACAGAGAGATCCGCACCGTAACGAAGCAAAGTATTGAAGAGCTCCGTATTGCTACGCATAGACCTCGCACCATCATCCGGATCGACAAGGATAAGATCCGCACCACTCCCACGCGAAGCGGGAAGAACCACAATCGTAAACGTCCTATCCCCCACCTTCACATCCTTCATGAGCATGGTCACCACCTCACACCGTCCCGATGGTGGCGCGGAGAGTCTCGTCAAAGGCCTCGATCACATCCTGCCTACGGACAGGGGCAAAGCACTGGATGTTCACCGTCTTCGGGGTTACCTCAAGGGCACAGTTGTTGAAGGGAAGGTAGAAACCCTCCTCGGTGAGGCGAACAGTAGATGACATGACGCGGAAGGTGCCGTAGGGAGAGCGGACCTCGAAGCGGAAAGGATCTATCTGGCGGACGATGTTCTTGCCGAGGATACATGTGTCCTCCTTCCAGATACCTCCCGACCGCTCACAGGCCTCCTTGAGCTGCATCGTGCATATAAGGATCCGGATGTTTTTAAGGGTTCACACCGGGAAGAACCTCAAGCGCGTTGTACTCCTGGTAGGAGCCGGGGCGGAGGACAAAGGGACCGGAGCAAAGACCCGTGTAGCGGACAATGTTGTCCTCTCCCCGGTAAACTAAGGCATTAGAGCAGACGAAGACATAGGCACGGTCCTGCGGGGAAATATCCACGACAACAAGGGCCTGGGAGATACGAACGGGATCCAGGAAGACAAGATCCCCGACTTCGCCGGAGGGAAAGACAACGGAAACCTCGTTGATGTCGGGAGCGTAGGGAAGGTCAAACTGCATGACAACGATCCCGTGGTTGCGATCCTCATAGGGGCCACGGACAGCTGTGGGATCAGGAGAAATCCAGGAAACCACCACCTGGTAGGCGCCGATGCGGGAAGGCGGGACAAGGAGATACGTATACATGGACTGGGGCTCGTAGACCCTGGACGCGGGCCGGGAAACGTGGGGCTGGGAAAGCCACCAAGCGAGGAGGAGAACGGCAAGGATGCCCAGGACAAGGAACAGGCGTGACTGCTGCATTACTGTATAATTGGCAAGGGTACTAATAAACCATGTGCACAGATCACTTCCTCTTGGACATAACGAAGAACAGCACTACCAAAGCAAGCAGGACAAGGATCACGGCCCAGCTGGGAACACCAGCAGTAGGTGTCGGAGCCGCAGGCTGAACCGGACCTGGCTGGGCAGACGGCTGCTCTGCTCCCGATGGACCGGGTGCGGGAGCACCACCACCAACACCGCCTCCACCGGCTCCGCCACCAGCACCACCGCCACCAGCGCCACCACCGGTGGAAACGGTGAGCGTGGAAACAGGCGTGACCGCCGAGGCGTAGTCTGCGTTGCCCTCAAAGTACGCGTAGAAGTAATACGTGCCCGTGGCGGGTTCAGACCACGTGAGGAAACCGGTGCCGCCCGTGGTAAGAACGTAGCCGATCACGTTGTACTCGCTTCCGTCGGGGGAGCGGTAGATGGCTACGTTGAGCTCGGCAGGGGAGCCATCGACCGTGGCGGAAACGGTGATGTTGAACTCCTCACCGGGAGCGACCTGGGAAGGCATGGTGAGGGAAAGCTCCACGGAGTGGAGGACATTCAGCTCCTCGACGTTCGATGTGGATGGAGCAAACGTGTCGTCACCGGCGAACACGAAGCGGACATACCAGTAGCCGGGATCCGGGGTAAAGACAACGGAACAGGATCCATCGGTCTGGGTTACACAGGAACTGACATCGGACCACGTGGCGTTGTCATCGGAGATCTGGAGGGTTATGGTCTTACCGGAAAGGGGCTCATTAGTATCGGCACGGTAGAGCGTGCCCGTGGCAGTAACCTGCTGACCATAAACCGCATTGTGAGTGGAAAGGAGCACAAAGGTCTGACCAAATGCCACAGGCACAAGCAGAAACAGTACTGGCAAAGCAAGCAACACCCGCCGCATCAAGATAGGTATGCCATAAGTTCTTTATAAGTGTTCAGCACACAACACCCGGGAAACACCCTCTTAAATACCATAAAAGACATACTACATACAATGCGGACCACAGACATCCTCCTAATATCTATTGTTGTACTTGCAACAGCAATAATACTCACCATGGAATACGGAGTATACGAGCTGCCACCGGGAACGCACGAGATCAACGCGTGCGGGGAATACATCCTCAACGGAAACGACTACGACGTGTTCACGCTCATATTCACGAAGGATCTAACATGCACACCATACATCGACATACACCCCAAAAGCACCACAAACATACATCTACACCTGGATGCAAACATGCACACGATAGAGAACATACACCCACGGGAAAGCTACCTCCTTCTTGAGCTCAAGAACGGAACGTTTATCGAGAACTGTGGATTCGAAGAAGACTGTGGACATGCACTGGAGCTAGACATCACAGACGCAAATGTAATCAACACATGGCACAGCGCGTCCGGCTTTGTCACCATAAAGAGATCCCACGTGACCGGGGAAATGACATTCCTCGGATGCGATCAAATCACGATAGAAGATTCAAACATGGGAGCAACCCTTTACATGTCATCGCACAACCCAATCACCATAAAGAACAGCAACTTCACACAGTCATATATATCATTCAGAGAAACATACACTGAGCCGTACATAGAGAACACAACGTTCAAGAAATCGCTTATAGAGCTCGTGGACACGTACAAGCTACACCTCAGGGGAGACATCTACCTCATAGACTCCAACGTGTCACACCCGAGCGGGAACCCAGTACAGTGCTACATAGAAACCGAAGACACAAGGATATACTACACACCAGACTCGGTTGTCAATGCCCTGCTTGAGTCACCATCGTGTGGGCCATACATGGTGGAAATAAACGCACCACCACCGGAGAAGATACCCACCGCCATCAATCTAGAAATTCACT
>Ga0256842_1001955_pt1 | contig 15552 bp, 13 predicted proteins | sample 4559240metaG_FD_185973 | JGI IMG/M metagenome (GOLD analysis project Ga0256842, IMG submission 185973) | Hydrothermal vent microbial communities from Guaymas Basin, Mexico - 4559-240 | ecosystem: Environmental > Aquatic > Marine > Hydrothermal vents | place: Mexico: Guaymas Basin | collected...
ATAAAGAAGTTCACGTACCTGAAAGAGTGGTACCTACTTTTAAATTCTCTCGAGCTTTTAAAAATGAAATCGCTGAAGTTGAAATAGATAAGGTTAAAAAATAAGGAGGAATAATGCCCTGCGGAAAAAAGAAAAAAAGACATAAAATTAAGGCACACAAAAGAAAAAAACAATTAAGAAAGAATCGTCACAAGAAAAAAGGTAAATAAATTCCATTTTTTAGACTCTGTTTTTGCAGAGTCTTTTTTTTATCATATTTTTAAAAAATACTAAGATCCAATTCTTGTGATAACTTCTTTAATACTTCGATTCCTGCGATAGAATTTCCTCGACGATTCAAAGCCGGACCGTAAACGCCAATCCCATATTTTCCCGGAACTGAACACAGTATTCCACCACCAACTCCACTTTTTGCAGGAATCCCAACTTGAATAGCAAAACGCCCCGAGCCGTCATACAAACCACAAGTAACCATAAACGAGTTGATAATTTTAGAAATATGCCGTGATATTATTTCTTCTCCGTTCCAAGGAGCAACTCCGCCATTTGACAATACAGCACCAACTCTGGCAATATCTTTAGAGCTAACCATTATTGAGCATTGTTTAAAGTATAAATCCAAAACATCATTTACATCCCCGGAAATCACACCCAAACTTTTTAAAAAAAAGGCAATTGATCTATTTCTATCTCCGGTCTCCTTTTCCGATTTAAAGACTTTATTATCAACAACCAATTTATTATTACCGGAAATCTTTTTAAAAAAATTAAGTATTTTGGCAAATTTCTCAGAGTTATCTTTTCCTTTTATTAGAGAAGTAATAGCAATTGCTCCGGCATTTATCATTGGATTAAACGGTTTTTTTTTGCTATAAGTTTCCAATTTTATTATGGAATTAAAAGGATCTCCAGTTGGTTCCTTTCCAACTTTAGAAAAAACTTCATCCTCGCCGTTTTCGTTTAAAGCTAGCATCAAAGTAATAATTTTTGAAATTGATTGAATTGTGAACTTAATCCCGGAATCTCCCGCACAATATATTTCATTTTTCTTTATATCATATAAAGAAATCCCTAAATCATCAGGATTAATTTTTGCCAACTCAGGAATATAAGAAGCGACATTCCCATATTCAGACCATTCTCTACTTTGATCAACCAGTTTCTTCAATAACAACTTCATTACTATTCTCCTTAATATATCATAATTTCTAAAAAAATTTCTCCTTGAATCAGGCAATATTTTTCTACAAAAAAAGCGGAAGTTATAAAACCTCCGCTAAATTTATTCATTATTATAATATTATTTATTTATTTTAGCAATTGCATTTTCAGCAGCTTTAATTAGGACAGTTTTTGTTGGAGCAGTGGTTAAAAGAGGATGTGTTCCCACTTGAAGAGAAATCAAATCATAAACAGTAACATTTTTTTGAATAATTAAACCGAGAAGATTGATTAGTTCACCAACTGATTTACCACCATACATTGCTCCGCCGATAACGCTTCCATCTCCGGGAGATACAATTAATTTTACAAATAATTTTGAAGTACCGGGAAGTGTGCCGGGATGACGATCAACGTCGGCAAATTGCCCAACTACATATTCAATTCCGCTATCTTCAGCTGATTTTTCAATTGCACCAGCAGAAGCAAAAGCTGTACCGTTAATTTCAGTTGAGAAAATAGATATTGTCCCTGTAAAATTTCTTTTTACTCTAATTTCACACAAATTATAACCTAAAATTCTAGCTTCGGAAGTTGCTGTTGAAGCAAGCATAATATTGTCAGTTCTGCCGGTGATAAATCCAACTTTCTGTGAACAATCGCCAATAGCGAAAATGTTAGGTCTGCTTGACCTCAAGTAGTTATCAATTCTAATTGCACCTTGACTATTAATTTCAAGGCCGATTTTTTTAGCCAATTCAGAATTTGGTTTATATCCGATAGAAGCAATTACGAGATCCGCATCGATTATTTTTCCATCTGCTAATCTAACACCTTTTACCTTTCCATCTTCGCCAATAATTTCTTGCACTTTAGATTCTGTATATAATTTAACATTAGCATCTCTAATTTCTTTATCAGCAACAATAGCAATATCCTCGGAAAAGGCTTTTGAAAGACAGTATTTTTCCATCTCAATTAAAGAAACCTTTTTGTCTTCAAATTTAGCCAATTGCTCAGCAAATTCAACACCGATAAATCCGCCACCAATTACAACAATATTTTTAGCGTTAACAGTTTTTTGTCTCAAATTTTCAATATAATCATAACTTTTTTTAATATAATAAACACCGTCAAGATCATATCCTTTAATAAATTTCGGAATAGTCGGTGTGGAACCGGTGGCAAAAATCAATCTTTTATAATTAAATTGTTTTCCTGATTCCGTAATAACAATTTTCTCATCAATTTTTACATCTACTACTTTATCAATAATAACTTTTCCGCCTAAATTCACAAATCCTTTTGGCCCCATTGCATTTTTAGACGTATCTTCCAAATCATGAAAGATATAAGGGATTCCACAAGGGACTAAACCTTTTTCTTCCTCTTTAATCATAAGAAAATCTTTACCCTTGTTTTGCTGTAAACCTGTAATTCCGGCAATTATCCCGGAAGGTCCTCCACCAATAATGACAACATCATAGTTTTCCATCATTAACTCCTATTATTTTTTTTATTAAAAAAAGAAATCTTAATTTCCTGTCAATTTTTTTTAAAAAATATTTACAAATATGTACTAAATCATATCAAAATGAGTTCAGACCAATTTATTTTTAAGAAAATGAGTTTAATAACTCACTATAAATCAATGTGTTTTGATAAAAAGTTTGACAGATAAACACCATATTTTTTTTTGGACATAATTTAAGAATCAAGGAAATAAAAAATGACAAGTTTTAATGAATTTGGCCTAAAAGACGAAATTTTAACTGCAATCCGGGATTTAGGCTACGTTAGTCCAACTCCTATTCAGGAAAAAATTATACCTATTTTATTGAAAGAAAAAATCGATATCATAGGTTTAGCACAAACTGGGACTGGCAAAACAGCAGCCTTCGGACTCCCTCTCGCGAATAATATCGATATAAATAATAGACAGACTCAAGTGTTGGTTCTATCTCCAACAAGAGAATTATGTATTCAAATAGCTTCAGATATCAAAACTTATACAAAATTTTTACCATCATTATCAACCGTTGCGGTTTACGGTGGTTCTAGTATTGACAGACAAATTCAATCACTTAGAAGAGGTGCTCAAATTATTGTTGCGACTCCCGGTAGAATGAATGACTTATTAAATAGAAGAAATCAAATTGACGTTTCACATTTACAAACATTAGTTTTAGATGAAGCTGATGAAATGTTAAATATGGGATTCAAAGAAGAATTAGATGCCATTTTGGATAGAACTCCGGAAACAAAAAATACTCTTCTTTTCTCCGCAACTATGCCTGCTGATGTATTAAAAATTTCTAAAAATTACATGACAGATCCTCGTGAAGTTGTTGTTGGAAATAAAAACTCCGGTGCTAAAAACGTTGAGCATTTATGCTACACCGTTCGTTCTCGAGATAGATACTTAGCATTAAAAAGAATTGTTGATTCTAATCCTGATATTTATGGAATTATCTTCTGTAAAACAAGAATGGAAACCAAAAATGTTGCGGAAAAACTTCTTGAAGACGGATATAATGTAGATGCCCTTCATGGAGATTTATCTCAATCTCAACGTGAATATGTGATGAATAGATTCCGCATTAAAAATCTTCAATTGGTTATTGCAACTGATGTTGCTGCACGTGGATTAGATGTTAAAGACTTAACTCATATCATTAATTATGATCTTCCTCAAGAGATGTCAACCTACACTCATCGTAGCGGAAGAACAGGCAGAGCCGGAAAAAAAGGAACTTCTATTGTCATAATCAATCTTAGAGAAAAATCTAAAATTCGCAGATTAGAGTATATGTTAAACAAAAAATTTACTTACAAAGATGTTCCAACCGGATTAGAGATTTGTCAAAAACAATTGATGAGCTCAATTGATAAAATGCAAAACATCGAAATTAATCATAAAGAGATTGATCCCTTTCTTCCATCAATTTACGAAAAATTAGAATGGCTTTCACGTGAAGATTTAATCAAGCATTTTGTTTCTGTTGAATTTAACCGATTCTTAGATTATTACAGAAACGCTCCGGATTTAAAACCTGAACGCGAACGTCCTCAACGTGATCGAAGAGACAGAAATGATAGACGCGATCGAAACGATTTTAGAGATAACAGGTCTAGTCGTAGAGATAGCCGTGACAATAGTGATTATTCAACATTGTTCTTTAATATTGGAATTAAAGATGCTATTACTCCGCGTGATTTTATTGGTTTGATTAATCGAAATACTCGTGGTAAAAATATCGAGATCGGACGAATTCAAATTCAGAAATCTTTTTCATTTGTTGATGTAGATTCAGAATATGCAGATTATTTAATTGAACATATTAAAGGTGTTGAATTCCAAGGAAAATCTGTTCATGCAGAAATTTCTACTGCCAGCAAATCAAATAATAGATCTTCAAATAGACGTTCAAGAAATGATTCATCCAGAAATGGAAGATTTAATAACAATAGAGGTAGGAGATAATCTCCTACCCTTTTTAAAATTTAAGGCCTAATCCACCGCCATATTCATTCCTAACAGTATCCTTTTCATCAGAATAATAAGAATAATTTCCACTTACAAACCACTTTTTATAAAAATTATATTTAAATTGTCCAAGATAAGTCTCTGAATCCAAAAGAGGATTATAAAAAGAATCAATAACTTCATTACCTTTTGAATAAGAAGCAACTAATCTTAGTTTTGAATTATCATAAGATTCCATAATTTGAAAAGAAGTCGCTTCTTTTTTATTTGAATCTACAGAGTAGTAATATTTAAAAGTTGAGGTTAGATATTTAAACAGCGTTATATTAATGCCCGGCGTATAAATCATTACAGATTTATTTGGATATAATTTATAAGTTTCAGACATTTGCAAAAAGGAATTATACTTTTTAATTTTAAAATAATTATCATTTACCAAACTATATTTTTCTAAAAAATCAGCATTATCACAAATATTGTATTGCAAAGAACTTGTTAACCAATTTTTTACATCTTTAGAAATCCCAAAAGAAAAAAGGTTATCGTATTTTTTATACCGGTAAAATTTGGAATACCCGGCACTTAACAAAAAAGTTGTTGCTTTGTAAGAAAAACTAAAATTCGAATATTGCCAATAATCTTTTACTTCAATATTATATATCTTTTTTTTGTCTTCAGCTTCAGAAAAAGCCACACTTGCCATAAAAATATCTATTTTATGAAAATTTTTAAACGCTTTATAATGGCGAGAAGTCCCGATTTTATATGTTTTATTTGCTTGAGAATATTGATGAAGGGCAAGTTGATTTTTATATATTTCAGAATAAATCTTTTCAGCAACTTTTGAATTTTTATATTTTTCCAGCAATTTTATAGCTTGAGGATATTTGCCTTCCCAATAATAAACATTTGCGAGTCCAAAAACAGCATCATAATAATCGGGAGTCAATCTTAAAACTATTTTGAAATTCCTTTCCGCTTCAGCATAATTTTTTGTCCAAGAATAGATATAGGCAATTCGTAATCTCGAATCTACATCATCCGGTAAAATATTCTTCTTTAGAAGGGTCAGAGCTTGTTTATAATGTTTTTTAGCAATTAAATCTTGAATATTATCTGCAAATATACTTATCGTAAAAGTTCCAAATAAAACTAATAAAAAACTGATTTTAATTTTTTTCATTTTAATTTCCCGATTGATTCTCCTAATTTCATTAGAGTTTCATAACCTTGATTTGTATTCTTAATTAAATCTTTATCAAATTCAACAACATCTTTTTCAAAAATCACAACTACTGATGAGCCGCCAAATTCAAAATAGCCTTTTTCAGCACCTTTCTGAAAATTAATATTCGGGGTATATGTTTGAATAATACTTCCAATAAAAGTTGCTCCGACATCAACCATTAAAACTTTTCCAAAATATTTTGAATTAATTTCCGTAAATTCTCTTTTATTTCGACAAAAAATCTCCATCTTTTTTCGCAAAGCGAGCGGAGAAACAGAATAATAATCTCCTTTCATTCTTTTTACTGGCGAGGGAATACCTTCTACAGGAAAATGGAATCGATGATAATCGGTCGGGCATAATCTCAAAATTGCCATTGAACCGTCTTTAAATTGATCATACCATTCCGAGTTTCTTAAGAAATCTTTGAATGTATATTTAAATCCTTTCACTCTAAAATTTTGATAAGTTGAAATATTAGGATAAACTAACAATCTCCCATCTCCCGGAGAAATAACGACTTTCTCATCATCGTTAATTTGTCTTGCTGATTTCTTTAATTTTCGGATGAAAAAATCATTAAAGGTCTTAAAATCTTCAATTTCTCCATCAATTTCATCAACCGGAATATTAAAATTTTTAATAAAAGGTCGAATTTTTTTCTTTGATTTTTTCCCTTTCATCAACTTTCCGAACAGATCTGACATAAATTTTCTTTTTGCCATTGTTTCTAAAGAAAGTTTACCGATTGGATTTGAATAAAGCCATCTTAACCAATAAGCACCGGCTATCTTTTCTTCAAAAATCTCTTCCGAATTTCTTTCTTTATATAAAACAATTTCTTTCTTTCTTTTAAATCTCATATTTACCTCAAAGTCTTTTCCTCATAAAATTAGGCAAAAATTAAAAATAAGATTGCGTTAAATACACCGACCAATAAACCAATTAGAGAGCTGAACATCAAAACATATTTATAATATTTGTAAAAATATCCGGATAAAACTGTAACATCTGCTTTCATATCGACAATATCAAGATATTTATGAACTTTATATTTTTCAATAAGATAAGGAATAAAATCCTTGAAAAGTTGCGAAATGAATTCTGATAAAAATGAATGAATTATCTTATCTGCCTCTTCTTTAAAAAATTTAGGAATAAATTTAAAATAATTGTTAAAAGAAAACTTACTTTCATAAAAATCCAAAATAGCTTTCTTCCATTTTCTTGCAATTGAATCTGATTTAATATCATCAACATTTTTAAAATCATACAAATATCCGGAGTATTTTTCCTCTAAAAATTTCATTAATTTTTCTTTAAGTCTATACGCATATCCCGGAGTAAACGGAACCTGTTTTCCAAACAAATATTTTTTTTCTTTAGGAATGAATAAGATGAGATAAACAGAAAATGCAATAAAAAGTGCTAAAGATATATTTATAAGTACAATAATTAATCCAAATATAAAATTCATTAAAAACTTCCTCCGGCACCGCCGCCGCCGCTCGATCCACCTCCGAATCCACCAAATCCGCCAAAACCATCTATTCCGCTTCCGGATCCGCCACCAAATCCTCCGAAATCTCCCGAACCGCGATAAGATCTGCCACCGCCAAAAATTATTAACCAAGGCAAAATTCTACCTTTTGTAATAATCATTAAGAAAATAAAGAATAGTATGGAAAATACTGAACCGGATTTTTTTCTTCGACGTGAAGTTACTCTTTTAACATGAGAAAATTTTGGAAGACCGGTTAAAGAGACATTGAAATTTCTCGCTACTTTAGCCGAAATTGCCGCAACAGTCATTTTTATTGCCGTATTATAATCATCATTTTTTAAATACGGGATCAAGTATTCGTTCCGAACTCGACCGGAATAACTATCAGTAATTATTGATTCAGCTCCATATCCGACTTCAATTCGTACTTTTCGTTGGTTTACCGCCACCATAACCAAAACACCCATATCATCTTTTGACCCGATAAGCCATTTATTATACAGTTCGGTAGCATAATCATTATAATTTTCATTTCCAATATCAGGAATAATTGCAACAGCAATTTCAAAACCTGTTTTTTCTTTTAATTCCGTAATCCATTTTAACAAATCAGTTTTTGTATTTTGAGATAATTTCCCGGCATAATCATTAACCCAACCTTTAGGCTGCGGAAAATTCACTGCTGAGAGTGAAATCATCAAAATCAAAAAGAGAATTGAGAATAATTGCTTTTTAAACTTCATGAAGAATATGTCCCATTTTTACTTTTTTTGTTTCCAAATAGAATTTATTATCTTTCCCGGGATTAATTTCAATTGGAACTCGTTCCACAATCTCTATTCCATAACCTTTTAAACCGATTAATTTTGTAGGATTGTTTGTCAATAAACGCATTTTTCTTATACCGATAGCTTTTAAAATTTGAGCACCGATTCCATAATCTCTCATATCGGCTTTAAAGCCCAATTCTAAGTTCGCTTCAACCGTATCGAATCCATGATCCTGAAGATGATAAGCTTTAATTTTATTTAGAAGCCCAATCCCGCGTCCTTCTTGTTTCATATATAAAATTACGCCTCTCCCCAATTTCTCAATCATTCTAAAAGATTCTTCCAATTGTTGACCACAATCGCATCTAGCGGAGAAAAGAGCATCGCCGGTTAAACATTCAGAATGAACACGGACAAGAACCGGTTCATCACCGGAAATATCTCCTTTGATTAAGGCAACGTGATATTCATCGGTAACCTTGCTGGCAAACCCCAATATTTTGAAATCACCGTATTTAGTGGGGAGTTTTGCTTCAGAAATTTTTTCAACCAAAATTTCGTTTTTACTGCGATATTCTATCAAATCTTGAATTGTAATTATCTTCAAATCATTTTCTTCTGCAAAAAGAATCAAATCGTCCAATCTTGCCATTTCACCATCATCTTTAATAATTTCACAAATAGCTCCGGCAGGTTTCAAACCGGCAAGTTTAGCCAAATCGACAGCTGCTTCCGTATGTCCGGCTCGTTTCAAAACTCCACCTTTTTCCGAAATAAGCGGGAAAATATGTCCGGGCTTAGCAAAATCTAAATTAGTGAATTTGTCATCCGCCAATCTTTGAATTGTTATAGCTCTATCTTTTGCAGAAATACCGGTAGTTGTATCTTTAACCGCATCAACGGAAACGGTAAACTTTGTACCTTGTTTTTCAGTATTGTTTTCCGTCATCAAATTTAATTTAAGATCGTTAGCTCTGTCAAACGAAATAGGAGCACACAACAATCCTTTCGCTTTAGAAATCATAAAGTTCACAATTTCAGGAGTTACAAATTCTGCGGCAGCAACTAAATCTCCTTCATTTTCCCGATCTTCATCATCAACAACAATGATTAATTTCCCTTGTTTAATGTCCTCAATAGCATCTGATATTTTTGAAAATTTAAAACTCATTTATAGCTCCATTTTTTTTACTGATTTTTTTTGAATGCACAACAATGTCAAGTCATCATCAAAAGAAACGCCTTCTTTATAATCCAATAATTCATTAACAATTATGTTTAAATCCGGAAATGTTTGCATATCATTTTCAATAATTATATTTTTCAATCCATTAATTCCCAATTGTTCATCTTCAGAATTTTTTACTTCAATAGCAGCGTCAGAATACAAAATCAAAAAGCTGTCATCGGTAAATTTAGTAACATGATCATCCCATTTGACATTATCAAACCAACCCACGGCAAAAGCAGGATTTTTCAATTCTTGTATTTCATCATTATTAACCAAAAACGGCATTGTATTAAGACCGCCGGATGACCACTTCAAAATATCTTTTTTTGTATCTAAAATTCCCATGAATATTGTAAGATAACGCCCCTCAAATTTTAATGACATGAATGATTTATTCAAATCCTCAAGAAGTTTTGCCGGAGACAATTCCTCGGAATAAACGTATTTATGGAAGAATTCCTTCACGTAAATTGTTATCAAAGAAGATGCTGTTCCGTGCCCGGAAACATCCGTAATATAAAACATATAATGATCTTCATCCAGTTTTGTAATATCCAAAAAATCACCACCGAGATTTTCACAAGAATAATATTCATAAAAGAATTCATAACCATTAGGAAGAGAAATATCATTTTCAGGAAGAAGATTAATCTGAATTTTCCGAGCAGCCATCAATTCTTCTCTCATAATTTCATTTTGGCGTTTTATTTGAAGATAAAGATGACGCATCCGCAATTGACGTTTTACTCTCAAACGAACTTCAAAAATATCAAATGGTTTAATGATATAATCAACAGCTCCCAATTGCAATCCTTTCTGTTTGTTTTCAATATCAGATAAAGCGGTGATAAAAATTAGCGGAATATCATAAAATTTAGGATTCATTTTTATTCTGCGACAAACCTCAAAACCATCCATTTCCGGCATCATAATATCAAGAAGTATCAAATCCGGAGTTTTTTGTTTCATGGCTTCCAAAACATCTTTTCCTGAAAAATAGCTTTCGATAATTCTTCCGGAAGCTCTCAAATCTTTTTCAAGAATCTCACAATTTACCGGTTCATCATCAACAATAAAGATTAATTGATCACTCATAATTACCTCTTGTTAAAGTATTTATCCAACCAATTTAAGGTATATGTCATATCTTCCGGCAAAGGTGCTTCAGCATAAATTTCCTTCCCCGTAAATGGGTGAATAAATTTCAACGAGAAAGAATGAAGTGCCTGTCTTTTCAAATGATTTGCAAAAAGATATTTAACTTTTCTCTGTAATTGTTGCGGTAAAAATTGCAAAGTTCGGGGAATACTATTATATATTTGATCACCGATTATCGGATGATTTATATGCGACATATGAACTCTAATTTGGTGGGTTCTTCCTGTTTTTAAATGCACATCCAAAAGCGAAAAGAAATCAAAGTATTTAATTATTTTGAAAGCGGTTATAGCTGTTTTACCATGGTTTGAAACCGCCATTTTTGTCCGATCGGTAACACTTCGATAAATAAAAGTATTTATCTCGTCTTCTTCATTGTTTGGAGTTCCAACCACAATTGTTCGATAATGTTTTTCAATTTCTCTATTTTGGAAAAGCTCAGACAAAGCTGAATGTGCTTGATTTGTTTTAGCGACAACTATCAATCCACTGGTATCTTTATCTAATCGATGAACAATTCCGGGTCGAGAAGGATCATTAGAAGACAAATCTTTTCCAAAATAATAAATGAGAGCGTTCACTAATGTTCCGTTTGGATTTCCTGCTCCCGGGTGAACAACTAAACCGGCTTGTTTATTTATTATCGCCATAAATTCATCTTCATAAACTATATCGAGTGGAATATTTTCTCCAATCAAAGATCGTTTTTCTTTGGCAACAATATTAATTTCGATTTCATCGTTTTCAGCCAAAAAATATCCCTTTTTAACCGGTTCGGCATTAACTGTTATACTTCCGTTTGAAATCATTTTATCTATATAAGATCTGGAGTATAATTCTTCTAAATTTTGATTTGTTAAGAATTTATCAATTCTAATTTTTTCGTTTTCATTATATTTTATTTTCATATTTTCACTTCATTTTCTTTATTTTTTTCGATTTTCTTTTTCTCAATGTTACTCATTCGAATAACAACTCCATTGAATTTACTGTTTTCATCTTTAACTATTGCAGATGAAAGAGTTATATGTCTTTTTAGACTAGATACATAATAGCTAAAATCTTCTGATTTTGTTTGATTATTTAAAATATTAAGCACATATTTTTTTAGATTGTTTTCGATATCCGATTGGAAGCTTTTTTCTACAAAGTTGCTATCTTCCTCAAAAATCGGATAAACGCTCTTTACCGGGTCATTTACGTAAGCAATTTCTCCTTTTTTAGAAACGACTAAAAATCCTTCATTAGCCAAATTTAGTATCGCTTTTATACGATTTGTTTGTTCAATTATTTTAACTTTTTTTAGATTATCAAAAACCAAAATGACATCTAACATTTCTGATATTGATTCAACAATAGCATAAAATTCCGAATCCATTTTATTTTTAGAATTATCGGAATTTAAATCAATATTATAAGAGCCTTTTCCTATTTCTTTCAATTTTTTATGAATGGGCTTCAAACTGGTTTTCAAAAAAACCGGTAAATAAAAATAGAGAAGAATAGTAATCGTAAAACTAAAGAATATTGAAATCACAATTGTGTTTGAAATATTTCCTTTGATGACATCCAAAGTAGCATTTGAATGTAAAATTTTAGTTATTAATAAACCTTGTACTAAAGTAATAATAAATAAAACGATAATAATGATTCTGATTTTATTTGAAAAAGTATATTTCATAATTCACCTATTTCCCTGAAATTTCTTTAATTAAGGAAACTATTTCATGCTTCTGTCCCAAAAGGACTAAAACATCGCCTTCATGAATAACATCATTTGCACCGGGCATATCATTTGTTTCCCATTCTATAATATTTTCTCCGGCATCGGTAACTTTAAGTTTTTGATATTTGATAGCGATAATATTAATTTTTCTTTTAGTCGGAAGAGCTAAATCCTGTAATGTCTTTGAAACATATTCGGGTGGAACGGTTATTTCCGTAATGCTTAATTTTTGATTCAAATCGAAATAATTCAGAACATTTTTTGAAAGAAGCGAATTTGCCAGTTGTTCTCCAATTTGTTCTTCCGGAAAATAAATATTTTTTATTCCCAATAATTCCATTATTCTTCTATGAAGTTTATTGTCCACTTTTGCGTAAATAGGACCGGCACCGAATTTTTTCAAAATAACGACAGTCAATACACTGACTTCAATATTATTACCGATAGCCAAAATAACTCCGTCCATTTCATTAATCCCTTGTTCTTTTAAAGCACGTTCATCAGTACTATCCAAAATTACTGCATTGGAAACTCTTCCCTTTATTTCATCAATTGCCTTAGGATTGTTATCGAAAGCGATTACCTCGTCTCCATTTTCATATAATCTTGTAGCTACAGTTGAGCCAAATCTTCCCAATCCGATTACTGCATATTTTGCCATAATAAATTCCTTATCCTATAGATATTTTGTCTTCAATATATGTAAAGTCAGCAGGTTTACTCCTTTCTGACAAAGCAACAATGAGAGTTAACGGTCCAACTCTCCCGAGATACATTAAAATGATAATACAAATCTTTCCTAACGAAGATAATTTTGCTGTTATTCCCATTGACAAACCAACTGTTCCAAAAGCCGAAATCGCTTCAAATAAAATTTTCTGAAATGAAAATGGCTCAATTAATAATAGAACAAAAATCATCACACCCAAAAAAATCATTGAAAGTGCAATCAATGCCATAACTTTACGAATATTTTCATCATTTATTTTTCTCTTAAACGCCGAAACATCTTTATTCCCGCGAAATAAAGATTTTATTGAAAGAGCAATTACCGCCAAGGTCGTAGTTTTAATACCACCACCGGTTGAACCGGGTGATGCTCCAATAAACATTAGAAATAGTGAAATAAATATAGAAGCTTTTCCCAAATGAGCCATATCAATTGTATTAAATCCGGCAGTTCTCGTAGTAACGGATTGGAAAAATGAAGCTAAAAATCTATTCTTAAAAGAAAATCCTTGCATAAGATTTGAATATTCACTGATAAAATATAAAATAGTTCCTACAATTATGAGAATAGTTGTTGTCGATAAAACTATTTTTGTGTGTAATGAAAATCTTTGAGGCTTAAATTTTTTTATTAAATTTCTTTGTAAATCAACAAATACGGAAAATCCTAAACCGCCAAAAATTATTAAAAATGAGATAACGAGATTGATATTCCAACTTGAATAAAATCCTGAAAAACTATCAGGCATCAAAGCAAATCCGGCATTACAAAAAGCAGATACAGAATGGAATACAGAATAATACAAAGCTTTATTAGATGAGGCAAAAACGTGCGAAAATGTTTTATAAAGAAAAAGCGAACCGATTAATTCAAACACAAGAGTTGTTAAAATAATATTTTTAATCAGATTCTTCATATTTATTCGATGACTCTCACCGGTAACATTTTGCATAATTTGTTCACTCTGAAGATTCATTCTTTGACCAAGCAAGATGGCGAAAGCTGTAGAAATTGTCATAATTCCAAGTCCGCCAATTTGAATTAATGAAAGAATCACCATTTGTCCGAAAACAGTAAAATGCGTTCCAGTATCATAAATAACCAACCCGGTTACACAAGTTGCCGAAGTAGAGGTAAAAATTGAACCCAACAAAGAAGTTTTCTCGCCCGGAACAGTAGAAGCCGGCAATAAAAGCAAAATTGTTCCACCGAGAATTGTCAGTAAAAAACTCATCAAAAAAACAAAAGTTGGATTTAGTGACAAAAGGCGAACAAAGGATTTTTTCCCATAATACTTCATTAATGAATCATAAAGTACAACCAGTTGTCTAAGTATAACATAAGTAAATATAATATAGGGATTTAGATTAAATATGAAATATAATATCAAAGACAAAATATCAAATAGAGAATTTCTCACAATATCTGTTTTAAACGAATTTTTAACAAGCTTAAAAATCAACAAAACTAATAAGTTGGTTGCTATAAAAAGTCCGTATTCTTTTAAAAAAGTCGGATAATAATTAAAAACATTCAAATTACTTTGAAATAATACTAACAAAAGACTTATGAGAGCATTAAAATTTAATATATTAGAAAGAGCTTTTTGTAATTTCATTATATTTATTTTATAATTACCTTTATCTCATTTATTTTACATCTGAAAGTTGAGCTAAAGTTGCTTTTGCAATCATCTAATTCAAAAAAATTTATCATCGTTTCTCCAATTTCATAATTCGATTTTATTTTCAGTCGTTCTCAATTATAAATCAGATTAATAATTTATAAAATATCTGCTTCACAATCAGAACACAAGTACTTTCCAAATTATGGAATGGGAAAATAAGTCAAGTTTTGTATAAAAAAACATCTGTTTAAAATATTGTTATGCTTATGTGTGGAAATTGTTCCATTTTAGGCAGTAAAAATTCCAATTGAAAAAATAAAAACTAAAAATGCAACAATATTGATTACCGTCTTCAAATTTTTTACAAACACACAAAAAAAATATTCATCAAAAATTTTATGATTTTTTCTTTGAATTATTTCTATTAGCTTTCATAATTCTTTGGCGGGTAAGATGTTGATAATAAGTATCAGAAAAAATATGATGCCCGTGACCATCAGCAAAAAAATAAAAATAGGTCGTGTTCATGGGATTCAAAACAGCTTTGATGGAAGAAATTGAAGGATTGCAAATAGGAGTTGGCGGTAAGCCTTTAAATTTATAAGTATTGTATGGTGAATTTATTTCCAAATCTTTATAGTATATTTTCTTTCTATTAATACCTCTTAAATCCAAGAAATAAGCAATCGTCGGATCAGCCTGTAATTTTTGATGAATCGCTAATCTGTTCAAATAAACACTGGCAATTTTGGGTTTTTCGGAACTTATTTTTGCTTCTTTTTCTACAATTGAAGCAAGTATCACGGTTTGATAGAAATCCAATCCGTTTGACTCATCAAAATTCAATTTTTTGGTTTGATGAAAAAATTGTTCAACCATAGTTTTTATAACATATTTTTCACTAATTCCATCCGGGAAAAAATAGGTTTC
>Ga0256842_1001956_pt1 | contig 15552 bp, 15 predicted proteins | sample 4559240metaG_FD_185973 | JGI IMG/M metagenome (GOLD analysis project Ga0256842, IMG submission 185973) | Hydrothermal vent microbial communities from Guaymas Basin, Mexico - 4559-240 | ecosystem: Environmental > Aquatic > Marine > Hydrothermal vents | place: Mexico: Guaymas Basin | collected...
CAACTAGTAAACCATAATATAAAAGTAAATATAGACTCTAAAGATGAAAATATCTCAATGGTAGGACATGAAGATTTACTAGAACAAGTAATAATAAACTTACTATCAAATGCAAGAGATGCTTTTGAGGAACAGATTATTGAGAATAAATATATAAACATAATAATAGATATGAAAAATAACATCCCAACAATAACCATAGAAGATAATGCAGGTGGAATCCCACATGCCATACAAGAAAAAATCTTTAACCCATACTTCACAACAAAAGAACAAGGTAAAGGAACTGGGATAGGTTTATATATGAGTATGGATATAATGAGAAAAAGCTTTGGTGGAGATTTAGTTTATAGTGCTATTGATAATGGTAGTAAATTTGAAATTGTTTGTGGAATGAGAAAAGAAAATATTAACAAGCCTCTTGTAAATTCAATAATCTCAAAAAAGAGCTGATGATGCACTTTATGAGGCTAAGGAAAATGGTCGGAATAAGGTTTGTTGGTGTTAATAAAAGATTTTAGCTATAATCACACTAATTTAACTAAAGTGATAACAGTATGAATTTTGAACCATATCCATTTGAAAAACTTAATAATCTTCTTCAAGATATTACTCCAACTTCGAGTTATGAAGCATCTATCTTAACGATAGGTGAACCTCAGTTTGAAACACCCTCTTTTATACAAGAGGCTCTTTCAAACAACACAAACCTACTTAAAAAGTATCCAAAAACTTCAGGGGAACAGATACTAAGAAAGGCTCAACGAGAGTTTGTCTTAAAAAGATTTAATACAGATTTGAGTGATGCTCAGATTATCCCTACTTTTGGAACGAGAGAGGTTCTTTTTAACTTCCCTCAATTTTTACTTTTTGATAAAGAAAACCCTACAATGGCATTTACAAACCCTTTTTATCAGATTTATGAGGGTTCAGCTATTGCAACACGTTCTAAAACTATCCACTTAAATCTTAATGTAGAAAATGGTTTTAAACCAACTATTGATGAAAAAGAGTTAGCTCAATGTGATTTAGTTATCTTGAACTTTCCAAACAATCCAACATCATCAGTATTAACATTAGAGGAACTTGGCGAATGGGTTTATTTAGCGCTTAAATATAACTTTGTACTTCTAAATGATGAGTGTTATAGTGAAATATATACAGATAAACCTATACCGTCACTTTTAGAAGCTTCTACTTATGTTGGAAATACAACGTTTAAAAATATAGTTGTAATTAATTCTATCTCTAAACGTTCTTCTGCTCCGGGTTTACGTTCTGGTTTTATAGCTGGAGATGAAGTGATACTTAAAGAGTATATGAAATATAGAACCTATGTAGGTTGTGCATCTCCATTACCTCTTCAAAGTGCAGCAGCTGTTGCTTGGCTAGATGAAGAACACGTTGCAACTTCAAGAGAGGTTTATAAAGAAAACTTTAAAATTGCAAAAGAGATTCTTGGTGTAGAGATTCCAGAAGCTACTTTTTATATATGGATGAAAGTTCCAAATGCTTTAGAGTTTACAGTAAAACTGTATAAAAAATATAATGTTAAAGTTCTTCCAGGAGAATATTTAGCAAGAGAAAATAGTGATGGAGAAAATCCAGGTATCGGTTATATTAGAATAGCACTTGTTGAGAGTGCAGATAAAACAAGAAACGCATTAGAGAGAATTAAGGAGTGTTTAGGTGAGTAAAACAGAAGATTTTAAGGCAAAAATATTAAAAGCACAAGAGAGTTCAGATATAGCTTCTTTATATATAATGGAAGAGGAAGCACACGAGCTTTTAGATGAAGATACACTTGGTGGATTTTATGCAAATATTTTAGATTTAGCATTAGAAAAACTAACAGATACTCTTGAAGCCCATAGAAAGATGGATATAAATGAAGTGCAAGATTTTGCAACACTAAGAGCATTATACGAATATGCGATAGAAAATTATAGTGCAGAGCAGATAAAAGATGCAAGTGCTTTATTTGAAGTTTTAAGTGGACTTAGTAATGATGAAAACTTTTCAACTGCTCTAAAATTTCATTGGATTGCAAGTGCTGAAAATATCTCATTAGATAACTTCTTAGAAAATATAGCTGATGTTGATGCTACTCAAAATGCTGGAACTTTTTACATTAGCTGTTTTAAAGAGGAAGCTCAAAAATTAGTGGATAATAAAGAAAAAAAAGGTAAATAGTATATGAAGATTCACTTTATTGGAATTGGTGGTATCGGTATCTCTGGACTTGCTCAATATATGCACTTCAACGGTCATAAAGTAAGTGGTTCAGATATGAAAGATACTATCATCACTCAAAAACTTCGTGATTTAGGTATTGATGTAAACACTCCCCATTCAGAAGATGCTATATCTAATCATAATCTTATCGTACATTCTGCAGTTGTAAAAGAGACAAATCCTGAGATAAAAAGTGCTAAAGCTAAAGAGATAAAAATTTTAGCACGTCGTGAAGCTTTAGTTGATATGCTTGAAGATAAAAAAGTCTATTCAATTGCTGGTGCGCATGGTAAAAGTACAACAACAGCGATACTCTCAGCAATAATGAAAGGTTCAGCTATCATAGGTGCAGAGTCAAAAGAGTTTGGCTCAAATGTAAGATATGACGATACAACTGATACTATTATTTTTGAAGCAGATGAGAGTGATGCTAGTTTTTTAAACTCAAACCCTTATTGTGCGATAGTTATCAATGCTGAACCAGAACACATGGAGTATTATGATTATGATGAACAAAGATTTTATGATGCTTATAAAACTTTTATAGAATCTGCACAAGTTCGTATATTAAATGCTCAAGACCCTTATTTAGAAACTTTAATAGGAACTGTTGATGCACAATGGCTCTATCCAACTAAAGATATTAGTGATATAAAATATATTTTGATAGAGAATGAACCCTATACAGAGTTTAGGTTTAAAGATTTCGGTATATTTAGAGTTTGGGGATTTGGTGAGCATATAGCACTTGATACTGCACTTGCTATTCTCTCTGCTAAAGATAGTATGGATATAGAAGATATACGTAAAAATCTTTTAAACTTTAAGGGTATTAAAAAACGTTTTGATATTGTTGGAGCTGAGGATAATCTTGTGATTATAGATGATTACGGTCATCATCCAACAGAGATAAAAGCAACATTTCAATCAGTGAAAGAGTATGCCTCTTTAAAAAATCTCAATAAAATAGTAACGATATGGCAACCACATAAATACTCAAGAACTATAGATAATCTTGAAGCTTTTGTAAACTGTTTTAAAGGAACTGATGAACTTATTATCCTACCTGTATGGGAAGCTGGTGAAAAACCTCGTGATATAAATTTTGAAAATGAGTTTAAACAATATAATATAACTATGGCAGATAGTATAAAAAGAGTGGATAATAGAGTAGATATTATAAAAAACAATCAAGTTTTAACGAGTTTTGAGAAAGACCTTATCATCAGTTTTGGTGCTGGGGATATAACATATCAGATTAGAGGAGAAAATTAAGATGGCATATATATTAGGATTGGTAGTCTTAGCACTATTCTTTCTAGCTTTACACTATTTTACAGAGACTACAAAACCTCAAAAAATGCTTATTACTATGATAGCATCCGTAGTTATTCTTGGTGCGATAGCTTTTAATAGCTATTCGACGTATGAGAGAGAGATGATGATGCAAACAGTGATGAAGTTTCATCAAAATAAAGTAGTTGTTTGTAATGGTGTTGAGGTAAATAACTCAGAATTTACTCTTAGTATCGGTACATATACATTTATAGGAAAAGAGACAGGTGCTAATTATGGTCAGATGATTAGTGTTTCGGATTGTGAGTAGTTTTGATAAAACTGATAAGAATTTAAATAACTAAATAAAAAGTAGAATATTTATTATATAAGGTTTAATGAATGGATTTAGAAAGTAATGATATAGAACAACAAAAATTAGATGAACTTCAAAAGATTTTTCCTGAAATTTTTGAAGATGGTCTTATAAACTATGATAAACTTAAAACTATTTTAGGTGAAAATATTGATAAAAGTAGTGAACATTACTCATTTAATTGGAGTGGTAAAAAAGATTGTTATAAAATTATAAAAGCAAAAACTAATGCCACTTTAAAAGTTGATACAACACATTCAGAACTTGACACAGAATCTAACTCAAATGTTTTTATAGAGGGTGACAACTTAGAAGTTCTTAAACTCCTTCAAAATGCCTACCATAAAAAAGTGAAGATGATTTACATAGACCCACCTTACAATAAAGATAGAGATTTTGTATATAAAGACAGTTGGGGCGATACTATAACAAACTATCTGATACAAACAGACCAATTAAGAGATGAGGGTTATACAAGTACAAAAACTTCTAGCACGGGACGTCGTCATACAAATTGGTTAAATATGATATATCCTCGTTTATGGTTAAGTCGAAATTTACTTAAAGATGATGGTGTTATATTTGTAAGTATAGATGATGATGAGGTGCATAATCTTCGTAAAGTTATGGATGAAATTTATGGGGAAGAGAATTTTTTAGAACAAATAATATGGAAGAGAAGAGCAACCCCTCCAAATGATAGAATTATTGGAAGGAACCATGAATATATATTAGTTTATGCTAAAAATATTGAAAATGTACAGTTATATTTACAACCTAGAACTGAAAAATTAGATTCTGATTACACAAATCCTGATGATGATATCAATGGTCGATGGCGAACATCAGACTTGTCTGCTAATGGGAAAGGAAATAGATTGGCTGAAAGTTGTATCTTCCCTATTAAGAATCCAGATAATAATGAAGAATATTATCCACCAAAAAATAAATGTTGGTTATACAATGAAATAAAAGTTAGTCAATTATTAAAAGATGGGAGAATTGGATTTAGAAAGAAAAGTGGTACACCATATTTAAAAAGATATTTATCCGAGGTAAGAGATGGCAGTACGTTAGCAACAATTGTAACTGATGGAGGTTTTTCAAGCGATTCTGCAAAAGAATTAAGAGATATATTTGAAAATGATTATTTCGATTTTCCAAAACCTTTGAAAATTTTAAAAAAATTGTTATTAACAGGTTCTAAAGAAAATGACATAATCCTAGACTTCTTCGCAGGAAGTGGAACAACGGCTCATGCAGTTATGGATTTAAACAAAGAAGATGGTGGAAATAGAAAGTATATTTTAGTACAACTTCCAGAAGCTACAGATGAAAAAAGTGAAGCTTATAAAGCTGGATATAAAAAGATAAGTGACATCACAAAAGAACGAGTTAAACGAGTTATAAAAAAACTAGAGTACAAAGATGGTTTTAAATCTTACTATCTTGATAACTCAAACTTTCAGATGTTTAAAGAGCTGAAAAAACGACCTAATGACTCTTTAGAAGATATTGAAAAGATGTTAAGAATGAGTGTATTTCAAGAAAATATTTTAACACAAGGTGCAAAAGAATTAGATTTAGTCTATGAAGTTGGCTTAAAAAATGGTTTTACTTTGAGTGCGCAAACAGAAGAATTACAAACAGAAAACTACACATTTATAAAACTTTTTGAAGATGAAAGAGAGTTTTACTTCTGTTTTGATGCAGAAATAAAAAATGATATTATCCATGATATACCAAAAGATGCAAAACTTATATGCTATGAAAAAGCATTGGGCGATAGTGTAAAGTTAAACTTACATTCTAATCTTGATTTAGAAACTTTATAGGAGCGAATATGTCAAATATAATGCTAGAAAGTTTATATGTACATAACTTTAAAAGTTTTTATAAAAGTAAATTTGAATTTGGAAAGTTAAACTGTTTAATTGCTCCTAATAACAGTGGTAAAAGTAATCTAACAACTGTATTGAAATTTTTAAATGACCTCTTATATGAAAATAGTACAATCGCTATTGCAAAGATTGGCATAGAGAATATAAAAAATTATCATTATGAAGAGAATGAAATAAATATAAATGCTAATTTTAAAATTGAAAATAAAGTTTTAATTGATAATGAATTAATAGATTATAATATTACTCTTTTATTTTTATTTGTGTTAGATTATAAAACAAAAAAAACAAGTATAGATATAGTGATTAAGGGAAAAATTAAAAGTATCAAAATAGATTCTTCTGATTTAACTGATGGATTTGGACTAAGAATAATAGAAAACCTTGAATCTAGTATAGAAAATTATAACTACTATAACGATGAGCTTAATAAAGCAAAGTATAGAAGTTTTGATTTTTCATACAATAATAATACATTATTTTACAATATTTCAACGAGGTATGATTCGACAAAAGATATTGTTAAAAAACTTTTTGTATTGGATATTTCTAAAGGAGATGAAGAAAGATTAGAAAGACCACTTGCATTTAGTTTTATTTTTTGTAAAAATCATCTTTTTTCAGGATACTATTTTCAAACACATAAAATAAAAAGACCAGGGGAATTTGGTATTAATTATTTAAGAGAAAATGGTCAAAATCTACCTGAATATTTAGCTTATTTATATAAACTTGATGAAAATATTTTTGATGAAATATCAGTTTCACTAATTGGAGAGGTAGCATTAGTTAATTCTATAGATATAAATAATGAATCAATTCCAACATTGGTATTTCAAGAAGAGTTAAATAATAAAGTCTATCCTGTAAGTATTAGAGAAATATCTGATGGTACTTTACATTATCTTGCAATAATGAGTGCAATACTAGGAGATAAAACATCCCAATCATTAATATTTGAAGAACCTGAACGCCATATGCATATGAAAGTACTCACTACAATTTTAAATACGATGAGAGAGGATAATAAGCAGATATTTTTTACAACGCATAGTACAGAGATACTGCAACAACTTCACCTTGATGAGATACTTTTTATATTTCGTGATTATGATGGAGACACAAAAGGGCAAAGAGCTAAAGATATTCCAAATATTAAAAAGATTATGAAGCTTTTTAAAGATGATTTAGTAGAGATGATTCAGACTGGTGTTTTAGGTGAATATGATGAATAAAATAGGTTTAATTGTAGAGGGAGATAGTGATAAGCTTTTTTTTGAACACTACTTTAAACCTAATTTTATTCGAAATTTAAAAGTTAGAACTTCAGGAACAAAAGGTACTTGTAAAATTTTAAATGCAAAAACAGTAGAATCTCATGTTAAAGCATTAAGATTACAAAAATGTACAAAGATATTTATTTTAATAGATTTAAAAACACAATGTGATAGTGTCACTTATGAGTGTATTATAAAGCTAAAAGAGTGGTATAAATCTAAAATAAAAATATCAAATGATAGTGATGTTATAGTCACAGTTGTATCTAAAGATATTGAAGCTTGGATGATGTCAGCTTGGGAAAAAAGTGATAATAAATCAAAAAGTGATTTAAAAAGAAAGTTTGAATCAGAACTGCAAAAGAAAAAATCGTTAAATGAAAAAGAGATATTTAATAAATTTAGTAGTTTAAGAATATCTATAAAAAAAGAAAATAATAAATCGTTAAATTACTTTTTTTCAAAGTTCGGGCTTTAAATAATGCAAATAAAATATATATCTCAACCCCACCAAACCAAAGCGATAGATACAACAATAGAACTTTTTTTAGGACAACAAAAATTAGACAGTGAATACGATATTTTTGATGGAGAAGCAGTTTGTTCTAATATTTTAACTTTAGATAAAAAAACTCTTTTTGAAAATTTACAAAATATTCAAAAATCAAATCAAATTGAGAGAGTTGATGAACTAAAAACTCTTGATTTTACAATAGAGATGGAAACAGGAACGGGTAAAACCTATGTTTATATCAAAACCATATTAGAGATGTATGCAAAATATGGATGGAATAAGTTTATCATAATAACTCCATCTATTGCAATACGTGAGGGTGTATTAAACTCACTTAAAAGTATGACATCTCACTTTAAAAATGAGTTTAATTTTCCTTATGATTATTTTGAATATGATTCTTCACGATTATCATCTTTAAAACATTTTATAAGAGATGATTCTTTAAATATAATGGTTATGACAATAGATAGTTTTAAAAGAGCAGGAACAGTAATTAATATGCCACGAGAGGGATTTGTAGGAACACCAAAAGAATCTTTGCAAAAAACAAATCCTATCCTAATCCTTGATGAACCTCAAAATATGGAGAGCGAACTTAGTAAAACTTCTCTATCTGAACTCAATCCTCTTTTTACTTTGCGTTATTCTGCTACACATAAAAATTACTACAATCTTCTCTACTCATTAAGCCCAAAAGAAGCCTTAGAAGATGGACTTGTAAAGCAGATAGATGTTTTAGCGTTAAGTGAAAATCAAACTGTAAATGATATTTATATAAATGTATTAAAGATTGAGATAGATAAAAAATCAAAAAGACCAGTTGCTTCACTTGAACTTATAGTCAATAATAAAAATGAATTTATTAAAAAAATTGTTAAAATTAAAGGTAACGATAGTCTTAAAACTAAAACTAAAAATCTAATCTATACAGGTTTTATAGTTGATGAGATAAATTTTAAAGAGCTTTTTATACAGTTTGAAAATGGTTTAAAACTTGAACTAAATGAAGTGAATGGACAAGTAAAACGCCAAATCCAACAAGAGCAGATAAGTGAAGCTATAAAACTGCATATGCAGAAGTTTGAAGAGTTAAAAGCAAAAAATATTAAAGTTTTAAGTCTTTTTTTCATAGATAGAGTTGCAAACTTTTTAAAAGAGGAAGATGGTTGGATAGAAAACTATTTTTGTAGTGAATTTGATAAATATAAAAAAGATTATAAAAGTTTTAAAGATATAGATGCAAAAGATATTTATGCTTCATATTTTGCTAAACGAAAAAGTGGTTTTGTTGATGAACTTAAAAGTAATGATAGCGATAGAAAATTAGCTAAAAAAACTTATGATTTGATTATGAAAGATAAAGAAAAGCTTTTAAATTTTGATGAAAATGTTAGCTTTATATTTTCTCATAGTGCATTAAAAGAGGGTTGGGACAACCCAAATGTATTTTTTATAACTACACTCAACGATACTAAATCCGAGATGAAAAAACGTCAAATTTTAGGGCGTGGTGTAAGGTTGGCAGTAGATGTAAATGGTGAGAGAATTAATGATAAAAGTATCAATAGATTAACGGTTATAGCAAATGAAAGTTTTGATGAGTTTGCAAAAAATCTACAGTTAGAGTATGAGATAAGTGGTTCATCAGATGGAACAAAACTCAATAATATTAAAAAAAGAAAAACTGCAAAAATACGCCATGACAAAGCTGAATTAAAAGAGTTTAAAGAGCTATGGAAAAGGTTAAAACAAAAAACTATATATGAGATTAATCTAAATAGTTCTCAATATAAAAAAGATGTAATTGCAAAACTTCTTTATGTTGAAGTCCGAGAGAAAAAAATACTAAAACAGTTAGGAAGTTTAACAAGTAAGTATGATGGATATATAGAAGATGAAAAACATATAAAATTAGACTATGAAGAGGAGTTACCAAATATTGTAAATATTTTAGAAACTAAGATTGGTCTCTCACGTAAAACTATTATAGAGATATTTGAAGAGTTTGGATTTGACAAGTTTACAAAAGAGTTTATAAAGAATAGTGATACCTATATAAAAGAGGTTATAAATATCTTTGAAGATGTTATGTATGAGATGTTAAGTAAAGATGGTCTTGTTTATAAAAAAGTTGATGATTATTATGAGTTTAGTAATATTTTCATGGATACAATAGAAGGATATGATTTAGAAGATACACAAAGAGGATTATATGAAGCAGAACAGTGGGATTCAGAGATAGAAAAAGAGTTTATAAATTGTGCAGATAAGAATTTTAAATTTTTTACAAAATTTCCTAATAAGTTTAAAATTAAAACTCCTATTGGGACTTATAACCCTGATTTTGCAGTTATTAAACATGATGAAAGTGAAGGTTCTTTTATTATTGAAACAAAAGGTTCTAAAGATGAAAGAGATTTACGCAACCGTGAAAAATGGCAGATAGCTTATGCTAAGAAACATTTTGAAGTTTTAAATATCAAATATAAAAAAACAACTAGCTGTAAAGAGGTTTAGAGATATTAGCAATTTGCTAATATCTATTTAAACATATTAAAACCACGACCACTAAATTTTCCATATAAACGTCTTATAGCACGTTGGATAAGAGGTTTAAAAGAGCCAGTAGCGATAGCACGTTTAATAGCTGTAAAATCACCTAAATATTTAGCCGAAGCATATAAAAGAGAGCGAAATTGACTAATTGTCATTATGCTAATAAACTTTTAACAGTTACGTTAATTCTTTTACCATCAGCAAGACCTGCAAGTTCTTTAGAAGCATTTCCCATAACTTTACCCATATCTTTCATAGTTGTAGCACCAACTTTAGTGATAATCTCTTTAATAGCAATCTCTAATTCATCATCTGATAGTTGTTTTGGTAGATACTGCTCATAAAATGCTATTTCATCAAGTTCTATCTGCATTAAATCTTCACGACCAGCATCTTTGTATTGGTCTGCAGAGTCGTTACCTCTTTTTACTTTGTTTTGAATTATTTTGATAATATCTGTATCACTTAACTCTTTTCTTTCATCAACTTCTATCTGTTTAAAAGCACTTGTTAAAAGACGTAGTGCATCTCGTTTTTTAGTCTCTTTTGCTTTCATCGCATTTTTTACATCTGTGTTAATTGTTTCTCTTAGGCTCAAAGCTTTTCCTTTGTAGTATTTTGATACCATTATAGCAAAATAACGAAGAGAAAATGATGATAAAAAATATTTTAATAGCCACTATACCACTTTATAGTATATTCTTTTTTAATGGATGTACAGCACAACTAACAGAACCCGAAATAGATTTTAAGCCACCTGTTTATGTTGAACAGATGCCAGCACGTGAAGATGAAACGAACTATATCTCAACAGGTAGTATCTTTGGTCAAGGAGATTCACCTCTATTTTCTGACCATAAAGCGATGCACGTTCATGATGTTGTAACGGTTTCTATATCTGAAAGAGCAGATAGTTCAAGTAGTGCTGCTAAACAGTTAAGTGAAGCAGATAGTCGAGAGCTAGGCGGTGGAGTTTTTTCTACCGGTGGTGGAAATACAGCGGTTAATAACTATGTAAATAAAATTAACGGTATTAGTAATGTAGGATTTAATTCAAAATCGAGTAGTGCATTTAAAGGGCAGGGAAGTGCTACTAAGAATGCTACATTTGAAACAACAATATCTGCTAGAATAGTAAAAGTTTTAGTCAATGGAAACTATTTTATAGTGGGTAAAAGAGAGATTTTAGTTGATTCTCAAAAGCAAATAATTCAGATAAGTGGTGTTATTCGCCCTTATGATATTGACCAAAATAACAATATCGAATCATCAAAAATGAGTGATGCAAAAATACTTTATAAAACACAAGGAGATGTAGATGAAGCAACAAAACAAGGCTGGTTCGCCAAAATTATCCAAGCTATTTGGCCATTTTAGTTTAGCACTACTACTAGGAAGTAGTAGTCTGTTAGCAGGGTCTTTTGAAGATTTTAAAAGGTCGCAAGTAGATGCATTTACGAAATATACAGATGAAAGAGATTCCGAGTTTAAAGGCTATTTAGATAAACAGTGGAAAGCTTTTAAAGTTTTTAAGGGAGAACCTTTATATGAAAAACCTAAACCAAAAAGGGTTGTCACTACTCAACCTCAACATATAAAATCTGTTGGTCCTAAGGTAACAGTAGCCGTTAGCAAAACTCCAAAAAAAATAGAAGAGAAGATAGAAAAAAAAGTTGAAAATGAAAAGTTAGTTGTACGTAATAATTTTATTGTTATTCAGCCAAAAAAAGATATAGAATTTGATTTTTATGGTTCTACAATCGGTTTTAATATAGATAAAAAAATGAAAAGTGCAAAATTTTATCCTACAAACCAAAAAGGGATAGGAAACTTTTTTGATACAGTTGCTTCTAGTGAATATAAATTTTTAGTAGTAGATATTAAAAAAACTGCTAAAGATTTGAACTTAAACGATTGGGGTGTCTATCTTTTAGTAAATAAATTGAGTAATACACTATTTTCAAAAAGAGATAATGTAAATCTATTTAGCTGGTTTCTTTTTAATAAACTAGGATATGCAGTAAAAGTTGGATTAGCAAATAAGCATATAGTTTTAATGCACTATTCTAAAAAAACAATATACTCAACACCTAACTATAGATTTAATAATAAAAAATATTATGTAGTTGCTAATTATGCTAAAGGAAGTGTAGGAAGTTTATATTCATATAAACAAAACTATCCAAATGCTACAAAACCTTTAGATTTGTCACTTAAAACTTTACCAAACTTTGCTAAAAATAAAAGAACAAAGCTTTTATCGTTTGAACAGTTTGGTAAAACATATAATATAGAGTTTGACTATAATCAAAACCTTATAGATTTTATGGCGACATACCCACAAGCTGATTATGATACATATTTTAACTCGCCTTTAGATGAAGCGACGTATGACCAGTTGGCTCGTAGTTTGAAAAAATATGTAGATGGTAAACAAGCAAGTAGAGGTATAAATTTTGTACTAACATTTGTTCAAAAAGCGTTTAAATATGAGGTAGATGACTTACAATTTGGACGTGAAAAAGTGATGTTTGCTCAAGAAACACTTTACTTTAACAAATCAGATTGTGAAGATAGAGCTATTTTATTTGCTTATCTAGTGAAAAAAATATTTAAGATAGCAGTTGTAGGTGTAAAATATAGTGACCATATGGCGACAGCACTTTATATCCCTATTAAAGGCGATACTGTACGTGCAAAAGGTCGTAAGTTTGTTGTTGCAGACCCGACATATATAAATGCAAATATTGGTCAAAGTATGCCAAAATATAGACGAGTAAAACCAGACGATTTTATTTTAGTAAAGTAATAGGGAGGATAATAGAGATGGATAATTTGGAAAAATGTCAAAGTAGTCTAAATAAGATGATGGAGTATAGTTTTGATTTAGAGAGTCAATTGATAATGAAAGATGAAGAGATGTTACAAAAACAGAGATTTGATAGAGTTATAAGATTAGAGAGTCTATTATTGAAGATGAGATAGTTGTATTTTTTCAACCTATCTATAATAACCATACAAAAAAGATAGAGAAATATGAGTGTTTATCTCGTGTCTATGATGAGGGAACATTTGTATCTCCTTTTTCATTTATGGAAGCAGCTATTCAAACAAAAGTTTTACATCTAATGACACAATCAGTAATAGAACAAGCATGTCGTAAGTTTTCTAATACTCAGTATGAGTTTTCTGTAAATATCACTAAAGATGACCTTTTTATGAACTATCTTAATGAGTTTTTATTAAAAACTTGTGTTAAATATAATATAGACCCATCAAGAATAGTGTTAGAGATTAAACCAGATTATCTTATTACAGAGTCTATTACTCATATATGTAAGAAAAGTGGTATTAAAGTTATTGCTGAATATATACATAATCAAGATGTTTTAGATGTTGTTACAGAGATAGTATAGATTATTCTCAAGGGTATTATATAGGCGTTCCTAGTCAGGATTTAGTTAAGCAGTAAAAAAGGAAAGATTAAAATATGTCAGCACAATCAACAAACTTAGAACTTAAATCAATAAATGCTCTTTTAAGTGAAAACTTTTACATCCCTGCTTATCAAAGAGGTTATAGATGGAGTGAACAACAAGTTGTTGATTTACTGAATGATATACTAGAGTTTTCAAATGATAAACATAATGATGGAGAGTTTTATTGTTTACAGCCTATCGTTGTGAAAAAAAGAGATAATGAGAGTTGGGAGCTTATAGATGGGCAACAACGTCTTACTACTCTGTATATATTGTTAAGCTACCTATCGGATATATCAAAAATACTTTTTAGTAGTGATAAAAAGTATTCTCTTGAGTTTGAAACACGCAAAGATAGTAAAGATTTTCTTGAAAATAGACTCACAGAACTGAATGACACAAATATAGATTTTTATTATATGAGTAACACCTATCAATATATTAAAAACTGGTTTGAGTCCAATGAGATAAATAAAGCTGATTTTTTAAACACTCTACGACGTAAAGATGATATAGTGGATGGAGAAAATCGAACAAATAATGTACGTGTTATCTGGTATGAAACAGAACAACATACAGATTCAATAGCTATTTTTACAAGGTTAAATATGGGAAAAATCCCTTTAACAAATGCTGAACTTGTAAAAGCACTTCTTTTAAGCAGTAATAATCTTCAAAAAAGTGATGACTATATAAGAGTAAAACAGCTTGAAATCTCTTCTAGTTGGGATTATATAGAAAACAAACTCCAAGATGATGAGTTCTGGTATTTTTTAAACCCTCAAATAAATACAATAGCTACACGTATAGAGTTTATCTTTGATATGATGGCAAGTGATTATAATAATAGTTTTGAAGAGAAATATAAGATAAAGTCACACAATAACGAGTATTTTACTTTTATGGTTTTTAATCAATATATAAACCTATCCACAGATAAAGAGAAAATCCTTGAAGTTTTTGATGAGATAAAAAGATATTTTATGACCTTTGAAGAGTGGTTTGAAGATAGAGAACTTTTTCATTATATAGGCTATCTTTCAAATAATCAGATAGAGATTAAAACGATAAAATCAAATCTTAAAAACTTAAAAAAATCTGAATTTAAAAATTATCTAAAGGCTTTGATTAGAGATGATAAGGCTTTAACAAAAGTAGCTATTCAAGAGTTAAGCTATGAAGATGACTATAAACCTATCACAAAAATCCTCTTTTTATTTAATGTAATAAGCACATTAGATAGCAAATCAAAAATACGATTTTCATTTAAAGAGTATATTAATGGAAAATGGAGTTTAGAGCATATTCACGCTCAAAATTCTGAAGAGTTAAAAACAGATATACAAAGAAAAGAGTGGTTATCTGAGCATAAAGATTTTGATTTTAAAGATGAATCTGTAAATGAAAAAATAGTAAAGTTATTAAAGCAAAAAGATATAAAAGAATCATTTGAGGTGTTGCAAAAAAAGATTTTTGAGGAGCATTCCGATAGTATAGATTTACACTCCCTAGACAACTTAGCACTTCTTTCTGTACGAGACAACTCTTCACTTAACAACAGTATCTTTCCAAAAAAGAGAGATAAAATAATGCGACTTGATGAAGATGGCTCTTTTATCCCTATCTGTACGAAAAATGTTTTTTTGAAATATTATAGTAAAAATGTAGATAATTTTCTATTTTGGAATAAGAGTGATAGAAAAGATTATTTGGATGAGATTAAGATGAGGTTGAGGGATTTTTTGGTGGAAGAGGCAATTGAAATTACTAAAGATAAAGTATAAAAAGGAAAAATAATGTGCGCAGTAGTAAAAGATAAATATATAGACCCATTTACAGATTTTGGTTTTAAACTGATATTTGGAACAGAGGAAAATAAATTATTACTAATAAGTTTTTTAAATGATTTACTTGATATAAAAGATAAAATAGTTGA
>Ga0256842_1001957_pt1 | contig 15549 bp, 6 predicted proteins | sample 4559240metaG_FD_185973 | JGI IMG/M metagenome (GOLD analysis project Ga0256842, IMG submission 185973) | Hydrothermal vent microbial communities from Guaymas Basin, Mexico - 4559-240 | ecosystem: Environmental > Aquatic > Marine > Hydrothermal vents | place: Mexico: Guaymas Basin | collected...
TCTTTTTCTACATCCTGTTCTGTTCACATTCAACCTTTTCCGTTCTGAGGTCTCCTAAAAATTTTCAGAAGAGAAAAATTTTCCTTAAATTATTTGATTTTTTCCAGAAGATTTTAAGCCATTACCAGTTTTGTGTTTTTCTTTTTCCTTGCTTACTCTGAATGCCCACTTTTCTTGCCTGACACCAATTCCACAATTCCGATCAAGTTCTGGTCTGTTCCTACCTACCTTCTTTTTTTACTTATTGCTTATTTCTTATTTAGTTTTCCTATAAAAAATTTAAGAAACAAATGGTGCCAGACAAAAAAATCTTTTTTTCAATCAGGTCTGTCACCGTCCCTCTAAAAATACACCTGTTGGTTTATAGAAGGGTAGAGAAGATGCTTAATCATTAATTTTTATCAGAAGACTTTATATTTACCAGATTTGAGTTTATTTTCTTACCTGCCTTCACCCAATGCCTTCCAAAAGGTTTATAGGAAGGAAAAGGGTTAATCTTAATTGTCAGTTCCTGCTAAAAAATTTTATTTTTGCCAAAATTTGATTTTTTTATTTGCCTTCCTTCAAGTCCACTTAAATTCTTTTTAAATTCTTAAATTTTTTGACTGAAATAAAATTCTAAATTTTCAATTCTTCTTATCTTATCTATAAACCCATGGTGGGGATTGTGTGGAGGTTATTTTTGCCTGACATTTTTTCCCAAATCCCAAATTTTCCAAACTTCAAACTTTGCCTGACACTTTTTCATTTTTTGCCTGACACCAATTTTAATTATTTTTGCTCTCTTATCTTTCCATATATATTATCCAGTTTTACTAAAGTTTAATTTGACATTACCAGGTTAGTTTTATTGATTGAAATTTATAAAATCTTTCCGTCTTCTTCAGATGAGAAATTCACTTCAAAAACCTCATAATATTCATCTCCATAAATTTTCTTTGTGTACTTTTTAAAAAAACTCACTGCAAAATATATTTTTTCTTCTATACCCTTTCTAAAAATTGGTGAGAGTATCCAGTTTTTCTTAATTAATATGTAGTTAATCTTTCTTCTTTTAAAAAAAACAAATATATCAAGTGGACTTTCTGACTTTTTTATTAAATTGTAAAAGGAATAGTCTGTAACAATATAGTCTGAGATATATTTTCTTTTAAGGTAGAAGTTTTCATTGGAACTTTCAATCAGAAAGATTTTTGAATTTTTAGGTGTATTTTTATTTAAAAAAATTGAAACTTTATACATATCCACATTTTTTTCAAGAAACTGCGATGGATTTTTGTTTAAGATTGCTTCTTTTAAAGAAATTTTTTTGAAGTATGAAAAAATTACAGTAAAGTTTAGAATGGTGAAGATGAGGATTAATGAAATTAATATTTTTTTTCCTATTTCCCCTTGAATTTCGTAAACTTTTGCAAATAAAAACAAAAATAGTGGAAGTAAGAAGAATAAAAACCTGATTTCTCTCACTGAAAAACTCCAGAAGAATACACCACAAATTGATATATAAATTAAAATCCTGTTTTCTCTTGATATTTTTTTTAAGAAAAATATTGATATAAGCCAGATTATTCCTATTATTCCAATAACTCCGTCAAACAGTTGGGGAACTTCAGGCTTAAAATTGGTGGATGCAAAGAAAATTGAAAGAATTTTTAGTTTTCCATCATAGGCACTTCCATAGGTTTTCAAAAATCCTGTGAAGGAGGCATCAAGTTCCATGTTCCAGAAAGGATTTTTGTTTCCAAAAATTTTTGTATAAAACGGAAAAAGGGGATTACCTGTCAAAATGAAATTTTTTATGTAAAAGGGAATTGTAAAAAGAAGTGGAGAAATTAATATGGAAAGTTTTTTGAATTCAAAGATTTTTACCTTTTCTTCTTTTAATTTAATGAGAAACAATAAAATTAATAACATTGAGTAAAAAATGCCTGTGTATTTTATTCCCGGAAGTAAAAGGGCAAAGAATAATATGTAAAGCGGATTTTTAAATTTTTTGTATGAGTAAATTCCCATAAAGAAAAAAAACATGAGAGCAGAGTCTATGTAGGCATAAGTGGATGTAATAAATAGGGTAGGGGTTAAGAGGAAAAAAAGTATAAAAAGATATTTTTCCTTTATTTCTTCTAAAAGTATTGAAAGAGTTAATCCTGTGAGAATTAAAAAGATTGAATGAATAAACCTTGAGATCTGTGGATAAAAAAGTTTCTTTGAAAGAAAGATGAGGTATATGTTTTCGATTCCCTCTGGAAAATAACTGTAAAAATTTCTCTTAAGTTCTATAAATCCTCCATTTATCCAGAATTGCCTTGGTACTTCAAGGTGATATACAAGTTCATCTTTGTAGTAGGGAAATACTGTTGATAATATAAATAAGAGTATCCCGATTAACATAAAAAAAGCAAAGTCTGGGTTTTTTAGGTTAATTTCTTGTTTCCTTTTAATAAGATTTTTTATTGATAAGAAAAATAAAAGTAAAAGTGGTAAGTATATGAGAAATGAATTTAAAATTTTCAGGAATAAAATTATATTAATGTATATAGAAAGAATCACCACTCCATATGAAAAATTAAGAAGGACTTCCTCTTTATTTAAGTTTCCTCTGAAGAAGAAGATTGATATGAGAAAAAAGAGTGAGAGAAATAAAACTGCTATTTGATTCATTTAATTTCAATAAATTCCATTTCTATTTTTTCATATTTTTTTCTGGATGTGAAAAATTCAAACCACTTTCCCTTTAGCACATCTTCCACCTCATTAAATGTCTCTTTTGCATAGTTGTAGCCAATTTCCACAATTTTGTCAATACTGTCAAAGTCCACCCAGTGAATTTCTTCAAGATTTGGTTTAAATACAAAATCCGCCTCAAGGGTTTGAATTTTACCGAGTCTATGGGTTGCTATATTATCAGACCTCAAAATAATTGAAAGGGCACTTTCGAAGGATTCTTCTTTTTCTAAAGTGTTTGTGCAGTTAAAACATAAAACTTTTTTGGCCCCCAGAATTTTTGCTGGTAAAACCGGATTTTTATCCACCCATCCACCATCTACTAAAAGGTATTTACCGCTTTTTACAGGTGGAAAAACACCTGGTATAGCGCAACTTGCGGCAATTGATTTTCTGAGATCTCCCCCTTTTATTACTATTTCTCTTCCAGTATAGAGATCAACTGAAATTGAGAAAAAGTCTATTTTTAAATCTTCAATCTTATATTCTGGAACCAATAACTTTAGATCCTTTTCAAAACTTTCTCTGGAAATAATTGATAGATTGGTAAAGGTCTTTGAATAAATAACTCCTCTTGCAAATAGCCTTTTAAGAGAATAAAAAAAACCCTCTTCATCTCTTTCTTCTTTATAATCAGCACTTTTAATTGCTTCAAAGGTTTCAGGATTGTACTCACTATCTAAAAATTTCTTTATTTTTTCATAGACAAAATTACTGCTTTTTTCTATTGCATAGAGTCCCCCTATTAGGGATCCCATGGAAGTCCCAACTATTAAATCTGGGAAGATATTTTTTTCTTCTAAGAATTTTAAGATTCCAATGTGGACAAGCCCCTTTGCCCCTCCTCCACCAAGGGCATAAGCGAGTTTATATTTTTTTTTACTCAACTTCAATAACTCCTTTATAAAGTATATTTTCGATTGTTTTTTTGGCATGTGGAGACCAGTTTATTTTAAGATTGTTTTCAAATCCAAATCTGGCAATTTTTTCCCCATTTTTTAAAAGATATATCTCTACGGGTACATTTCCATTTATGGAGTGTATAAAATTGCAAAAATTTTCAGCAATATTTTCATTTATTTTTTCCACATCAATTTTAATTTTTATCCTTCTGGCAAATAGGACTCTTGATTCTTCTATATCCCTGATTTCATTAATAAAGATAACTTTTGAATTATTGTCATCTCCGAAGAAACTGAGGTCACCAGTAAAAATGAGTGGTTGTTCACTTTTTATTAGGTCTTTGTAATCTTCATAAACCTTTTCAAGCATTGTAAAATTGATTGAGGCTGTTTTGTCCTCAATTGTGCCAACATATTTTGTTTTATTTCTCATGGTTTTTCTGGCTGATATTTTTGTTATTATCCCTGCAAATACGATTTTCTTATCCCTTTTATCTTCAATTAATTCACTTAAAGTTTTTAATCCAAAGGTTTTTAATTTATCTTCAAATTGATCTAATGGATGTCCCGAAAGATAAATACTTAAGACCTCCTTCTCATATTTGAGAAGTTGGAGAAAATCAAGTTCCGGTATGGAATCATCAAATGGAAATTCATCATCCCTATTTGTAATTCCCGCGAGTTCAAATAGGGATGCAGAGGAGTTGGGACTCATCTTTTTTTCATTTTGAATGTTGTTTAAAAAATTTGGAAGATTTTGAAGAAGGATGGATCTTTTAATTCCAAAACAGTCAAAGGCACCGGCCTTAATGAGACTTTCAATTACCCTTTGATTTACTGAGGTTAAATTGACCCTCATACAAAAATTTCTGAAATTTTTAAAAGGGCCATTCTTTTTTCTCTCTTCTATAATTGAATTTATGGCAGATGTGCCAACATTTTTAATGGCTGAAAGTCCAAAAATGATACCCTCCTTTGAAGGTGTAAAATCCACCATACTTTCATTTATATTGGGTGGAAATATCTTTACTCCAATATTTTTACATTCATTTATGTAAAGGGCCAGTTTATCGCTGTCATTTTTTTCACTTGTGAGAAGTGCAGCCATAAAGGGAATCGGGTAATTTGCCTTGAGATAAGCGGTCTGGTATGCAAGCCAGGCGTAAGCCACACTGTGGGATTTGTTAAAACCATATTCTGCAAATTTTTCCATTAAACCATAAATTTCAGTTGCCTTTTTTTCACTGATGCCATTTTTCTTGGCGCCATCTATGAACCTCTTTTTCATTTTTTCCATTATATCTTTTTGTTTTTTCCCCATAGCCTTTCTCAGGGTATCTGCTTCACCCATTGTAAAATTTGCGAGTGTGGATGCAATTTGCATAACCTGTTCCTGAAAGACAATAATTCCATAAGTTTCTTCGAGGATTGGCTTGAGTGCAGGATGGGGATAAGTTATTTTCTTTTTACCCTTTTTTCTGTCAATATATTCATCAACCATTCCTCCCTTTATTGGACCTGGTCTGAAAAGGGCGTTCATGGCAACCAGATCTGAAAATTCGCCTGGCTTAAGTTTTACCAGGTACTTTCTCATTCCATTACTTTCAAACTGAAAAACCCCAAGTGTCTTCCCCTCACTGAAAAGTTTAAATGTCTTTTTGTCATTTTTGGGGATTTTTTCAATGTCAATTTCCTTTTTGTAAAGTTCTTTAATCCCCTTTAATGTGTAGTCAATAACAGTTAAGGTTATTAACCCTAAAAAATCCATTTTTATAAGACCCAGTTTTTCAACCTCTTTCATTGTAAACTGGGTTACAACGGTGTCTTTTGCCATGTAGATGGGAATAATGTTTATTAGAGGTTCTGGTGAGATAACAACACCTGCGGCGTGAACAGAACAGTTTCTATTTAGGCCTTCAATCCTCTGGGCAATGTTAAATATCTTTTTTAGGGTTGGATTTTTATCAATTTCCTTTTTTATAAGAGGTTCCTTTATGGCTTCTTTTATTGAAACGCCATCGGGAATAAGTTTTGAAATCCTATCTGCTTCACTGTAGTTAAGTCCAAGTACCCTTGCCACATCTTTGAAGGCTCCCTTTGCCTTTAGGGTGCCAAAGGTTGTTATATTGGACACACATTCCCTGCCATATACATCTACTACGTGATTTTTAACGAGTTCTCTTCTTTCATTACAAAAGTCTATGTCAATATCAGGTGGACTTATCCTTTCAGGATTTAAGAATCTTTCAAAAAATAGGTTGTATTCAAGGGGGTCAATTTCAGTTATTTCCATGCAGTATGAGACTAAACTCCCAGCAGCAGAACCTCTTCCCGGTCCCACAGGAATTTTATTTCTCTTGGCAAAATTTACAAATTCCCATACTATTAAAAAATAACCGGTGTAATTTTGACTTGTAATTACACTTATTTCATAATTTAACCTTTTTTTATAATCTTCAATACTTTTTTTTATTGCGCCCGATTCTATCTTTTTTTTAATAATGGGCAATCTTTTTTTAAAACCATCCCAGACAATTTTTTTAAAGTATTCCTCCATTGTATACCCTTCCGGGATGGAAAATTTTGGGTAATGTTGTTTCCCAAATTCAAACTTAAAGGAGCATTTTTCTGCAATTTCAAGTGAATTACTTACTGATTCAGGTATCCAGTTGAAGTTTGTATACATCTCCTGAGCAGTTTTTACATAAAAATTGTCGGTTTTAAAGGTTAATCTATTTGTATCCTGAAGTGTTTTACCAGTTTGTATACACAAGAGTACATTGTGTGCCTCTGCATCTTCTTTATCTATATAATGACAGTCATTTGTGGCCACAACCTTTAAACCAAGTTCCTTCGCAAGTTTTACAAGTTGAGGATTTATTCTCTTTTCTTCTTCTATCCCCTGATCCTGAAGTTCAATGTAGAAATTTTCAGTTCCAAAAATATCAATATAATCTTTCGCCACCAAAATGGCTTCATCCGTTTTCCCCTTTAATAATTTTTGAGGAATTTCCCCCTGCAGGCATGCAGAAAGGGCGATTAATCCGTTTCTATGAGAAGAAAGTAGATTTTTATCTATTCTCGGTTTTCCATAAAACCCCTTTAAATATGAAGTTGATACGAGATACGAAAGATTTTTGTATCCCCTCTCATCCTTTGCAAGCAGTATAAGGTGATATTTTTTTTCTTTGCTTTTTTCCTTTACTTCCATGTTGTCAACAACATATACTTCACAGCCAATTATTGGTTTTACATTGTATTTTATGGCAGTTTCGTAAAATTTTACCGCTCCAAATAGGTTTCCGTGATCTGTCATGGCAACGGCAGGCATACCATTTTTTGATACCTTTTCCATGAGTTTATCTATTTGACAGGCTCCATCTAACAGACTGTAATCTGTATGTAGATGTAGATGTACAAAATTTTCCATTTTTACTCCCATTCTATTGTTGCTGGTGGTTTTGTGCTAATATCGTATACTACTCTATTGACCCCCTTTACCTCATTTACTATTCTGGATGAGATTTTGGCGAGTAATTCATAATCAAGTTTCACCCAGTCGGCTGTCATACCATCTACGCTATCAACTGCCCTTATTGCTATTACATTTTCATAACTTCTTTCATCTCCCATGACCCCTACACTTTTTATTGGGAGAAGTATTGCAAAACTCTGCCATATTTTTTCATAGAGTCCTGCTTTTTTGACCTCATCAATTAAGATGTCATCTGCCTTTCTAAGTATTTCAAGTCTTTCCTCTGTAATTTCCCCAATAATTCTTATTCCAAGTCCTGGTCCGGGGAAGGGTTGTCTATTTAAAAAAGAATCTGGTATGCCAAGTTCCTTTCCAATTTTCCTCACCTCATCTTTAAAGAGATCCCTTAAGGGTTCTATTAATTTTAAATTCATTTTTTCTGGAAGTCCACCCACATTGTGGTGGCTTTTTATGGTAACAGAAGGTCCCACAACGGATACTGATTCAATTACATCGGGATATAGTGTCCCCTGCACTAAGAATTTTACCCCCTCCATTTTTCCGGCTTCCCTTTCAAATACTTCTATGAAATCTCTTCCTATAATTTTTCTCTTTTCTTCGGGATCGGTTATTCCCTTTAGATCCTTTAAGAATTTTTCAGAAGCATCTATTCCCTTTACATTTAACTTCAGGGATTTTAACCTTTCAAGTACCTTTTCAAATTCCTTTTTTCTTAAAAGTCCATTGTTTACAAATATGCATTTTAAATTTTCTCCTATTGCCCTGTGGACAATGACTGCTGCTACGGTTGAATCCACTCCTCCACTTAAGGCACATATTGCCTTTTCATTTTTTATTTTATTTGATATGTCCTCAATTTTTTTCTTTAAAAAAGATGTATAGTCCCAATCTTTTTTACATTTTGCAATTTTAAAGAGGAAGTTTTTTAATATCTCAATTCCATTTTCAGTGTGATGCACCTCGGGATGAAATTGGGTGGCAAAGATATTTTTGGATGAATTCTCCATTACTGCCACAATTTCCCCTGATGTGGCTGTTATTTCAAATCCTTCAGGTGGCTTTTCAATATGATCACCATGACTCATCCAAACTTTGTTTATCTCAGGGATTCCACTTAAAAAATCACTATTTCTTTCCACCTTTATGAATTTTAGACCATATTCCCTCTGTTCTTTGCTTTTTAATACTCCCCCAAATATTTTTGTAATAAGTTGCATGCCATAACATATTCCAAGTATTGGAAGACCCATCTCAAAAATAGATTTGTCACAGATTGGACTTCCTTCAGAAAGCACAGATTGAGGTCCACCGGACAAAATTATTCCGCAAGGATTTTTTTCCTCTATTTTTTTAACTGAAATGTTGTATGGATGGATTTCGCAATATACTCCCAGTTCCCTTATTTTCCTTGCAATTAGTTGGGTGTATTGTGAGCCAAAATCTAAGACAACTATCATGAATTCTCCTGAAAAACTTTTTTAGCCATCAATTATATATTAAAAATGGGAGAAAAAAAAGGGAACATACCTCACATCTTTAATGGGGTTATACCTTGATTGTTTATGTATGTGTGGAGGGGTGGAGACAAACCTCGTTTTTATCTTTTCTGGTAAGGAGTGGATATGAGGGATTGGGGAGGGGAGTGTGGAAATTTATAAAGAAATTTTGTGATATAGTTCACAATTAATGTAAAATCAGATACTTTTCTTTGGTTCATAAGGTTACCTTTTAACACTTATATACAGTAAAATGATAAACGGTATAATTGAAATTTGTAGAATTGAAAATGAGTTTACATATTTTGGTTTTTTACTTTGAAAGGTTTTAGGAGGAAATAAAAATGAAGAATGGAAATGGGTCGGGAAAAAAATTTTTGTTTATTATTTTAATGGGAATTTTTTCTCTGACATTTATTTTTTCGCAGGTAGGGGGGATAGGTGAAGTAAATTGTCATGGATTAATGACTGTAAGACTTTCAAATATGGATATTACATCTCCAAGGGTGATGAAGATAAGTAAGCTTCCCCGGATTAAAGAATCCTTTTCGGCAAGGGATACTTTAAATATCTATGTAAATTTTTATTGGAATGCGTCAGAGCCTCAAAAACATGTTGTTTTACTTAAATTTTATACTCCAGGGGGCTTTTTATATCTTAAAGAGAAGTTTCCAGTTGCCATAAAGGTGAATTCTCCAGATAAAATGGAAATCCCCGGTTATAGATTTCCTTTGAAGGTCAGAAGGGGGAAAGGTGTTGTCCTTCAGGAATTCTCAATTGACGGGACATTGATTACTCCATTTGTATTTCCAGTGGGGGGAACATATATAGGCAAAAATAAATTATTTGGAAGATGGAAACTTGAGATTTTTATTGATGGAAATAAAACCCCCTGTGGAGAGATATATTTTAATATAAGTGAGTAAAAAGGGTAAGAGGTAGAAGAAATGAGTAAAAAGGTTTTTTTAAAACTATCTCTTTTAATGTTTCTTTTCTCATTTGGTATGGGGGTAATTTTTTCCAATAGTTCCCTGGATGGGGATTATTTGAAGATAAAGTTTTTTGAAAAGCATGCAAAATTAAACAGTTTAAATTTACCTAAAACCAGAAGTTTTAAGATGCCCAATGCAATCAATTTGAGGATCTGTTCTTTTCTAACTGATGATGGGGAGCCTGACTTAAAATATCTGTCAGATTGGTATAGTTCTGGTAGGGGAAAGTATGAATCTGATAAATATTGGATTGTGCAGTTTCGCGGTGCCATATTGCCGGGCTGGAGGAGGGCCCTTCTTAGGGAGGGTTTAGAGATTATTGATTATATTCCCAACAATTCATATCTTGTCAGGGGAAGTTCCAATAAGTTGCAGAAACTTTTAAAGATGAGATTGATAAAGTGGTTTGGCCGCTGGAAGGCTCCATATAAAGTTCAACCAGAACTGTTTTTATTTGAAAGGGAAGAGGATATTAAAGATTTACCAATAAAGGTTATAACCTTTCCAGATGCAGATGTGGAAACTGTTGAAAGTGAAATATTGAAGTTGGGGGGAAAAATTATAGACAAAAGCATTAAAAGTTCAAAAAGTGTTTTCAGAATAACCATTCCATCTAAAAATGTTTCCGCTCTTTCCCTTATTGACGATGTAAAGTGGATAGAGATAAGATTACCCTATGAACTCTATAACAATATAGCCCGTTCAAGTGGAGATATTCCCACAGGCAGGGGACCTGATCCCAATGATAGCAATGACAATGGACCTCTAATGAATGTAGATGCCGTATGGGATAAAGGAATAAGGGGAGAGGGTCAGATTGTCGCTGAGGCAGATACTGGACTTGATACTGGAGATTTATCAACTTTACATGAAGATTTTGGAAAACAGGGAGATTCAAGTAATCCCATGAGGGTCATAAAAACTTATGCCCTTGGAAGAAGTACCTGGGATGATCCAGATGGCCACGGTACCCATACCGCTGGATCCCTTTGTGGAAATGGATACCATTCTGGGAGTAATCCCGGTAATAATTACTTTCCATCAACCTGCTATGCAGGTACTGCCCCAAAGGCACAACTTGTTTTTCAGTCACTTCTTGATTCAAATGGAAATCTTGGTGGAATACCTTCAGATTTACACGATCTCTTTCAGCCGCCCTATGACGATGGGGCAAGGGTTCACTCAAATTCATGGGGAGCTTCGCTTGCCGGGGAGTATAATGACGACTCCATGAATACCGATGATTTTATCTGGAACCATCCAGATATGGTGATAACTTTTTCTGCAGGAAATTCTGGGGTTGATGGTCAGGATACTAGTGGTTATTCCTGTGTTTCCACAGGAGGTACTATCGATGGTGTAATTGATCTTGATTCCATGGGGGCTCCTGCAACTGCTAAAAATGTAATAACTGTTGGAGCAGCAGAAAATTATAGACCAGATGTCAGTTATGAATATCCCCAGGGTACCTGTAATAACGAAACCACATGGGGATGGTTTAATAGTTGCCGTTATTCTGTAGATCCCATAAAGTCTGATCACATGGCAAATAATGCAACTGGTATGGCTGCCTTTTCAAGTAGAGGTCCTTGCGATGATGGAAGGATAAAACCTGACATTGTTGCCCCGGGGACATTTATCCTCTCCACAAAGAGCCAGAAGGTTGACTGGGAGCAGTGGGGACAGTGTGGCCTTACCAGTGATGAGAAAAATTGGTACCTTTATGAAGGTGGTACCAGTATGGCAAATCCCCTCACTGCTGGAACATGTGCACTTATTGAGCAGTATTATAAAGAGGGGTGGTTTGTAAATGGTACAAAGGATACCTCACAGGGTATAACGCCTTCTGCAGCCCTTGTTAAGGCAACCCTCTTAAATGGTGCCTGGGATATGTATCCGGGGCAATATGGGACTGGAAGTTATCTTGAAATTCCTCACAGACCCAACAATGTGGAAGGCTGGGGTAGGGTGGATTTATATAATACCCTCTATTTTGCAGGAGATAGTAGAAATTTAATTTTTGACGATCACACAACGGGAATAACAACGGGACAGACTGTAACTTATACAGTTTGTAATCAATCTAACACGGAGCCCCTTAAATTTACCCTTGTGTGGACAGATCCTGCCGCATCCACAAGTTCTTCAAAACAACTTGTGAATAATCTGGATTTAAAGGTAACGGCTCCTGACGGTAGTACAGTATACTATCCCAATGGAGGTTCATCCCCGGATGACACCAACAATGTTGAGGGTATAGATATTCCTGTATCTGAACTTCAGACAGGTGAATATACAGTTGAGGTAAAGGGAACAAATGTTCCCGGGAATGGGGGAACAAATACAGATCATCAGCCCTTTGCCCTTGTGGTAAGTGGAGGGGGGATAAATTTTGGAGAGTGTTGTACCTCCTATCCGCCTGCTCCCACTAATTTAACCACTTCTTTACCATCTCAAAATAGTGTATCCCTTTCATGGGATTCTGTGTCAACTGCAGATCACTATAAAATTTATAGGTCAAATGGAGCATGTCCCGGTGGGACCTTTTCCTATCTTGCCACTTCAACCACAAATTCCTATGTGGACAATTCTGTAAGTCCTGGTGTTACCTATTCCTATAAGGTTACTTCTGTTGACTCAAATGGGTGTGAATCAACGGATTACAGTAATTGTGCCGATGCAACCCCCTATGGGGACTGTACATCTGCTCCAACATTTAATGGCCTTGAAAGTATTGGAAGTATAACCTCAAATGGTTGTGGATTTCATCTTTCATGGAGTGCTGCGACAAACAACTGTACAGGGGATTCAACGGGAATTGTTTATAATGTCTATAGAAGTACCACATCAGGCTTTACCCCATCAGATTCCAACTTAATTGCCTCATGTGTTCCAAATACATACTATAATGATACAAATGTCTCTGCAGGGACCACATATTACTATGTTGTAAGGGCAGAGGATTCCACATCAAATGGAAATGGACCATGTCATCATGGAAATACAGATTCAAATAGTGTCCAAAAATCTGGTGTCCTGGGTGGAAGTGTTGTACTTTTGGATCAGGATTTTGAAGGCTCACTTGATGGCTGGGTATATTTTACTGCAACAAGTGGATATGATGGAAATGGAAATAGCACCTGGCATACCACAACTGCTCAATCTCACAGTTCTTCCCATTCAGTTCACTGTGGTGATAGTAGCGGCTCTTCCTATGCAAATAATACAGATCAGGTGCTTGTAACTCCTGCAATTACAATACCCTCAAATGCCACAAGTGCAACGCTTACCTTTTACATGTATTACTATATGGAAAATACATATGATGGGGCACAGGTTTATGTGAGTGATACTCAAAATAGTGTGGGAACTCTTATTACAGATCCAGATCCTGCATATGATGCTACAATTAATAGTTCATGGGGTAGCCAGATTGGTGGACAAAAGGCGTGGACAGGGGATCATAGGACATGGCGTCAGGTGAGAGTGGATCTTTCTTCCTATATAGGTCAGACAATTTATATCCAGTGGAGATTTGATTCAGATGAAAGTGTACATAATTATGATGGCTTTTATGTAGATGATGTCCATGTTGAGTGTGAAACCCCTACATGTAACCAATTGCCAGATGATGTTAAATTTTTCAATGCAACTGCCTCAGATTCTCAGATTACCCTTGAGTGGGTAAATCCTTCAAATTATTCTGGATGTACAACAAAAATTTACTATAGTACAAATGGTTTTCCTCAAAGTGAAGGGGATGGAACCCTTGCATGTGATAAAACTGGGACTGCAGGAGGTAAGGATTCATATACTTTAACTGGACTTACAAATGGAACAAAATATTACTTTAAGTGTTATGTGGTTTCAGGTAGTAATGCATCTGGTGGGAAACAAATTTCAGCAACTCCCATCTCTTCAACAACTAAACCCTGGAACTACGCCACAAATTCCACGACTTTAATGCCCCCAAGTGTGTTAAATGGAGTTGTATTTTTTGCAAATAATACGAGGGAATTACACGGTCTTGACTATACAAATGGACTGTGGCATGGATCTTCCTGGATTCCATTTTTAACAAATGGAGCAATTCAGGATAGGACTCCAATTGTTGATTATACAATTGGAAGTGCATCAAGGGTAATATTTCTTTCCTCTCAGGATGGGAGAGTCTATGCTGTTAATGCCGATAATTCCCAGTCTCTCTGGAGTTCTTCTGTTCTTGGTGATATGCTTCAGGGTGCCCCTGCTGGATGTTTTACACAGTTTGGAGCCTCACACGACTATATCTTTGTGGGGACGAGAAATGATGATACAAGTTCGCCAAACAAACTTGTGGCTTTAAATGCTTCAGATGGAAGTGTTGCCTGGAGTTTTGACAACGGTGGTTCAACCAATTCCTCAAATGCCTTTGGTCCTATAAATGGTGCTCCATGTGTGTTGGATAGTCCAGAGTACATAATATTTGCCACACGTAAAAGGTCTGGAGGTTCTTCAGATACCCTTTGGTGTATAGATAGTAGTGGCAATAAGGTGTGGTCTGTGGACATTGGAGATTCTGATGGAAGTCCTACATATTTTTCTGGATCAGTTTATATGGGAACAAATGGTGGAAGTGTCTATTCAGTAAGTGCCTCAAGTGGTTCCATTAATTGGTCGAGAAATCTGGATGATGGTTCTGTAAATTCATACATATCTGTTGATTGGACAACTGGAAATCTTTATTTAACAACTTCAGGACACTTATGGTGCTTAAAGGACAATGGAACTTCGGCAACAATTTTGTGGAGTAAATCTCTCAATTCTCCTTCCACACCTGTGGTCATTCCATCACTTGGATATTTATATGTTGGATGTGGTGATGGGACAGTTCATCAGATAAGCCTTGATGGCTCTTCTGATTCAAGTATTGCATTGGGAGGGTCTTCCACCACTATTGGAAGTCCTGCATTTGACTATTTTAATCAGGTTATATATGTTGGCGCTGTGGATGGAACACTTTACAATGTGAAGGTTCCATTTTAGATTCATTATTCCGGGGAGAAGTTTTCTTTTCTTCTTCCCCTTTTCTCTAAAAAATAAAGTGACATACCTGATTACTTAATCATATTTTCGTAAAATATTTGGGGGCAGATATTTTGTAAATCTTGTAAATCTCTGCAGTTATTGACGGGAAATTTTTTTATCTGATTTTAGAATTGATAAAAATTTTTTTCAAACTGAGTTATAATAGTTGAGATATGATTAACTTTTTTAGGGAAAAATTTTTCTGGATAATTTTAATTTTTGCTATCTTATATTCATATTTCTATATTTCTTGCATTAAAAAAGGAACTTTTTTTACACCAGATGCTGGACTAAAATACCTTCAGACAATCCAGATTTGCAGGGGGAATTTCAATCTGGAAATTATTCCACCTTCAAACAGAGTGGAAAAAAGTATATGGCAGGAAGGTTTTTTCCCTTTTTCTCGTCCGTTTGTTTATAAAATAAAGGGAAAATATTACTCTGTTTTCCCATGGTTATTTTCACTTTTAAGTGCTCCCTTTGTCTTAATATTTGGTTTTTACGGTATATACTTCATTCCTGCAATTTCTCTTCTGGGATTGTGGATCTTTTTCATTTTTCTTTTGAAAAAAGAGAAATTTTCTCCTTTTGAAATTTCCCTTTTTCTATTTCTTTTTATATTTTCAACACCCATAACTTTTTATGGCTTTACCTATTGGGAGCATACCCTTTCACTTTTTCTCCTTATGCTTTCCATATTTTTTATTAAAACCGATAAAAATCAATTTTTTACAGCATTTTTTTTGACCTTATCTTATCTATTTCGTCCAGAGATTTTACTTGTTGCGTTTTTTATGCTGATTTACTCTCTTTTAAAGAAAAAAATTGGATTTTTTATCTATACAATCTTATTTTTATCCTTATATTTTTTG
>Ga0256842_1001958_pt1 | contig 15545 bp, 17 predicted proteins | sample 4559240metaG_FD_185973 | JGI IMG/M metagenome (GOLD analysis project Ga0256842, IMG submission 185973) | Hydrothermal vent microbial communities from Guaymas Basin, Mexico - 4559-240 | ecosystem: Environmental > Aquatic > Marine > Hydrothermal vents | place: Mexico: Guaymas Basin | collected...
ATCTATGATCGTATCGAGCGATACTTCGGGGGTGCGGTTCGGGATATTTCTCGAAAGCAGATAGCAAAGATAGGCCCGTGCTTTCGTCCTGATTTCGGAAAACTGCTGTATCTCTTTGATTACCATATCAACCCCTTATAGAAAATCTTATGATACTTATAGATATGTCGATAAAACTCTACATCTAAAAGTAAAAGAGAAACGAGATACTAAAACATCTCTTATGTGCCTATATTCAATAGTCTAATGAAGGTAATATGGTATCTATAAATTTATGATACCAAATGCCATCAACTTTTATCCATTTGTCTCTTTGCGTAAATTTTTTATACTTGTTGTGAAATTTTATATAAATATAGACGATATTTTTATTTTCAGGATCAATTTTAATCTTTGAGATGGCGAATTTCAGATGTTTTTTTGATCCGAGCATAAAATTTTTATACCACTTTTTTGAATGTAAAAATTTTTGATATGGTAGCTCATATTCATATGTTTCATCATATTCACCTTTTTCAAAAAGCTCCCAATACTCTTTGAAGCTCTTTACCAAATCTGGATCAAGCTCTTTTTCATATTTTGGCAATGATATGGCATATTTATATTCTTTGTTGAACTTATCATAAAATACGATACCAAAGACAGCCACTATTACCACTAACAAGAGCCCGACATAGAGTGATATTTTTTTATTCATCTTCATTATTTTCATGCTTTTTCAATAGTTTATTACGAATCTCATTGTAACGCTTAGCAAATAATTTTTCTTTGATTATGTTTTTTGCTTTTTCGAAAGGGATTTTTTTTGCAGGAATTCTTTCTAAAATTGCGATTTCATAGAACTTATTTCCATAAAAAACCGGAGGCAATAACACAGGTTCTTTTGATTTTTTAAATAATGGTGAAATTTGAGGATTGATATTATTCTCAGATAAAGTTTTATCTACAATTGTAATATTATTTTCTTTGGCGTATATGTTTAATTTATTTATATTTTCAATATTATTTTTATATTTTTTGTAAAAATTATAAGCACTGTCAAAATCTTCAAAACCGAATGCTTTAAAATGGACTTTTTTATCTGATATGAACTCCTTATACTTATCAATGTAGTATGACTTTAGTACCCTATCATCGACCTTGTGCTCATCCAATGTTTTTTTTATCAAAAGTTTTGATAGATCCTCTTCAGCCTGTAATCGTAATCTCATCAAATAATCACTATCAATGCCATATTTTTTAATAAAATCGTTGGACAACAGTCGATTCTCAAGGATCAGTTTTTTTGCGTCATCGTATTCGATAGCAACACCTTTTCTTTTCCATATTTTTTTCATTACGTTTATTTCACTTGGCTTCACTTCCACTGTAGAATCTTTTTTTATTTCTACGGTTATAGCCATCAAGAAAATCGGCATCAGCAAAACTAGATATTTCAGCATATAAAATCCTTAAATAATGAGTTCAAAAAGAGGGTTCCCCCGGCAGGGGGAGAAGTTAAAAAGAAGGGTGTTGATTATTTTTATTGTCCAGGAGCAGGAGGAGTTATTTGGCTATTGCTTTCCGATGAGCTGCTCTCTTCTGACGAGTTGTTCTCATCTTCTGACGAGTTGTTCTCATCTTCTGACGAACTGCTTGCTTCAGATGAGCTGCTGCTTCCGCACTCTTGGCCTGGCAGACATGTAGATGAATTACTTGCTTCAGATGAGCTGCTGCTTCCGCACTCTTGGCCTGGCAGACATGTAGATGAATTACTTGCTTCGGATGAGCTGCTTGCTTCTTTTTTACCAAGCAATTCGCCTAACGCTTCGGAAAGAATTTGATCTACCTCTTCCGCAGTATTGGCATTATCAATTCTGTTTAAAATCTCTTGCAGGTCTACAGGGCATGTATTTGATGCTTCCGAAGATGAGCTACTGGCTTCTTCATTTCCTGGCGCAGGTGGTGTGATCTGATCACTGCTGGATGACTCGGAAGATGAGTTGTTTGCCTCCGAAGATGAGCTGCTAGATGTTTGTCCAGGTGCAGGTGGTGTGATCTGACCATCACGCAGATCTACACTTCTAGGTGCAGGTGGGGTGATCTGATTACTGCTGGATGACTCGGAAGACGAACTACTAGATGTTGCCGATGAGCTACTGGCTTCTTCATTTCCTGGCGCAGGTGGTGTAATCTGGTCACTGCTGCTTGCCTCCGAAGACGAACTGCTGGATTCAGCAGAAGCACACGCCTGTGAATACGCCAATTCAATTGCCGCTTTTGCAGTATCTTTCTTCATATCTAGATTATCAGCCGACTCTTCAACTACGTCAAAATCCAGATTATCCCTGCCTTGCAAAGAGGGATATTTAGCTATGATTTCATCAAGCGTCATTCCTTCCATTTTCATTGTCTGGAATGGGTTGATATTCTTAGATCCCTTCGGCGCTCGCATATCTGGAGCTTTTGGTTCGCCTGCATCGATCTGGCCATTTCCGTTCACATCTTCGTGTCCGCCTTTGCTCAAAAATGGGCCGTCTTCTCCATTTTCAAACTCATATACTCCATTCCCTACCTCTATTGCTTTAGGCCCAAGCTCATTTACATAATAAACATTTGCTCCAAGAACGTATGGATCCGAGACAGTTACCTGATGAGGTGCGATACTGGGAGAACTGGAAGAAGAACTATGAGCGGAGGACTCCGAACAACTGTCATTACAACCAGTCATACTCACTGATGTAAACAGGGCTATAGCCGCAGCAAAACTTAATACACCTACTTTTTTCATTTAAACACCTTTATAGAAGAATTTTAGACTGAATAAACGAGGATTGATATACCCCGTATTTCCACTTAGAAACCAAATTTCAAGAAATTGTAACATAAAAAGCAGGAGATGTCTATTAAATTTTTATAAATTTCCTCCAATATTCATGGAAAATATCGGCAACAGCATAGCTGTAACGATAAGGCCGATAATTCCCCCCACCAGAAGCATCAGTGCCGGCTCAAGCATAGAAAGAAGCAATGCAGTTTTGTCTTTGTTTTCTTCAAAAAACATTTCCGAAAGATTACTAAGTATATTGGCAACCTGACTTGTCTCTTCTCCTAATGCTATTGCCTGCACAAAAGTTGAATTTATTTTGTAATCTGCAGAGTTCAATGCGGAAGAGAGACGACCTCCCTCGACCACTCTCTCAGACGCATTAACGAAAAGGTCTCTTAAAACACTGTTTTTCAATATTCCGGAAGACAATTTGACAACCTGGACGAAAGGCACTCCTGAGCGGATCAAGACAGATGATATATAACTAAATCTTGCAAGCTCGGATGTTTCTATCATTTTCCCAAAATATGGTATTTTTAACATTATCAAATCTATCGCATATTTATATTTTTTTTGAGTCTTCAGCAATATTATATGCATTAGCACTATAATCATAATTATAATAAATAAAATATACCAATAGTTTTGAAAAAATTCTCCAGTGGCGATGACGAATATCGTAATTTTTGGTAATTTTTGCCCTAATTGAGTGAATATTCCTGTTATTTTCGGTACCACGAATGTAATCATAAAAGCCACCATAAACAAGGATACGACGACAATAAACATTGGGTATGCAAAGGCACTTTGAATTTGCTTATTGATTCGACTTTGCTCTTTTAAAAAATTCGCAAGCTCTAAAAGCACCTCTTGGAGGATACCGCTATTTTCGGAAACCTTAATAGACTGCTTATAAAAGTCTGGCAAATCAAGTATCGATTGCGCCTCCAGAGCGCCGTAAAAACTTTTTCCTTCGTCTACGAGATTCACAACAATAGAAAGAAATGCATGTATTCTTTTGTTATCTTTGTATTGGTTTCGAGCAAGACGCAATGCTTGTACAATGGGAATACCCGATTTAAGATATATAGAAAGATCCCGGCTTAACATTGCCAATTGTTCAGGAGATATTTTATTCTTTCGCTTAAAAATGGAAAAGATTTTGGCAAATGGAAATTCTTGTTGTTCGCTTATGTCAATATAAAATATATTTTTTGATTTAAGATTTTTCTTCGCGCTCTCGATATCTGGGCTTTCTATGGTGCCTTTTATTTTTTTTCCATCAGGTGAGAAGCCTTTGTATTTAAAAACCACTTATTCTCCAATACTCTTTACTGGTAATCGCTTATAGCTTGCGGTACCAAATCCGTAGAATCAAAATTTTTTTTCGCGTCATCCATCGTACCAAACTCTTTAACCGGCACTAGGGACCTAAATACATAATATTGGTTTTCATAAAAAACTATCATCTCAGAGTGGCTTCCATTGTTTTTGACTGTAAATCTAAAATATACATTTTTCGTATCTCCACTTTTGTTTGCCAAAGGGTAAAATTCTTTTTCTACAAGCTCTCCATTTCTATCAAAAACATAGGCGGTGGGAATTTTGTCGAAGGGCGACTTGACCATTTTTTCATACTCGTCATCAATAAAAAGATAGCACTCTTTCTCTGCATTACAACACGCCAATGACGCCTTTTTCTCAAAGGGTAAATTCTCAAGAAAAGTTAAAATTTGCGAAACGGAAATCACCTGAGGCATCCCCGATTTTCTCTTGTACAGTTTTGAAACGAAAACACCATATACTATGCCAATCAAAAGAACCACGATTAGTAGCTCAAATAGCGTAAATGCTCTTTTTTTCAATTTTATCGTTTGATGCATTCATTATAAGTTATATCTTTGTTTTCTCCGGTTCCACCCTCTTTTCCATCTGCACCCAAAGAGATTATATTGAAACCTTCATCATTTTTAACATAAACATAGGGGTGTCCCCACGGATCTTTCGGAACGATTTTGTTTTCAAAATAGCCTCCGGGGCTATAGTTTGGATACTTTGCGGGGTCTGGATTTTTCACCAGAGCCTCCAGTCCCTCATCTGTGTCCGGATAGTTGCCGTTATCCAGTTTGAAAGAATTGAGTGCATCGGCAATGCTTCTCATTTGGATACAAACGAGCTTCTGTTTGGCCTGCTCACTTTTGCCGATTAAGTTTGGCATTACCAATGCCGCCAATAGTCCAAGTATGATAATTACTATCATCAACTCCATTAGAGTGAACGCTTTTTTCATTATAATTTATCTCCTTTTTATCTGCCGGGTGCTGGTGGCGCGATGCGCGGCATTTTCACAAGATCGTAATTTAGTGCATCTTCTGTATTTATGTTTACGACGATATTATTGCTTCTATCATGTAACTCATCTAAGAAATTGGCCGGCACTACAACCTCTTTCTCCTTGGTGCCATTTTTTGATTTAATTATGTGCAATTCTATATTTTCAGGGTCGTCTATCGTGCATCTAGGAACAGACACTATCAGGGACTTTCCATCGATATTCAATTTGACCCCCTCCGTTCCTCTTTTTCTCCCGAGGATTTCAGGATTTTTTGCATAAATTTGCACGCTAATATCCCCACTTTGATCTTTGAAGAGTCCCAAATTATGTGAATCAGCCTTTTTTTCTATTTTTTTCGCTTTTTTCGGAGTGCTGTTGTGGATGGAGTTTGAATCAAGCCCTCCTATGTGCACAAGTTTAACAGCACTTTGTTGTGAAATTTTTTGCTCTTTTTTGACAATCAAAGAATCTTGTCCAGAAGATGACTTGAGCGCAGAAGAGTCAGCTCCTAGCACCATCCATAAAACTGCTCCAGCAACGACGATGGTGGCTAAATAGAGAAAGATATTTTTATTCATTTGTTATCCTGGTCTTTTTGATATTTGTGATTTCGATCATGAATTTCATTTGAAATCAGGCTATACTAAGTAGACTTATCGTATTATATCTCGATTTTACTTAAAAGAACTATTATTGAGAGACGCTATCGCCCTACTGATAACAATTGCCCTTATAACAGTAATGTTTACTTTGGTGGGAATCTCTGCAACCTATTTATACGAAACAACAAAAGAGGTTTCTACTCAAAAAGATTTAATTCAAAACAATATTTTTTTAAAAAATTTGACAAATTTTTTAAAAGGCAAATCTAACGACCTGAATGATACGGACAGCCTCAATATGATTCTGGGTTTTCCTATGGCGCTAGAGAGTAAAAAAAGCGGTTATTTTCTTCAAGTTGAACTTGATTCATGCGCCTACGCTCCTAATATAAACTGGCTGGTCAAAGGTAAAAAAATCGATAAATATATGGAAAATTATCTTGACCGCATATTGACATTTTACAATGTCTCGGATAAAATCTTATTTTTAAAAATCGTCGAGGATACAATCGATAATGATTTAGAAGAGCGCTATCCGCAAAGTGAATGCGCATATTATGATCCTGTCTTTAGGCAATCTAGAATTTACAACTACGACCAGTTCAAGAAGATCCTTCATTGTTACGAACGAATAACGCAGGATACATCTGTAGAAAAAATTCCATGGAAGGAGCTTGTTGCATTCGATAACGATGTAGTTGATTTCAATAATGCCTCCGAACGCGCTTTGGCATTTATGGCCGATATGGATTCACAAAGCTTTACAGCAAATGACAACCTGCATGCAAAACTATATTATAAAGATGAAGAGTTGCCTTTCGACCAAGCGACAAAAGTTAGATTGAAGAAATTCAACCTGGCATACTACTCTCCAAAAATCATTGGCGTGTTATCGGTTGTTCATCAAGACAGGCGAACTACTACTCAGTTTATTTATGATCTCAAAAAAAAGAGGGCTTCGAATGTTGAAATTCTTACAAAATATTTTTAACTTAAAAAAAAGAGATCTTCCATTGTGCTTTATCGACGGCAGGTTTCCTATCGATGAAAAATATGAAAAAATGGATATTGTGCTTTCTCCCTCCCTTTACTGGTTCAGAATGGCGAAGCTCCCTGCATCAAACAGGAAAATGGCCATAAAACTCGCTCCAAATGTCTTCGAGGGATATATTCCAGATGGCCATTACCAGTATGAGGCATTTAAAAATCCGGAAACCGACGAATTTATGCTGTTTGCTTTTTCGCCTGAAGAGATATTCAAGGCAATTAAAAACAGTGGATTGAAAAAGCATCAAATACGAAATATATATTTTGCGCAAACAGAATTTGGCAACCTTTCGCAGCCGCTGGCAATAAGCGGTAAATATGCGATTCATCAAGAGAATGGGATCGTGGCGTTGCTTCCGATTCAACTATTCGACAAAAAAGAGATTCCGAAAATACCACCTTGCAGAAACGTATCTCCAAAAGGGCGGCCCGTATCGATCACCTACCATGAAAAACAATTGATTACAGATAAAGATAGCTATGCACTGATTGTACTTTTTTTGATTTTTATATCTCTGTTTGGCATACAGCTTTATGCATTGAAAAACCACCATGCCGGTCTGCTTAAAAAAGAGATGGAAATAAAAAAGAAATATGCATTGCCGGCAACCTCTTTTCAGCTTAACAATATGATCAATACATTAAAAAAGATCGAAAAGAACCAATTGCACGCAAGAAAGGTGACCAGTTCAATCGATAGTTTCCTTTACCGTCACAATTTTAAATTTAAATTGAAAACTTTCAGCATAAAAAAGGAAAAAATCGTTTTAGCTTTCGACAAAACAAAAGATGCGGAGGCAAATAGACTCAAGGATGAGCTTTCAAAAATAGTCACTATCACTTCTGCGGCAATCACCCGGGACTCTTTAATAATAAAAGGTAAACTTTGAAACAGATACGACTCTCTTACCTTATTCCCATATTGGCTCTACTGCTATCACTTTTACTATGGAAGATTTTTTCTTACGACAAGGCGCTTGATAGGCAAAGAGCGTCTCTTAAAACCTTGGAAGAAAAGGCGCTTGAATACAGTGCCCTTAAAAAAAGATGGAAAAATCCTGCAAAATCGAAAAAGTTTATCGATTCTGTTGTAGGATCTCCAAAACTAAAATCAGCCAGAATAGAGACAAAAATGGAAAGAAATTTGTATCTGATAAAATTTGCATCTCTAAATGCAAGGCAACTGGATTACCTGGTAAACACGCTAATGAATAGTTTTTTAAAAATCGAATCTCTCCACATCGAAAGATCTGGCAACAAATCGTGTAAAGCCAATTTGAAAGTTGCACTATGAAACGAGTTTTATTGTTTTTATCCTATTTCTTACTCTTTTTGGCATTTTTTATCTATTTCATACCTAAAGTAAATCTTTATTACCAGGTAGAAAATATTATCAAAAAAAGAGATTTTATTATTTCTAACGAGAGAGTCAAGGAAACTATGTTCGGCATTGAAATGGAAAATGGCCAAATACACTATCGCGGCATTCATATAGGCGAGCTAAATAGGTTAAAAGCTTTATTGCTCGGTGCATACAATGAAGTATCCCTTAGAAATTTATCCATTACAGACGATTTTGCGGCTTATTTTCCAAAAAAAGTAAAGAGTTTAAGCCTATATTATTCGATCATTCACCCTGCAACAATTCAAATAAAAGGCATTGTAAATAAAAAAAGCCCTGTTCGAGGAACCTTCGGAATAAAAAATAAAAAGCTGCATCTAGTAATAGATTTATCGAAAGAGCCCCGACTGCAAAAAGAGGCTTGGATCCACCAATTGAAAAATATCGGCAAAGGCGTTTATACCTATGAAACAAATTTTTAATCAGAAATTTTTCAAGAGACTCTATTTTTTGGGGGGCATTATCGCTACTTCAAAAGCGATAACGCTGCCCCTTTACTTCTTGCTCCCATATGAAGGGGTAGATTATTTGCAAACAGCGCAACCTGGCTTTTATTATAAATTTCACTTCTCTGCTATATTTGGCCTCTCTGCCGAAAAACTGCACAAAGCGGCTGAGTTACCAAAAGAGACTCTACATGGAGTGACTCTTTTGGGTATTTACTATTCAACAGTACCTAAAAATTCTTTTATAATTTTAAGAAGCAAAAACAAAAATTATCTTCTTTCGGAAGGAGATTTTTATAATCGTTTCAAACTTGTGAAAATTATGGAACAGGAAGCGATTTTCAAAAAAGATGGAAAAAAATTCATACTCAAGCCTGAACAGCCCAAACAATCCGGCAAGAAAAATATCAGCGTAGAAATACCATCCGTATACGCACCAAATGAAGAGGGTGCTGTTTTTGTAAAAAAGAAAGAGATCAAAAATTATATTACCAATCCCAAAAATATATGGTCGAATATCGCAATCGATCAAATTGTGAAAAACAACAAACTGCAAGGATTCAAAGTAAAGTGGGTCAAAAAAAATTCCATATTTGATAAAATGGGATTAAAGAAGGGGGACATTATAGTTGGAGCCAACAATCAGACTTTCCACTCCCTCCTGGAAGTATACAAAATATACCGAAACATTCTCGAGCGGGAAAACCTCAAGTTGACAATATTGAGAAACAATCAGAAAAAGGAAATTGAGTATGAAATTTTTTAACCGGCTGATACTTGTACTTGCCATAGGCTTTACATATCCACTCTTTGCATCCACAGCAGGTGACAATGCCAAGGGTAGGCAGATACGCGAACAGGTGAAGTTGAATCTAACCAATGTCCCGATAGACGATTTTATCAAAATGGTATCTAAAATCATTCATAAAAACATACTGATCACGCAAAAGATCCCTGGAACGATAAATTTTATATCGACAACTCCTATATATAAAGATGAAATAATGAGTATCTTGATTGCCGTTTTGAACCAAAAGGGTTATACGGTAGTAAAAGATGGAAATTACCTTCGTATTACCCGTATGTCAAAAGCGGTCAAAGAGGCATTGCCGATTGGGGTAAAAGACAAATATCTAATGAGCACCGCTTTCATAAAGGTGGATCGCTTTCCGGTAGACAGCATAGCCGCGAAAATTAGAATATTTCTATCCCCCGCGGGTAAGTTGATCACTCTTAAAGAGAGTAATGTGATTATTGTGAGTGATTATCCTAAAAACATCGAAGTTATCCAAAGAATCATCAAAACGATCCAAAATCAAAAAAACACTGAAGTCATTACAAAATTTGTGCCGCTAAAAAATGCAAAAGCCTCCAAAGTTACTTCGCAGCTCAAGAATATCGTACAAACAATTTTGGATACAAAAATCATGAAAAACAAAGTCAGCATCATGGAAGAGGATGCCACCAATTCCGTTATCGTTATCGCTTCTTCCGAAAATTTGAAAAAGATTTTGCCTATCATAAAAAAACTCGACGCAGCAGATAACGCTTCGACACAAAAACTGGCCGTATTTCGATTAGAAAACTCGGAAGCGGCAGATATTGTAAAGAGCCTGAGGGAGATATTGGCAAAGAAGAAGTATGCAAAAGAGTCCGACAAGCCCATGATCAGTAGCTATGAAGCACTAAATGCGGTAATAGTGTCTGCCAGGGGAGAAGACATAAAAAACATAAGAGAGATGATCAAAGTGCTGGATATCCAGAAACCGCAAGTGTATGTAAAGGCAAAAATTGTGGAAATCAGTAACAGCCAAACAAAAAAACTCGGCATGAAATATGGATTGTCAGGCGGATCATCTACAGACAACGGGTTCTTCTCTTTTGCTGCAAATCTCGGCGGCTCGACCATCGCGCTCGATCAATCCATCGCCAGCCTAATCAAGGAAAAAGAGGTGACTTCCGGCATCGCGCTCGGTGCTACAATCGATTTTCTGGCCGGAAATGGGGCTGCAAAAATCCTTTCAGAACCTTCGATTCTTTGCATAAACAACAAAGAGTCTTCGATTTATGTCGGAAAAACCCAAAGCGTTCTGCAATCTTCCGTGCAGGGCAACCAGACAACGGACCTGGCGCGAAACACCTATAAAAGAGAAGATATAGGCCTTACACTAAAAGTTAAACCCAGGCTGAGCTCCGGCAATCAGGTTACGCTCAATGTAGGAGCCGTGCTTGAAGATATAGTGGATTCATCCATTCCGGGTCTACCTACCACCACAAAACGAGAGGTAAATACGATGGCGATCGTAAAAAACGGCGAAAGCGTCATAATAGGCGGGCTCATAAAACAAAAAGACTCCAAAAGCACCAGCAAAATACCCGGTTTGGGCGATATACCATATGTGGGAAATCTGTTTAAATCGACATCACACTCTACCGACCAGATCAACCTGGTAATTATACTCACCCCGTATATTGTCAAACACAGTGAAGATTTGAAACGCCTCAAAACACTTATGAGAAAACTAAGTATCATAGAGGATAGATACGAGTCTCTGCTTTCAAAAGAGCTGGAAAAAAGAGCATCTGCATCGGACAAGAAGAGTACAAAAAAGAACGGTAAATCACATGAAAAAAAATCTGCCGATCCTCTTGAAATCATAACTCCATCCAAATCAAGGTTTTAAATATGATAGAGTTAGAAACAGTCGAAGATATCTCTTTAGAGCCTGAATTTCCACAAAATGTGGAAAATATCTCCGTTGCGGTGAAAAATTATGTCCTTTTTGCAAAGCATAAGGGAAAAACCCATATTTTCATTAATCCGGAACATCTACCAACTGCTTTGGATTATCTTTCGAAACAGGATTTGGATTATCCTGTAAGTTTTTTGGAAAAGGTGGCGTTCGAATCTCTATACAATAAATTTCTGGAGAAAAAAACCGACCAAGAGCTCGAAAATATTTCAGCTGAAGGTGAAGGTGAGGATTTTACACTAGAAGAGATGAATCTCAGCGAGTTTTTAAGAACCTCCAAAGATCTGCTGGAAAGCGAAGAGTCTGCGCCGGTTATTAAATTTGTAAATTCGCTTTTTTATCAGGCTATCAAGAAAAAGGCCTCTGATATCCACATAGAGCTTCATGAAAACAAAAGCATCGTGCGCTTCAGGATTGACGGTGCACTTGTAAAGCATGCCGATATCGATAATAAGGTGGCCAATCTCATCGTAAGCCGCATCAAAGTCATCTCCAATCTCGACATTTCCGAAAAAAGGATACCACAAGATGGGCGAACGCAAGTAAAAATTGCAGGAAAGACGATCGATACTCGAGTTTCCGTACTGCCGACCTATTACGGAGAGCGTATCGTAATGCGTATCTTGATGCAATCAAGCGATATTCCGCATCTACAGGAGCTTGGATTCGAGCCGAGTCTCACATCCAAGCTCGATGAGCTTGTAAAGCACTCTCATGGCATGATTCTCGTAACAGGCCCTACCGGAAGCGGAAAATCGACGACGCTCCATGCCTTTTTGCAGCAGGTTGCCACGCCTGATATAAATATCATTACAGTTGAAGATCCGGTTGAGTACAAAGCCGACAACATAAACCAGATTCAGGTAAACCCAAAAGTAGGCCTTACATTCGCATCTGGGCTGCGCTCCATACTCCGACAGGACCCGGATGTCGTGATGGTCGGTGAGATCCGAGATAGCGAAACGGCTGAAATTTCGGTTCAAGCTGCGCTAACCGGCCACCTCGTCTTTTCTACGCTTCATACCAATAATGCGACGGCATCGATCACCAGGCTTATGGATATGGGGGTGGAGAAATTTCTTATCACCTCTTCCATTATAGGTGTGATAGCGCAACGGCTTGTCAGAAAACTATGTAAATCATGTAAAAAAGAGGATCGAATCACAATAGAGTATGCCGAAGAGCTTGGCCTCCCTCTGGGAAAACCGATTTTTCGAGCGGAAGGCTGCGCAAAATGTAACTATACGGGATATTCCGGCAGGGTCGCAATCGGTGAACTTTTTGTTATGGACGAGCATATTCGCCAGATTCTAAAAGAGGATGTCAGCGACTACGAGATAAGAAAAGCGGCCATAACTTCGGGTATGGTGCCGCTGAGCGAGCAGCTCAAGAGCCTTCTTCTTGACGGAACCACCTCTATCGAAGAGATCATCAGAATCGGCGTAAAGGACGATTAGCCGGTGAAAGCAGCATTTACATTAATAGAGGTCCTCATCGCCGTAGTCATTGCCTCTATAGCCGGTATGGCGATATTTCAAATGCGCTCGAACAACCTTTTTCTTTTAAAAAAACTGGCCGATACGCAGAACATGGCCTATCTCTCGACAATAGCGGCAAACCATATGGAAAAACGATACAACCACACTACCAAGCCTCTTTACGACCTGCTCGCCTCCGACTACGACTTAAAAAACGACTCTATAAGGAGATATCTGAAGTCTTTGAAATTTACCTATTTGCAAGAGAGCATAGAGACGATATCTTTTGGAGAAGAGAAGAATGTTTCCGAAGATATCCAATCTGAAGAGAAAGCACCCTCCGCAGATCAGCTGATCGTAAATCGCTTACTGCTAAAAGAGAACAGCCGAACTTTTCAAATATATACGATTGCTCCTGCCCTCGGCGGCAACGAGAGGAAATAGAAGCTGTGCGAAGAGCTTTCACTCTAATCGAAATGATCGTTTCGATATTCATTTTATCTTTGCTAATAGCATTTTTGTACGAGGCCATAGGCACTATGAAACACTCAAATGATAGCCTGCAGCGTCAGGTTTGCAAAAAGACCGCAGCCAACCGGCTAAAAAAAATGCTATATGCAGACATTGCACTTGCCGATCAAATCACTCCAATTCCTGTCGATAGAAACTATATGGTGTTGCAGCTCATTACAAACAACTCGATACACAATATATCTCATCCATATGTAACATATTATGTAAGAAGACGCGACCATAAGCTGATTCGCCTGGAGAGTGCAGAGTCCATAAACCTGCCTGTTCCCGCAGAAAAAATTTATACGATAGCGGCGGATGCCATAGCGAATGATGTAACGGATTTTGTCTGTTACAAAACAGCCTACGACGACAATGCATCCAGTCAAACAGCTCAAAATGGAAAAAAACTGCCGCTTAGGGGCATATTACCTGGCGCTCCGTCAAGCCGCATGGAAATGGAAGCCAATTCCGCCAAAAGTGACTCGAATTCTACAAAAAGCGATATGATTGAGGCGAAAGAGAGTCTGACTCTGCTTTTTCTTAATTCCAAAAACCTTGGAAAATTCGTGTTTGAATTCGGTATTTGATATATTTTTATCTCTTCATCCATGAACCTTCAATCCATTTTTAAGAAAACTCTGCTATAATTTTTCTGATGCAATGTTTATCCGGTTATGCTCGAGCTAGATATGCCGGATGACGTTAGCTAAATCTTACATGTAAGGAGACTTCATGAGTTTCAAAAAAAAGGCCATTCTTTCAAGCGTAGCCGCAGCGGTTATTGCTACAGGTGCTACAGCGGCATCTCTTCAGGTTGACCACACGGGTCAATATCTTGTAATGCCGGCATACTATGCCCTGAGCGACGGTAACTGGCAGACAAAAATTCGTGTAATCAACACAAACACTACTGAGGCAGCCGTAGCGAAAGTTGTAATTCGTGAATATGCGACATCTGCCGAAGACCTAGACTTCCCAATCTACCTAACACCCGGCGATGTATGGGAAGGTACGATCTACAATGACAATGGAGTCGTAAAACTCAAATCGACAGATGATTCAATGTACGTTAACGGTGCATTCGTTAGCTCAACCAATCCTGTTGACGTGGCACTTTTCGACAATGGTCCAAGCGGCAACCAATATGGTTATGTAGAAGTATTCGGCCTTGGACAAGTACCTGCCAATACTGTTCCAGGCAATAACTGGACACTTAACAATCCTATGAGCAAATCTGCACTACGTGATGATTATATTGGAACTCGAACAGGCGGCTGGCATGGCGATGTAACAGATTTGACTGGCTTGGAAGTCGTTAGTGCAAGTGGTGCTGGCAGCGAGAGAGCGATGACTCTGGTAGCTACGACAATCGGTGATTTTGAGAATACTGGGGCAATGCCTGCAAATATTATTGGCACAGACTCAACGCCTGATAACTTGATAGGAGCCGGTGCAAAAGATGAAATTGAAGACGCATTGCTGAAAGACCATGTTTTTGTATCATACTCCAACAACAATGCAAATGAAACACAGCTTCTTCTGACGCAGCCAACCAAGAAGTACGATGTTCCTAATGCCATTGCTCCTTATTGGACAAATGTTGGCACAGCAGCTGATCCAATATACAGAACATATTACTCAACAATTGCGCGCAACATGCTTGAGCAAACAAATATTCAATCCACAGACTTCTCCGGTGGAACAGAGGAAACTCTCCACTGCGATACAGAGATCTGCTATCTTATGAATGACCACTTTATCGGTTCATTCACCACTGGATACGTCGACTACAAACTGCTTGGCGACAATCCAGACACCGATGGTGCACTGCCAGTTATCCCGACTCAGATTATCGGAGAGAACGTAGGCGCTAGATCCGTCGTAAATATGTTCGAGCCTGCATACCATGCGGCAGAAAAACATAAAGACTAATATATACCTATACCACTAAAGCCCGGGGCAACCTGGGCTCTCCATATAAAATACTTTAATTTTTCTTACTCCATTTTACTTTTCAGGCTACATTAATCTATTACGCCCATTCAACCAGAGACTGCAACACCGGTCAAGCCACAGAATAAGCAGATACAATTTTAGCGAAGAAAACTTCAGCCGGCGTTTTGTAACCCAACACTTTTCTCGGTCGATGATTCAACC
>Ga0256842_1001959_pt1 | contig 15542 bp, 12 predicted proteins | sample 4559240metaG_FD_185973 | JGI IMG/M metagenome (GOLD analysis project Ga0256842, IMG submission 185973) | Hydrothermal vent microbial communities from Guaymas Basin, Mexico - 4559-240 | ecosystem: Environmental > Aquatic > Marine > Hydrothermal vents | place: Mexico: Guaymas Basin | collected...
TTTATAAACTGACCTTACGCAAAAGTTTTTATCTCACGAGGGAGAAACAACAGCGAATGCGGTATTGGGACAAAATGGTTTTTCGTCTGCTCCAAGTCTCTTGGACTGGTCTTTTTTGTGACTTATCTGCGGAGGATACCTGTCCCCTCCGCATTCCCGTCACTCAACTGGTAATCAAATATGCTTACCAATGGGCAAGGAACTATCAGTTAGCCATTGGTATAAAAGTCTAGATCCTATAAAATGATTCTAATTTGTTTCTCATCAAGAATTGCTGAGAATTGCTGGTAATTCTTGACTTTTTTACAAAATATAGTTTATTATAACTATAAAGCGGGTATAGCTCAGGTGGTAGAGCACAAGCTTCCCAAGCTTGGGGTCGCGGGTTCGAGTCCCGTTACCCGCTTAAAATAGGAGGTCCATAAGGCGGGCCGAAGCCCGCTTTTTTATTACCTTATTTATTAAAGGTTTATATTAACTGCTATGGATAAAAAGAAGCACAAAGAGCTTCTTGAAAAATTAAATCTTTTGCTTGAATCAGTGATTCAAGACTTAGGGTACGAACTTTTAGACATAGAGTATCTTATGGAGAGAGGAAAGTGGGTGCTGAGGGTATATATAGATAAAGAAGGAGGAGTCAGTATAAACGATTGCGTTCTGGTTACTAAGGAGATAAGTCCTATTTTAGATGTAGAAGATCCTATAGAGAACTCCTATGTTTTGGAGGTTTCTTCTCCTGGTCTGAATCGTCCTCTTACAAAAGAAAAGCATTTTCTGTGGGCAGTAGGAAAAAAGGTAAAGATAAGAACAGAGATACCTGTAGAGGGGCGCAAGAATTTTACAGGGCTTTTGGAGGATTATAAAGATGGAATTGTCTATATAAATGTGGATGGTCAGCTTTTTTCTTTAGATTTTGAAAACATAGAAAAAGCTAATTTAATATACGAAATTGATAAATCTATATTTAAATAAACAGAGGTAGTGTCTATGGCTACAGAATTGATGAGAATTATTGAACAGGTAAGTCGTCAAAGAGGTGTGGACAAAAGCGTTTTGATAAAGGCTATAGAAGATGCTGTTAGAGTAGCGGTTAGAAAGAGATTTGGTCCTAATCATGATATAGAAGTGAGTTTCAATGAAGAACTGGGAGAAGTGGAGGTATTTGAGTTTAAGGATGTGGTAGAAAATGTTATAGATCCAGATAGGCAGATATCTCTTAAAGAAGCATTAGAATTAGATCCAGAGGTCCAAATAGGAGATAGCCTTGGAGTAAAGATGGACACAAACACCTTGGGACGCATAGCGGCGCAGGCTGCAAAGCAAGTGATAATGCAGAGATTTAGGGAAGCTGAAAGAGACATTATATATGATGACTTTAAGGATAGAAAAGGTGAGATTGTAAATGGTATTGTGCAAAGAATTGAGAGAGGTTCTATCATAGTAAACCTGGGAAGGACAGAAGCAGAACTTCCTCCTGAAGAACAAATGCCAAATGAATCCTATAAGCAGGGAGACAGGATCAGAGGCTATATTATAGAGGTAAAACACTACAGTAGAGGACCCCAGATTATACTTTCCAGAACTCATCCTGATTTTGTAAAGGTTCTTTTTGAAAATGAGGTGCCAGAGATTACAGAAGGAATCGTAGAAATTGTTGAAGTAGCAAGAGAGCCTGGAAGCAGAAGCAAGATAGCTGTAAGGTCAAAGGATCCAGATGTTGATCCTGTAGGTGCATGTGTGGGTCTGAAGGGAAGAAGGGTGCAGGCAGTAGTTCAGGAATTAAGAGGAGAAAAGATAGATATTGTTCCTTGGTCTCCTGATCCTGCAAAGTTTGTATGCAATGCATTAGCACCTGCAGAGATAGTAAGGGTGATAGTAGATGAAGCAAACAAGTCGATGGAAGTAGTGGTGCCAGATGATCAGTTATCTCTTGCCATAGGTAAGAAAGGACAAAATGTTAGATTAGCTGCTAGATTAACAGGTTGGAACTTAGATGTAATAAGTGAATCAAGATACAATCAGGCTCTCAAAAAGGGCTTTGAGTCACTGCTGAGTTTGGAACATGTTGATTTAAAGTTAGCTACAGATCTTTATGACAAAGGATATGGATCTGCTTTTGAACTTGCTACCGCAGATGAAGAAGCTCTTCTTAAGATAGAAGGGATGACACCAGAAAAGGCAAAACTGATTATTGAAGAAGCAAAAGAATATGTGGCCAGAAAAGAACAGGAGGAATCAGAAACTGGTACAGAGGAAAAAGCTGTTCAATAGATGAGCAAGGGTAAAGGTCATATACCTATAAGAACATGTGTGGTGTGTGGTACAAAGAAGCCAAAGGTTGAATTGATAAGGTTGACGGCAGATGATTCTGGTTTTGTAAGAAGAGATGATAAAGGTAAGTTAGGAGGAAGAGGTGCTTATGTTTGTCCAAATGAGAAATGTTTAAGAGAGCTCATAAAAAAGCCTCGATTGCTTTGTAGGGCCCTGAGAAAAGAGAATATAAAATTTGTTGAACCCATAGGGGGAATATATGAGCAAGACAAGGGTGTATGAACTGGCAAGAGAACTTAATATGGACAGTAAAGAATTGGTGCAGAAGCTTCAAAAGGCTGGCATAAATGTAAAAAGTTATATGAGCACCTTGGATGAATTTGAGTTGTCCAGGGCCAGGAAGCTTATGACAGGGTCACCTTCTGAATCCAAAGTAATGGTTGAGGAGAAAAGAATATCTAAGAGGGTAATAAGGAGAAGAAGGGTAAGAACCACTCCTTCACCTCAAGAGAAGGTGATAAAAAAAGAAGCCAAGTTAGAAGAGAAAAGAGAAGAGAAACAGAGAGAAAAAGTAATATCAAAGGAAATAAAAGAAGAGAAAAAAGTAGAAGAACAGCAAAGAATAAAAGTAAAGGAAAAGATAGAAGAGGAGCAAAAGCCAGAGGAAATAGAAGAAAAAGAACTACAAAAAGAACTACAAAAAGAAGTAAAAGAAGTAAAAGAAGAGAAGTTAGAAGAGAAAGAGCAAATAAAATTAGAACAAGCAGAGCCAAAAGAACAACCTGAAGAAGCAGTTCAGGAGGCAGTAGAAGAGGAAAAGAAAATAGAGCCGCAACAACAGGTAGAAAAGCCAAAGGTTATAGCTTCAGAGGTCTCAGAGGTTATAGAAGAAGAAAAGGAGAAAGAAAAAGAGGAGAAAGAAAAAGAAAAAGAGCTTAAAAAGAAAAAGAAAGAAAAGAAAAAAGCCAAGAAAAAAGATCTTATTCCAACAAAGGAATATAAAAAACTTAAAAAAGAGATATATGAAAGAGAAGATCTTTATGATGAAGAATATATAACAAGAAAAAAACTGAAGCCTGTTCAAAAGTTCAAGAAAAAAGAGGTAAAGAAAAAACCTGAGGATCTAAAAAAGCCTCAGATTACTGTTCCTAAACAAGGAAAGAGAAAAATAAAAGTACAAGAGTATGTTACTATATCAGAGCTAGCCAAATCCATGGGGGTGAAAGCATCTGAACTTATAAAAAAGCTCTTAAATATGGGGGTTGTTGCAACTATTAATCAAGCAATAGACTTTGATACTGCTTCACTTGTGGCAGATGAGTTTGGTTATGAATTAGAGCTGGATACTTTTAAAGAGGAAGATCTTATAGAAGAAATAGAAGACAAACCAGAAGATCTCAAACCCAGACCTCCTGTGGTCACGATTATGGGACATGTGGATCATGGAAAGACCACTCTTTTGGACTACATAAGGCATTCCAACATAACTGAACAAGAGGTCGGAGGAATTACTCAACACATAGGTGCGTACTATGTGGAGACAGAGGAGGGGGATATCGTATTTTTGGATACCCCTGGTCATGAAGCTTTTACTGAGATGAGGGCAAGGGGTGCACAAGTTACTGATATAATTGTGCTTGTGGTGGCTGCTGATGATGGTGTTATGCCCCAAACAAAAGAGGCCATAAATCATGCAAAGGCAGCTAATATACCGATTGTGGTAGCTATAAATAAGATAGATAAGCCCGGTGCTAAGGCAGATATGGTAAAAAGACAGCTTGCAGAACTTGGACTTTTGCCTGAGGATTGGGGTGGAGATACACTTGTGGCAGAGGTTTCAGCAAAGACAGGCCATGGAGTTGATGATCTATTGAGCCTTATACTCCTGCAAGCAGAAATATTAGAGCTTAAGGCAAATCCAAACAGGCCTGCTAAGGGAACTGTAATAGAGTCTAAGCTTGACAGAACAAAAGGACCTGTGGCTACTGTTTTGATAAAAACTGGGACACTGAAGAAAGGTGATCCTTTTGTATGTGGAGAACATTACGGAAGGGTCAGGGCAATGGTGGATCATCAGGGCAGGAGAATGAACAGTGCGGGTCCTTCCATGCCAGTTGAGATCTATGGAATCTCTGGGGTTCCTACTCCCGGTGATGATTTTGTGGTGGTAAAAAATGAGAAGATAGCAAAAGAAATAGTAGAACACAGAAAGAAAAAGAAGGCCGAGGCAGGTGCCAAAAAGGGAACTGTAAGCTTAGAAGATCTTTACGCAAAGATCCAGAAGGGAGAACTTAAGGAGTTAAATCTTATCATAAAAGCAGATGTGCATGGATCCTTAGAGGCACTTGAAAAGGCTATATCAGAATTAGGCACAGAAGATATAAAAGTCTCTATAATCCACTCTGGAATAGGGGCAATCACAGAATCAGATGTAATGCTTGCTTCTGCCTCCCATGCAATTATTATAGGATTTAATGTAAGGGCAGTAGGTAGAGTAAAGGATCTTGCTGAGAAAGAAAAGGTAGATATAAGATACTATAATGTCATATATGATGTCATAGATGATATAAAAAAGGCAATGGAGGGGCTCTTAGAGCCAGAATTTAAAGAGAACATAATAGGTCATGCTGAAGTAAAGCAGACCTTTAAGATTCCAAAGGTGGGTACAGTAGCTGGCTGTTTTGTGAGTGATGGTCGTGTAGAAAGAAATGCAAGAGTAAGGGTTTTAAGAGATGGTGTGGTAGTATATGAAGGAAAAATAGGTTCTCTTAAAAGATATAAAGAGGATGTGAAGGAAGTGCCCACGGGATATGAATGTGGTGTTGGCATAGAAGGTTTTAATGATATAAAAGAAGGCGATATTCTGGAAATATACAACATTGAACAGGTTCAGCCAGAAATATAGAGATGTTTGTAGGGACATTAAGGGTAGAATTTTATCTGCCTGATAATAGGTCCTTAAAAGGAAAAAGGAAAATTGTAAAAAGCATGGTGGATAAAGTAAGGCACAGGTTTAATGTGTCTATTGCAGAGATAGGCTCTAATGATAACTGGCAAAAGATAGAACTGGGAATAAGCTTTGTTGGGAATGATAAAAGACATATAGATTCGTCCTTAGCAAAAGTGCTTTCCTATTTGGACTCTCTTTATCTTGCTCAATTGATGAACAGCAAGATGGAGATTATCCATATCTAACAAGAATCAGGAGTAATTATGATGCTGTCGTATAAAAGAGCAAAAAGGGTGGGAGATAATATCTTAAAAGAAATTGCTAATCTATTATTATTTAAAGTAAGAGATCCAAGGGTAAAAGGAGTTACTGTTACTGGAATACATCTCAGTGATGACCTAAGACATGCAAAGGTCTATTACAGTGTAATGGGAAATACAGATGATGTGAAAACTGCTCAAGCAGGTTTGGATAGTGCAAAAGGTTTTATCAAACGAGAAATAGGGATTAGAATGGAGCTAAGATATGTGCCAGATATCATGTTTGTATATGATCCTTCACTAAAATGGAGTAGTAAAATAGATGAGATAAGCAAGCAAATAAAAGGACAAAGTGAGGTAGAAACATAAAGAGATGGAAGCGGAAATTGATCAAATCGCTAATCTGCTTTTGCAAAAAGACAGTTTTCTTATTCTTACACATAAAAATCCTGACTTAGATGGAATAGGCTCTATGATAGCTCTGGGAACTGCCCTTAAGAATAAGGGTAAAAAGGTGACTCTTTTTACTGAAGAGAAGTTAGAGCCTCCTCTGGGGAATATAAAAGGCGCTGACCTGATTTCAAGTGATGTACCAAAGGGTAAATTTTCAGCTACGCTTGTATTAGATTGTAGTGATTTAAACAGACTGGGAAAGGCCAAAGATATTGCTTTATCAAACAGACCACTGATAAGCATAGATCATCATGAAACAAATGACCATTTTGCAGATGTTAATCTTGTGGTTCCTGATAGCTCTTCTACAGGAGAGCTTGTGTATAAGGTGATAAAAAAGGCAGGTCTTCATATTGATCAATTATCTGCAGAAGCTCTGTTTGCTGCCATCCAGGCAGATACAGGTTGTTTCAAATATGAAAACACGACCTCCACAGCCTTTTCCATAGCTGCTGAGCTATTAAAATATGGGGTTAGCCCCTGGGATGTGTACAGAAACACCAATGAGCAGTACACACTTTCTTTATTAAAGCTTTTAGAACTTTCTCTTGGCACAATAGAGCTTCACCATGATGGTAAGCTTAGCATAATGAGTATTACTCTCAATATGATAAAAACTGTGGGAGCCTATCCTGGAGACAGCGAAAGATTTGTCAGCTATCCCAGATTTATTGTAGGAGTAGAGGTAGCTGCTCTTATAAGGCAAGTAGCAGAGGAGGAATATAAATTTAGCCTCAGGTCTAATGGCGAGGTAAATGTGGCTCAGCTTGCTGCTATCTTTGGTGGTGGAGGACATGCAAAGGCTGCTGGTTTTGAATGTAAAGGGGAGCTTTCTGAATTAAAAAGAAAATTCATCAAAGAGGTTGGTAACTTTTTAAAATAAAATGGATGGGATTCTGCTTGTGGACAAAAAAAAGGGAGACACTTCTACAAAAACTCTCAATAAGATAAAAAGACTGCTTAAACCAAAAAAGATTGGACATGCAGGCACGCTCGATCCTTTTGCAACTGGTCTTCTGATACTTCTCATTAATCAAGGGACAAAGCTGTTTAATCTTATTATGTCAAAGGAAAAGGTTTATCATGCAGTTATATTGCTGGGAAAAGAAACAGACACCTTAGATTGCACAGGAAAGGTTATAAAAGAAAAACATGTTCCTGATTTGTCCAAGGATGAGATAGGTATTAAATTAAATCGTTTTTTAGGGACAATTGAACAGGAACCTCCTGCTTTTTCTGCTATTAAAAAAGGGGGAGTAAGGGCATATAAACTTGCAAGAAAAGGGATAAAAATAGAATTAAAAAAGAGAAAAGTGCATATATATGAAATAAACATTATTTCATGGAATAAGCCAGAATTAAAAATAGAAGTAAGATGTTCTCCGGGAACTTATATAAGGGCCTTAGCAAGAGATATAGCCATTGCACTCGGCACAGTGGGACATCTCAAGGATCTCAGGAGAATATCTTGTGGTCCTTTCTATGTAAAGGATGCTATAAAGATAGATGATAATTTAAGCAGGGAGTTACTGGAACAGAAGATAATCCCTCTTGTAGAAGCACTTTCTGATCTGGAGACCATATATGTAGATGAAAATATGGCCTGGAGGCTGAGAAACGGGGTTCAGCCGCGTTTAAAAAGAAAGGATCTCAAGAGAGGATATGTAAAATTTGTAAAAGAAGATGAGCTTGTCGCAATTGCTCAGGTAAACGAAAATGGTAATATAAAGCTTGAAAGAATATTTAATTAAAAATATAATTGAATTTTTAGCTATAAATGTTTACAGGAGGATTTGAACATGACATTTACGAGTGAGCAGAAAAGAGAAATAATTGAGCAATTTAAGCTTCATGATAAGGATACTGGTTCCCCAGAGGTTCAGATTGCCCTTTTAACCTACAGAATAAAGCATCTTACAGAACATTTGAAGGTGCATAAGAAAGATCATCATTCTAGAAGAGGACTTATGATGCTTGTAGGAAAAAGAAGAAGATTGCTTAATTATCTGAAAGATGTAGATTTTGATAGATATCAAAATCTTATTAGGGCATTAGGTCTAAGAAAATAAAAAAATAAAGAAAAGAGGATAAGAATCATGGTAAAGAGTTGTTCTTTAGAGTTAAATGGTAGAACTCTAAATATAGAAACAGGCCGTATTGCAAAACAGGCTAATGGATCTGTGGTGGTTAGTTTTGGGGAGACAGTAGTGCTTGTTACTGTTGTTGCTTCTGATGAGCTAAGAGAGGGCATTGATTTCCTTCCCCTTACAGTAGAATATCAAGAGATGTCATATGCAGGGGGAAGGATACCTGGAAATTTTTTTAGAAGAGATATTGGAAGGCCTGCTGACAGAGAAATAATTGCTGCTCGTCTTATAGACAGACCTCTAAGGCCTTTATTTCCAGATAACTACAAAAATGAAACCCAGATAATCGCTACTGTGCTGTCTACTGATAAAGAACATGAGGCAGATGTATTGGCACTTGTAGGTGCATCTGCTGCTCTTGAGATTTCTGATATACCTTTTTCTGGTCCTGTTGCAGGAGTAAGAGTTGGAAGGGTAGATGGCGAGTTTGTAATCAATCCTACTATAAGCCAGCAGGAACAGAGCGATATAAACATAGTGGTTGCTGGTAATAGAGATGGAATAGTGATGGTGGAGGGTGGATCAAAGTTTGTATCAGAGTCAGAGCTTATAGATGCTATTCTTTATGGATATCAGATGCTTCAGCCCTTCCTTGATATTCAGGAAGAGATGAAAATGGCAGTTGGAAAAGAAAAGTTCCAGATCCCTGAAAAAGAGGTGGATGAAGAGCTTATAAAAAGGGTGAAAGAGCTGGCTGATCCCGGGTTAAGAGAGGTTCTTAATACCGCCAGCAAAAAGCAACGTGCTATGAAAAGAAAAGAGCTTAGAAAAGAGATTATTGAAAAACTCAGCACAGAGTATGAGGGCAGGGAAGCAGAAATAAAAGAGATAATCCAGGATCTTGAAAAAGATATGATGAGAAAGATGATCTTGGAAGAGGGTAGAAGAATAGATGGTAGATCCTTTATTGATATAAGGCCAATAGAGTGTCAGATAGGAGTGCTTCCGAGGGTTCATGGCTCTGCTCTTTTTACTAGAGGAGAAACCCAGGCGTTGGTGCTAACTACTCTTGGAACAGAGTGGGATGAGCAGAGGATGGAATCCATCTATGGCGATTACTTTATGTCATTTATGTTTCATTACAACTTCCCACCATATTCCGTGGGTGAGGTAAAAAGGCTTACAGGCCCAAGCAGAAGAGAGATAGGCCATGGAGAACTGGCAAGAAGAGCGCTTGAGCCTGTAGTTCCTGATAAAGAGCAATTTCAATATTGTATAAGGGTGGTATCAGAGATTCTGGAATCTAATGGTTCTTCCTCTATGGCAAGTGTCTGTGGAGGAAGCCTTTCTCTTATGGATGCAGGAGTTCCTATAAAGGAGCATGTAGCAGGTGTTGCTATGGGTCTGATAAGTGATGGACAAAAAATAGAGGTTCTTACTGACATCATAGGGGATGAAGATCACTATGGAGATATGGATTTCAAGGTAGCCGGAACAGAGGAGGGCATTACAGCTATTCAGATGGATATAAAGATAAAAGACATAAGCCGTGAGGTATTGGAAAGAGCATTAAAGCAGGCAAAAGAGGCAAGGCTCTTTATACTGGATAAGATGAAAAAGACCATTGCAAGGCCAAGAGCACAGGTGTCTGAATACGCACCTGTTATGAGCACCATAAAGATAGCTCCATACCAGGTAAAAACTCTTATTGGACCGGGTGGAAGAACAGTAAGGGAGATTTCGGCTGAAACAGGCACTCGTATATATGCAGAAGATGACGGAACAGTGCATATCTCATCTCCTGATCGGCAGAGTGCAGAGACAGCAATAAAAAAGATAAAGGATCTATTCAGAGAAGTGGAAGTGGGACAGACCTATATTGGAAAGGTAACCCGGATACTTGATTTTGGCGCAATAGTGGAGTTGTTCCCAGGAAAAGAAGGAATGATTCATATATCCCAGCTGGATCCAAAAAGGGTAAACAAGGTATCTGATGTTCTTAAAGAAGGGGATGAAGTAGAGGTTAAGGTCATAGGATTTGACGAATACGGAAGGATAAGGCTTTCCAGAAAGGCGGTATTAGAGGAAAAGATGGAAGATGTCTCACAATAGCTATCAAAAGACTAAGTTAGAAAATGGCTTAAAGATTGTGTCAGAGACTGTAGAGTATGCTCGTTCTATATGCGTAGGTATATGGGTAGATGCTGGATCAAGGGATGAGAAAAAGGAAGAAAATGGGATTTCTCACTTTATTGAACATATGAGTTTTAAGGGCACAAAGAACAGGACAGCAGTTCAGATTGCAAAAGAGCTGGATGCCATAGGTGGTATGTCCAATGCCTTTACAGGCAAAGAAAACACCTGTTTTCATGCTAAGGTCTTAGGAAGGCATTTTTCTGTGGCCGCTGATGTGTTAAGTGATATATTTCTGAATTCTGTTTATTCTCCTGAAGATATTGAAAAGGAAAGATGGATCATACTTCAGGAAATAAAGATGCAGGAGGACAGTCCAGAGGAATATATACATGATCTTTTTCAAAGGATTTTCTGGAAAGACCATCCCATTGGTATGCCCATTCTTGGGACAAAAGAATCCGTGATGAGCATAGACAGAGAAAAGATAATAAACTACATCAATACCCATTATTCTCCTAAGAATGTGATAATCTCAGCTGCTGGTGCGGTAAGTCATGATGATGTGCTTAAGTATTTTTTACCCATGTTTGAGAAGATCCCTGCATCTGATATTGATCCAAAAAGGTTTCCACCAGCTCCTTATTTTGATGTATCTGTAAATTACAGAGATCTGGAACAGGTCCACATATGCTTAGGTGTAGAATCTGTGTCTATCAAAGACCAGAGAAGATTTGCTGTAAGTGTACTGAACAGTATTCTGGGCGGCAATATGAGCTCAAGGCTCTTTCAGGAGATAAGAGAAAAGCAAGGGCTTGCCTATTCAGTATATAGTTTTATGGGATCTTATTCAGATACTGGTTTCTTAGGAATTTATGTGGCTTGTGATGCAAGGCATGTAAATAATGTGCTACTTACCATAAACAGAGAAATAAAAAAGCTGTTTCAAGGAGATATTTCGCAGAGCGATGTAGATTCTGCAAAGGAGTATTTAGTTGGAGGTATTTATCTTGCATCTGAAAGTATTGAGAATAGAATGATCAGGATAGCAAGGAATGAACTGATATTTGGTCGTTATATCCCTTATGAAGAAACAGTATCAAATGTAGAAGAGGTGAGCTTAGATGATGTAATAGGTGTTGCTGAGATGCTGTTTAAAGACAAGCAGTTTGCCCTTGTTACTCTTGGGCCTATTAAAGAAGAGGAGCTGGATCTAAGTTTGCTAAGTTTTTAATAAGGAGGAAAGATTATGTCAAGAGTATGCGAGATATGTGGAAAAAGACCACAGGTAGGACACAATGTGAGTCATGCCAGAAACAGGACAAAAAGAAGATGGCTTCCAAATCTTCAAAGGGTAAGGGCTGTGCTTCCAAATGGGCAGGTAAAAAGGATCAGAGTGTGCACAAAGTGTCTAAAGGCAGGAAAAGTGGTAAAACCTCCTATAAAATAGGATTTTATTTATATTCTTTTGGCAGATATAATGTCTTTTATCCTTTTTATTGAACGGATCACTTCATTGAGGTGGTCCAGATTTTTTACTTCAACAGTAAAAAAGGCTATACCTTTGTTATCAGCAGTGCTGTCTACATTTGCGCTTATAATATTTGCCTCTTTTTTTGCTATGGCAGCGCTTATGTCTGCAAGCATTCCCATCTTATTTATGCTCAACACCATGAGCTTGGCAGGATAAGTTTGTTCATCTGTGCTTTCCCATGTTACATCTATTAATCTGATTGGATCTGCCTCTTTTATGCTCTTACAGTCATACCTATGTATGGTTATACCTTTTCCCCTTGTTATAAAACCTATTACAGGATCTCCCGGTATAGGATAACAGCACTTTGCAAGATGGACCACAATATCATCTAAGCCTTTTATTTTTATGCCTTTGGTTTCTGTTTTCTTTTTTCTGATCTTATTAACTAATTTGGTTACAAGTCTCAAAGGAGACTCTTTTATGTGCAGCTTTTGTTTTATCTTTCCAATAACCTGATTTGCTGAAATGCTACCTATTCCTATCTGTGCATAGAGATCTTCTACAGACTGAAGAGACATTTCAGCTGCAATAGAAGTAAGAATCTCTTCCTTATTACCTAATTTTATATGTTCCTGCGAAATGGCCTTTTCCAGCATCTCCTTTCCAAGACTTATGCTCTTTTCTCTTTCATGTCTTCTAAGCCACTGCCTTATCTTAGATCTTGCTCTTGGGGTTTTGACAAAAGTGAGCCAATCCTTGCTGGGATGCTGCTTTGAAGAAGTGATTATCTCTACTACTGAACCACTTTTTAGTTTGTAATCTAATGGAACTAATCTTCCATCCACTTTTGCAGCTACACATCTGTCTCCTATGTCTGAGTGGATGCTATATGCAAAATCTACTGGAGTTGCACCTTTTGGAAAGCTTTTTACCTCCCCTTTTGGGGTAAACACATATACTTCTTCTGGAAAGAGATTCAGATTCATCTTTACATTTTCTAAAAATTCTCTGGAATCACTAAGATGCTGCTGAGATTCTTCTATTATCTGTCTCAACCATGAAAATATCTTTTCATCTGCTTCTTTAGTGCCTTTTCCTTCTTTGTACTTCCAGTGAGCTGCAATTCCTTCTTCAGCAATTCTGTCCATCTCCCATGTTCTTATCTGGATCTCCATCTTTTGGCCATAAGGTCCTATTACAGTGGTATGAAGAGACTGATACATATTTTCCTTAGGAAGTGAGATATAATCTTTAAATCTCCCCGGAACCTGTTTCCATATAGAGTGGACTACGCCGAGTGTTTCATAGCATTCTCTTACAGAATCTACTATAACCCTGAATCCTATTATATCATGGAGTTGATCCACAGGGATGTTTTTGCTCATTACCTTTCTGTAGATGCTGTAGAGATGTTTTTGCCTTCCTTTTATATGTGCTTTTATCCCTGCTTTTGTAAGCTCTTTTTCTAATATCTCTTTTACTTCTTTTATGAATCTTTCCTGCTCTTCCTTTCTTTGAGCAATAGCATTTTTTATCTTTTCATACATCTCTGGATCTAAATAATAAAAGCATAGATCTTCAAGTTCTGCTTTCAGCCAATATATGCCAAGTCTTCCTGCTAAGGGAGCATATATATCTAAGGTCTCCTGAGCTATAATTTTTTGCTTTTCAGGCTTCTGAAAACCCAATGTTCTCATGTTATGGAGTCTGTCAGCAAGCTTTACAAGCACTACCCTTATGTCAGATGCCATAGCAAGTATCATCTTTCTTATGTTTTCTGCCTGCTTCTGCTCTCTGCTTGAAAATCTTATCTTACTTATCTTTGTCACCCCTTTTACAATGTTGCATACCTGCTCTCCAAAAAGTCTTGTAAGCTCCTCTTCTGTAGCAGATGTATCTTCTAAGGTGTCATGAAGAAGACCAGCAGCCACACACACCTCATCCATCTTCATCTTTGTAAGAAGATATGCTACTTCCAAAGGATGGGACAGATATGGCTCTCCAGAAAGCCTTACCTGCCCCTGATGTGCCTTTGCTGAATAAACATAGGCCTTTTCCACAAGGCGAACATCTGCCTTTGGATGATAGCTTAAAAGGCTCTCTATTATATCATTTAAGCGAATCATAAAGCTCTTTTACCTTATTTATTACGATTTCTGGAACAGAACTCAGAGGAATCAGCTCTTTTTCCTTTTCTGACCTGAGCTTAAGTTCAAGTTTTTGTTCCTTGAGTGCTTTTTTTCCAACAGTAACTCTTATGGGAATTCCTATAAGATCTGCATCATTAAATTTTACTCCTGCCCTTTCATCTCTGTCATCTATGATCACATCAATACCTGCTTCTAAGAGTTTATGATAAATCTTTTCAGCTTCTTTCACAACATCTGCATCATTCATCTGAACAGGAAGAACAATCACCTCAAATGGTGCAATTGAGATAGGAAATATAATTCCGTTTTCATCATGGCTCTGCTCAATAGCTGCTGCAACACATCTTCCTATGCCTATGCCATAGCATCCCATAACAAATGGTTTTTCTTTTCCATCTTTGTCAGTAAATGTTGCATTCATGGCTTTGCTATACTTTGTTCCAAGCTTAAATATATGTCCTACTTCTATTCCTCTCTTAAACAGAATATCGTTTCCACATCTTGGGCATCTGTCCTGAGGTGTTATAAACCTGATATCAGCAAAGGTATCCACTTGAAAATCCCTTCCAATGTTCACATTTATGAGATGCTTGTCTTTTTTGTTCGCACCTGTAACAAAGTTTTTCATTCCTTTTATAGAATGATCTGCCACAATTTTTATTTTAAGCCCTACAGGACCTGCAAAACCAACTGGCGCGCCTGTGATCTCCTGAACTATTTCCTCGTCTGCCAGCCTTATCTGTTCTGCTCCAAAAAGATTTCTAAGCTTTATCTCATTTAGTTCATGATCTCCTCTTACAAGTGCTGCAACAGGTTTTTCATCAACCAAGCATATAAGTGTCTTTACAAGTTTTTTGGGGCTTACATTAAGAAAACTGCTTACTTCTTCAATGCTTTTTATATCTGGGGTATCTACTTCCTGCATCGGAAGCTCAGGCTCATCCTGAAATTCTGCAATCTCTGATACTTCAGCTTTTTCTAAGTTTGCAGCGTATCCGCACTTTTCACACACAACTATCTGATCCTCTCCTGTATCTGCCAGAACCATAAACTCATGTGAATAAGAACCACCAATTGTTCCTGTATCTGCCTCTACCATACTGAACCTAAAGCCACATCTTTTAAATATCCTGTGATATGTCTCTTTCATTATCTCATAGCTTTTGTTTGCGCCTTCCTCATCTGCATCAAAGCTGTATGCATCTTTCATGATAAATTCTCTGCATCTCATTATTCCGAATCTGGGTCTTATCTCATCCCTGAACTTTGTCTGTATCTGATAAAAGTTTACAGGAAGCTGTTTGTATGAGTGTATCTCGTTTCTTACTATAGCAGTTATCACTTCTTCATGTGTTGGACCAAGACAGGCATCCCTTCCGTATCTGTCTTTAAATCTCAAAAGCTCTTTCCCGTAGTAATCCCATCTTCCACTCTCCTTCCAAAGCTCTGCTGGCTGAAAAGCAGGCATAAGAAGCTCTATTGCACCTGCTCTGTTCATTTCATCCCTTACAATGTTTTCCACCTTTCTTATGCACCTAAGCCCCAAAGGAAGATATGTGTAAATGCCTGTTGTGATCTTTCTTATCATTCCTGCTCTGAGCATAAGCTTGTGGCTTATTACCTCTGCTTCAGAAGGATCTTCTTTGTATGTGGGAATAAAATACTTTGTGTATCTCATCTTCTCATCTCCTGCTCCATTCTTTTTACTTCCTGAATAAGGGTTTGTGCTAAAAGATGTTCTGGCACTTTTTTCAAAAGCTT
>Ga0256842_1001960_pt1 | contig 15534 bp, 14 predicted proteins | sample 4559240metaG_FD_185973 | JGI IMG/M metagenome (GOLD analysis project Ga0256842, IMG submission 185973) | Hydrothermal vent microbial communities from Guaymas Basin, Mexico - 4559-240 | ecosystem: Environmental > Aquatic > Marine > Hydrothermal vents | place: Mexico: Guaymas Basin | collected...
GTTTCTGGCTGCGGCTATAGTTGGCGGATATGTGTATTTTCTCCACCTGCCGGCTCAGGAAGAGTTGCAACGATTGAATAAAAAAAATGATCGTGTGCTGATGAAACTACAGGAGAGTCGGCGCATAGCCAATAACCTCCCGCGCTTCAAGGCCGAATATGAGAGGATGCAGCAGCGCCTGAAAGACGCTTTGAAGGAACTTCCCAACAAAAGTGAGATACCGTCACTGTTGTCGAGTATTGCCGGGCTGGCTCGTGATAACGGGCTGGAAGTGAAGGAATTCAAGCCGGGACGGGAGAGGGTAAGGGATTTTTACGCTGATGTGCCGGTATCTTTGAAACTGTCCGGTTCTTATCACGAACTGGCGTTGTTCTGCCAGTCGGTATCCAATCTTGACCGTATAGTCAATATCAGAAACCTCAACATGGGCAAGGCAAAGAATGTTGATGGCCAGACACGGCTGGCGATAACGGCTGAGGCTGTTACCTACCGCTTTGTGGATAAGCCTGAAAAACCCGCTAAGAAGAGGAAAAAGAGATGAACAGACTGATCTTGCTATTATTTATTCTGGGATTGGTTGTAGCGCTTGGCGGCTGTGGCGATGATGCTCCACAAACGAAAAAACGTGTGGTGCGTTCACGAGTAGTGGCCAAAAAGAAGGTAGTTGCCAAAAAAATTGTTACCGAAGTAAAGGAGCAACCTTTCGTATACCAGGTCGATGGTCGCCGTGATCCGTTCACATCGCTGCTGCAGGTACGTAAACCACTGGGTGATGAGGAAGAGCCGCTGACACCGCTGGAGAAGTTCGGACTCAAGGAGCTCAAGCTGGGGGCAATTATTCTCGGTAAAGGCGCACCGCGGGCAATGGTGGAGGCACCGGATAAAAAAGCGTATATTCTCACCGTCGGTGTAAAGGTCGGCAGGAATCACGGAGTGATTACAGAGATTACAACCGATGGCGTTAAGGTTGAGGAGCGTTTTCGTGATTTTTCAGGTAATTTGAGGACTGAGACCAAAATGATAGCACTCCCTAACGGGAAAGGGGAATAGAGGTGGCAATAATGATTTCAAACGTACGTAAAAAGCTGCTGGGTGTCTGCTTGGTGTTTTTGCTGGCAACTGTGGGTTTGACTGGTATTTGTAGCGCCCGGCAATCCCCGGGGATGGCAACCGTATTGGGAGTGGAAGTGGGTGACGCGTCGGTGACATTGAAGACCGATGCCACCAATAGTGACTTTGACTATAAAAAGTATACTTTGGGTGCTCCGCCGCGGTTGGTCATTGACTTTATGGACGTAGTCCCGGAGTTCTCTGAGCGTTCGTTTGCTCTGAAAAATGGCTATCGCGGCATGAGAGTAGGGTTGTACGCTGATAAGACTCGTTTTGTATTGGACGCCGACGGCGATACTATGCCGCAGACTGATATTCGCCAGGATGGATCCAACTTGATCATCAGTTGGGGTGATGAAGTGGCCCGATCTGAGGCAGCTTCTGCACCGGCGATTGCCTCGGGTACGCCGCTAGCGGTTGAAAGTGTCGATTTTGACAATCATAAGGGAGTTTCCCTGTTCAGAGTCAAGTTTTCCGGCGCGGTGAAGTTGATCCCTCCTCAATGCAGTGGCGATGTAATCAGGTTTGGGGTGCACAATGCAGTAATTCCCCGTTCGTTGCGCCGCGTTGTCGATGCGTCGGTGTTTCCCAGCGCAGTGCTGCAGATTGTTCCATATTCGGCAGTTGTTGCCGGAGAGCGTCAGGTGATGTTTGCTGTGCGTCTCAAAGGCCCGGTGGAGTATGCGGTAAATACTGATGGTTCCGTCGTCACCTTCCGTTGCGAGGATGGTCCGTTTGCTGAGACCGCAGCCGATAAGCTCACTACCGTTGCCATACCGGTAGAACAGCCGGAACCTGCGGTTGCTGCCACTGCTGAGGATGGGGCGGTGTCGACGACTGGCGCAGATCAGGTTGCTGAGGTGATTAAATCACTGGAGAATCCTACTGTTGCCACAGGCCCGGTTACAACTGACGACGGCGAAATGCCGGCCAAAATCTATACCGGAGAGCCGGTATCGCTGGTGTTTGACGATGCCGATATCCGTAAGGTGATGCAACTGTTGGCCGAGGTAAGTGACATGAACCTCGTGCTTGATGACAGCGTTCAGGGCAAGGTTTCCCTGCGGCTGCATGATGTCCCATGGGATCAGGCGCTCGATCTTGTTCTCAATGTCAAAGAGCTTGGCACCATAAGTCAGGGTAATGTTATCCGCGTCTTGCCGCTTAAGAAGATTGAAGATATGAAGACCCGTCGCCTGCAGGCCAAGCAGACCATCAAGCATCTGGAGGAAACGGAAACCAGAATTTTCTCGGTCAACTACAAGGATGTGGATAGTATCGAAACTGTTCTAGATGATATGCTCTCCGACCAGGGTGAAGTGTCCGCCATCGATGGCAGTAAAAAATTGATGGTTAATGACATCCCATCTAAACTGGCGGAGGTAGAGCGGCTGCTGCAGGAACTTGACGAACCGGTTAAACAGGTGATGATTGAGGCACGTATTGTCGAGGCAAATATCGACAGTGGCAGGGATTTGGGTATCAACTGGGGTTACAGCTATAATAATGACGATACCGGCAGTATTGGTACTGAACATGTCGACAACGCTAAAGCTGCGGTGGGTGGTGGTTTCCTGCTGCCGTCAACTATTTCTGGGGCCGGCCTTGGCGCTGCCATGACATTCGGTCGCACCGGATTTGATAATCATGTGCTTGATTTGCGTATCTCGGCACTACAGACTTCCGGCAACGGTCGGGTCATCTCTTCGCCCAAGGTTCTCACTCTGGATGGGGAACCGGCAAAGATTGAACAGGGTACTTCAATTCCGTATCAGTCGGTCAGTGATCAGGGTACCACTACTGAATTCCAGGATGCCACCTTGTCTCTGGAAGTTACACCTGAGGTGAACCCTGACAACACCATTATCCTGCAGATCAAGGCTTCCAACAGCACTGTCGGCTCCACGGTATCTACAGGTGCCGGTAGTGCGCCCTCTATTGATACCAAGGAAGCGGAAACAAAATTGTTGCTCAAGGATGGTGAGACAACTGTTATCGGCGGTATTTATGTCGACTCCGAGACCAGCAGTGATGCCGGAGTGGCATGGCTGAAAGATATTCCCTACTTGGGCACGTTGTTCAAGTCGACTAAAAAATCAACTACTCGCAGTGAGTTGCTGATTTTTATCACGCCACATATTGTTTCTGAGTAAAGTTGCTGTGTAGCTGAAACAAAAAAGGACAGGGTTTCCCTGTCCTTTTTTGTGTTTTTAGGAAAGTTGTATGATGGTATTGAAAAGACACTTGTTTCTGGTTGGTTTTATGGGTGCTGGTAAAAGTAGTGTCGGTAAGTTGCTGGCGAAAAGGTTAGATACGCTTTTTGTTGACCTTGATGAGGTAATAGTTAAAACTTGCGGACAATCCATAAATGAGATCTTTGCGCGGCATGGTGAAGAGTATTTTCGTGATGTTGAGACGGATGCGCTGCGATGCCTCGATTACCGCCAGCCGGTTGTCGTTGCTACCGGCGGGGGGATTCTGGAACGGCGGGGCAATGCGGATATTATCCGTTCCAAAGGGGTGATGATATATCTGGGCGCCAGTTGGGAGACCGTTTACCGGCGTATAAGCACTAGTAGTAACCGGCCGATTTTGCAGCAGAAAACAGTGGAAGAAGTGCGTTCGTTGTTTCAACGGCGTCAGGCTGCTTATCGGTGCGCCGATATGTGCGTAAATACTGATGACTGTACCATTGAGATGGTAGTCGATAAGATTGTATCTAACATTGAAAATGGGGATTGATTGATGACTGGATTAACCGTTGGGCTGGATGAGCGCAGTTATTCCATAGATATCGGGTGCAACAGCTTGTCGGGTTATGTTCGCTATCTGGATAGAATTGCGTTCCCGCGCCGGGTTGTTGTAATCACCAATGACACTGTAGAGCCGTTGTATGGTGTCACGGTGGCCGATAATTTGAAAAGTGGTGGATATTCCGTGGATACTGTCGTTATTAAAGACGGTGAGGAGTACAAGTCGGCACAGACGCTGAATGATATTTATACTGAGCTGATCAAATTGAAATGCGATCGGCACAGTGGCATAGTGGCCGTCGGCGGCGGGGTGGTCGGTGATATTGCCGGTTATGCCGCAGCTACATTTTTGCGCGGTATCCCATTTGCGCAGGTTCCGACAACGTTGCTTGCCCAGGTGGATAGTTCGGTGGGAGGGAAAACAGCAATAAATCATCCTTTGGGCAAGAACCTGATTGGTGCGTTTTATCAGCCTCGACACGTGATGATTGATGTCGCAACGCTGCGAACGTTGTCGCAGCGCCACTTTGTGGCCGGGCTGGCAGAAGTAATAAAGTACGGTGTAATCTACTCCAGTGAATTTTTTGCCTGGCTGGAGGAAAATGTCGATGCTGTACTGGCGCTTGAAACCACTGCTTTGATTTATGCTGTTGAGTGTTCGTGTAAAATAAAAGCTGCGGTGGTAGAACGCGACGAGACGGAACAATCGTTGCGGGCTATATTGAATTTTGGCCACACTTTTGGCCATGCAGTGGAACAGTTGAGCGGCTACGGACAGGTGTTGCACGGTGAAGCTGTCGCCATCGGTATGATGGTGGCGGCGCGGATTTCTGCCGCCACTGGAAAGTGCGGCAGTGACGATGTGGAACGACTTTGTTCTCTGCTCAGCCGTTGCGGCTTGCCGATCAGCGTGCCGCAATTTACCTTGTCACAGTATATTGAAGCTATGGCCAGAGATAAAAAAGTGCAGTCGGGAGTTTTGCGTCTGGTGCTGAACCGTGGTATTGGTGATTGCGAGATCCATAGTGTTGATAATGTAGAGGCTATATTTGCCAGAGCATTGGCATAAAGGTTGTGATACAGTGAACGCCATTGAAACTGAAAACGACGTTGCCCTGCTGGAGCAGATAAGGGAACTTGGCCGGATGATTCAGGCTGAGCCGTCGTGTGAGTTGTACCGACGTCTGGCGCAATGCTATGCTCAGCTCGGTATGGAGGCCGCTGCCATGGATGCGGTGCGCCAGGTGTTGAGATATCAGCCTGGGGATATTGATGCCACCCTACTGCTGGGAGATCTGCATCGCGCGCAGCAGGAATACGACGAGGCTGCCGCGGCATACGATCTGGTGTTGGGTGCCGATGCAGACAACGCCGCCGCGTTGCTGGGTCAGGCGCAATTGGCCCTGAGCCAGTCTTTGTACGCGCGGGCGCGCGAATTTTTGGCAAAAGCGTCTGCATGTGGCGCCGATGTTGTTTTGTTGCGGCAATTGCAGCGTCAGCTGGATGAGGCTACCTGTAAGGCCGATAATTGTGTTGCAGAAGAGCAGCCGCTGTTATCGGCTACGCTCGCCCGGTTGTACTTAAGCCAGGGTATGCCGGAGAAGGCTGCTGCGGTATATCGTCAGTTGCTGAAACGCGATCCTGGCAAACAGGAATATGCCGAGGAACTGCGAAAATTGCGGGAAAACAGCGTCGCAGCGCCGGTACTGCCAGCAAAAACAGCAAGCTTGGAAGAATATCTGGCGTGCTGGCTACAGGCAATCAAGCGAAGGAGGGATAATGTTTAAGCAAATACTGCAGGGGCTGGTTGACAACACGCCCGGTGCCCAGGCGGCTATTTTGATGGGATGCGACGGTATCGCCGTTGACCAGGTATGTAGCGATGCCGCTGTCGCTGAGAGCGGTCAGGCAGTAGTGGTGGAGTTTGCCGCCATAGTTAAAGATGTGCTGCATACGGCATCTCTGCTGGAAGTGGGAAATCTTGAAGAGATTGCGGTAAAATGTGAGCAGATGATCATTGTTCTCACCATGCTTACTGACGAATATTTTGTCGCTTTGTTGATGGAGCGGAACAGTAACGCCGCCAAGGGGCGCTATCTGTTACGACGTGACGCGCATTTACTGCGCAAGGCGCTCGAATAGTAGCAGGAGTGAAATGTGAAATTGCTGATCCTGCATGGTCCAAACCTGAATATGCTGGGTGTTCGCGAACCGGGTATTTATGGCACTGAGTCTTTGGCCGCCATCAATGCGGCCATTGTGGCGCACTGCCATGGAAAAGAGCCGGTCGTAGAGGTTGAATGCTATCAATCAAACAGTGAAGGCGCACTTATCGACCGGATTCACCGGGCCTACCACGAAGGTGTCGCCGGTATAGTTATAAATCCGGGCGGCCTGACACATACCAGCGTGGCGTTACGTGACGCAATTGCCGCAGTGGCTGTGCCGACAGTGGAGGTACATCTATCCAACGTACATGCCCGCGAGCAGTTTCGCCATCATTCCTATATAGCTCCGCTAGCGTTGGGACAGATTGCCGGTTTCGGTGGGCTCGGCTATCTGATGGCTGTCGACGGGTTGCTGCATCATTTACGGGTTGGATAGGCGCTTTTAATTTTTTTAGTATCGCTGAAAAAGAAGCCTTATGCTAAAGTCACGAGTTGCGCAGGTGCGTAATACCATGCAGAATTTGCGGCTGGACGGGATCGTCCTGTTTGATGCCGTGTCTATCCGCTATCTGTGCGGTTTTAGCGGCAGTGACGCCGTGCTTCTGGTCACCGGTGAAAAACTGGTATTTGCCACCGATTCAAGGTATGTGGTGCAGGCGCAGGAACAGGTTGTCGCTGACGAGATTCAGGAGTATCGCGAAAAACTTGGAGCTGTTTCGGCGTTGGTGGAAAGATTTGCCCTGACCCGGGTGGGGTTTGCCGACAAGCTGGTCAGCGTTGAGTTATTACATCAGATGCAGGATAGATCTCCTGCAGTTGAATGGCGCTCGTTTGGCGATGCCGTACGCAATCTTCGTCAAATAAAGGACGCCGGAGAAATCGCCGATCTCAGGCAGGCGGCGGCAATGAACTATGCAGCCTACCAGGCTGTGCGGGGCAGTGTTTGCCCGGGGATGAAAGAGCGTGATCTGGCCATAGAGCTTGAATATAGTCTGCGCAAGGCCGGTGGTGAAGATAAAGCCTTTGATTTTATAGTAGCTTCAGGGAGTCGTGGAGCATTGCCTCACGGTGTGGCTTCGGATAAGCAGATAGAACGCGGTGAACTGGTTACGATAGATTTTGGTACCAGGTACAACGGTTACTATTCCGACGAAACACTTACCCTGGCTGTGGGGGATGTCCCGGCGCGGTTGCGGGAGATTTACACTGTAGTTCTGCAGGCACACGACATGGCTATTGATGCCGTAGCAGTGTCCATGCCGGCGCGAGAAGTAGACAAAGTAGCACGAGATCATATTAGCGCCAGAGGGTTTGGTGAGTATTTCGGCCACGGCCTTGGCCATGGTGTTGGTTTGGAGATACACGAGTTGCCGGTGTTGTCGCCGCGCTCGGAAGTATTGTTGGAAAACGGGATGGTGTTTACGGTGGAGCCGGGTATTTACATTCCCGGTGTTGGCGGTGTGCGTATTGAGGACACCGTGTGCCTGGTGGATGGCAGGGTAGAAGTACTAACTCGTTGTCCTAAGGTATTTACATCTGTTGTCGCCTGATCCCGCCTGTTGTTGCACGCACCATAGGTGCCTGATTGGTTTGCTGATTTTGTAAACAATGAATTAAAGTGGAGAATTTAGATCATGGATATTAAAGATATCAAAACGTTGGTGAAGGTGATAACAGACTCAGATATTACCGAGTTTGAGTTTGAAACAGACGAAGAACGCATCATGATCAAGCGCGGCAAGGATACCGAAATTGTCCAGGTCGCTGCTCCGGCTGCGTATCCGCAACCCATGCCGCTTCCGGCTGCACCGGCGGCAGCGCCGGCCGCAGCCGCCGATGCTCCGGTGGCCAACGATCAGTATGACACCATTAGCTCACCCATTGTTGGAACCTTTTACGCTGCTCCGTCGCCGGAATCAGCACCTTATGTAAAAGTTGGCGATGTGGTAGAGGCTGGCCAGACGTTGTGCATTGTCGAGGCCATGAAGTTGATGAACGAGATCGAGGCAGAGTTTAAGTGCAAGATTATCGAAATCGTCAAGGCCAATGCTCAGCCGGTTGAATTTGGTGACGCACTGTTTATCGTGGAAAAACTGTAACGACCGCGTTGTTAACGGGGCTGTCAGGCTCCGCTGAGATTGATTGTGGAGAAATTATGATACATAAAGTTGTCATTGCCAACCGCGGTGAGATTGCGCTGCGCATCCTGCGGGCGTGTAAGGAACTGGGCATCAAAACGGTAGCAGTGCACTCGGATGTGGATAGCGAAGCGCTGCATGTAAAACTTGCCGATCAAAGCGTATGTATCGGTCCGGCACCCAGCGCTGATAGTTACCTCAATATGAAAGCTATCATCAGTGCTGCTGAGGTTACCGACGCCGATGCCATTCACCCCGGCTACGGTTTTCTGTCGGAAAATGCCGAGTTCGCCGAAATATGCCAGAACTGCGGCCTGATTTTCATCGGCCCTACGGCTGATAATATGCGCCTTATGGGAGATAAAATCAGCGCCAGGCAGACGGTAACAAAAGCAGGAGTGCCTATTCTCCCCGGCACCAAGGATGGGGTGCCAAATTCTGAAGAGGCAGTGCTTATCGCTAACGATATCGGTTATCCGGTAATCATCAAAGCCACTGCCGGTGGTGGTGGTCGCGGCATGAAAATTGTCCATTCCGCTGCCGCACTGCCCAATGCCTACGCTGCCGCTCGCTCCGAAGCCAAAGCCGGCTTTGGCAACCCTGAGGTGTACATCGAAAAATACTGCCAGCGGCCACGCCACGTCGAAATTCAGATTATGGCCGACAAGCACGGCAACGTAATTCATCTTGGCGAGCGCGATTGTTCCATTCAGCGCCGTCATCAGAAACTGCTCGAAGAAGCGCCGTGCTCCATCCTGCCCGACGACGTGCGCCAAAAAATGTGCGCCTGCGCTGTTGCCGCCGCCGAGGCGGTTAATTACTCCAGTGTTGGCACGGTGGAATTTCTGCTCGATGCCAACAACGATTTCTTCTTTATGGAGATGAATACCCGCGTGCAGGTTGAGCATCCAGTTACCGAGATGATTACCGGCGTGGATATTGTTAAAGAGCAGATACTGTGTGCTGCCGGCGAGCCGTTGCGCTACCGTCAGGAGGATATCGTCTTTCGCGGTCATGCCATTGAATGCCGCATCAACGCTGAAGATCCGGAAAAATTTACCCCCTGTCCCGGACTTATTGACGGTTACCACACTCCCGGCGGTTTGGGGGTGCGGGTAGATAGCGCCGTGTATGATCAGTACAAAGTGCTGCCCAACTACGATTCGATGATTGCCAAGCTTATCGTTCACGCCGATAGCCGCGAAGAGGCTATCAAGCGGATGAACCGTGCTCTTGATGAGTACATCATTGAAGGGATTAAGACCACCATTCCGTTCCATCAGCGCATCATGAACAACAAAGAGTTTATCGAAGGCGATGTGGATACCAGCTTTCTCGAACGGGTACAGCTCTGATATAAGTCGAACCTTAAAATCCCCGGGCGGGAGCCGTTGGCTTCCGCCCCTTTTTTGTGATGCAATGCCATGCCTTTAAAACTGGGTCACATAGATTACCTCAACTGTGTGCCGCTGTTCCATTACCTGCGTAATTGCGGTTTTGACGGTGAGATTGTCAAAGGGGTGCCGTCCACCCTAAATGCCATGCTCGCTCGGGGCGAGATCGATGTCAGCCCATCGTCCTCGTTTGAATACGGACGCAGCTTTACCGCCTATAAGCTGTTGCCCGGCTATTCAATCAGCGCTTTTGGCCCGGTGCAAAGTGTGATGCTGTTCAGTCATGTGCCTGTAGACGAATTGCGTGGTCACCGTATCTATATTACCGGTGAATCGGCCACGTCGGTGAACCTGTTGCGGGTGCTGCTGCGTGAATACTATGGCTGGGATCAGGTAGATACCTGTGTTCCAGATGTACCGGTAGAAGAGATGCTGGCGCAGGGCAGGGCAGTGCTTCTTATCGGTGACAGGGCGTTGCGTCTTGCCCTGGCATCGCAACCAACCGTGCGCTATCATTACGACCTGGCCAGCCTGTGGCGGCAATTCACCGCTATGCCCTTTGTGTTTGCTTTGTGGATTGTCCGTAACGACGTAGTGGATGGCAAATTGGCCAGTTTGCAGCGGTTGCGGCAACATCTGGCGGCTTCGTATGCCAGGGCCAGAGCTGAGTTGCCGGAATTAGCTGCAACCGTAAGCCGCAATAGCTGGATTAGCGCCGACCAGCTGCTTGATTACTGGCGCTGCATGTCTTACGAACTTGATGAAGCGCATCTGGCCGGGCTGGAACTGTTTTATGAACTATGTGTAAAATATGGCTACCTTAAGCGGCGGCCAAAAGTGGAATTTGTTGACTGAAAAAAACACTCTGCTGTTGCATTGAGTTGACAGCGCGGCTGTTATGCATTAAAACTGACCGCACATTTGCCCGGGTGGCGGAACTGGTAGACGCAAGGGACTTAAAATCCCTCGGCCTTCTGGCTGTACGAGTTCGATTCTCGTCCCGGGTACCATATACAAACAGGGGATGCTCTGCAAGGGGGCATCCCCTGTTGTTTTTCCCGCGTGATTACCGGCATTAAGGGTAGATGTATTATTGACAGGGTATGTAAACAATGTTAATTTCAGCTAAATTTGCCGCTGGCATTCAATACGTTAACATTTCTGGCGTGCAAGGCGTTGTGAACTGGTTGTTTTTTCCGTTACCAATACACAGGAGAGTAGTATGAAATTTTTGAAAGCAGTCATGGTTCTGTTTGCTCTGGGATTTTTGAGCGCCTGCGGTGGCGGTGGCGGCGGCGGTGGTGGTGGCACCCCCGGCCCTGTGGTGCCAGTTTTCGACGGTTCCACCGCAATTATCAGTTCCAGCGCTTCTTCCGCCTCCATTGGACTGCCCGGTGATACGGCAACAGATGAAGCGGTGCTTACCTTTGAAATCAAAGATTCCGCTGGTACCAGTATCCCCGATGGTGCCAAAGTTGACTTTGCCATGCTTACACGGCCGCGCGGTGGCGAAAAACTTTCTGCCGATTATGCTTATACCAAAGATGGTAAAGCTACCGTGGTACTGAAGAGCGGTACCGCTTCTGGTCCGGTGGAAGTACAGGCTACTTATTATGATGTTGGTACTGGTGTAACACATACTCATATTATTAAAGTTACTATTGTCAGTGGTACTCCTGATGTGCGCCACCTGAGTATAGCAGTCGAGAAATTCAGTCTTGATGCCACGGTTTTTGGTTTGGAAGATACTATAAGTGCCTATCTTGGTGATCGCTATGGCAATGTAATTGACGATGGTACTCCTGTCAGTTTTATCACTGAAGGCGGCACTATTGGCACCAGCAGTGGTTTTAACACTACAACGATCTCCGGTGTGGCAACAGCAACTCTGCGTACCGCTAATCCTACAACTCCTGCTCTGGGTGGTATAGCTCCCTTTGGTAACCCTGGTCGGTGTCGTGTGGTGGTCTATACTTCCGGCAGTGAGAGTTTCGAAGATCTGAACGGTGATGGAGTGTATACCGCGGGTGTGGACAGGTTTGTAGCTTCTTCCGATATGTCGGAGCCGTATATTGATGCCAATGACAGCGGTCAATATGAAGTTGGCGAACTGTACATTGACGCTGATGGTAACGGGCAGTTTACTCCGGCCAATGGTGTTTATGATGCTAAAACCACTATCTGGACCAGTGGTAATGTTGTGTTCTCGGCCGGCATTTCGGTGCAGATCGCTTCTCCGGTCGTTGCTATGAAAGTCGATTCCAGCAAGACTCTTAAGTTTACCGTATCTGATCAGTATGGCAATACACCGTTGGACGGGACCAAGTACGATATCACTACTACGTACAAAGAAGCTAAATTCAGCAATAAGAGTCCGGAATCACCACTTAAGGATAACGATGGTGCTATTAAGACAGTCAGCTTCACCGTTACCACTACCGATAAAGCGGTCGTAGGTGATACGTTTGTCATTCGCGTAGCGGCGACATTGCCAAACGGTACGCAGTCGGTGGCTAACTATACCGTTACCGTCGTGAACTGATTTACGGCATCTGAACAACATATTGTACAGATCAACAGGTCCTCCGCATATTGAGCGGAGGGCCTGTTTTGTTTTTGCCGTTGGCAGGATTGTCCAGATTTGCCTGTTTTTAATGTTGCTGGGTTTTTCCTGTCCCAAGTGATTTGAATTAATGGTATAAACGGGAGCGGGTATTAGCTCTGCTGTTATCAAACCAGGTGCCGACCAAAACGATGTTGAATATTTTTTATCGCTGTTTGCCGTTATATTATCTGCTGGCTGCTGTTGCCCTGGGATTGTCACTGGCGTGGCTGGTCAGTGGCGAGGTGGAGTCGCGCCTTGACGACATGAGTGCGTCCGCGGCCGGCGCGGTTGCTCGGCAGGCGGATGACGGCGCTGTTTCTATCACCGACACTGACGGCGTTATTCTTAAACGCAATATGTTTTCTGCATCTCTTGCGCATTCTGCAACAACTGAGGGCACGGCAGATCATGACGCTGATACGCAACCGTCTGCTGCGCACAATGCTGCTCTTGTCGGTACCATTGTCGCCGGCGACGCGTCACTGGCGGTTATTCGCTGCAATAATAAAGATGATGTTTATCGTCTTGATGCCAGACTGCCAACCGGCGCAATTGTGAAAAGTATCAGTACAGATCATGTTATGTTGCGAGTTGCTGATGGTACTATGCGGCAACTCAGTCTCAAAGCGCGACATCACAGCAGTGCCGGAGTTGTTGCCGGTGGCGTTGTGCCGCTGGTGGCGGCAGGGGAGATTAAAAAGGTTGCTGACAACAGTTGGGTTATTTCCCGCCGGGCGGCGGATAAGTTGCGTGCCAATATTGCTACACTGGTACAGCAGATTCTGGTGACGCCTAAGGTAGCCAACGGCAGAACTTACGGTTTTGTAGTGCGCCAGGTACAGCCGCACAGCGTGTTCGCACAAATGGATCTGCGCCGTGGTGATGTATTGCACGCGGTTAACGGTGTTGCTCTGGACAGCCCGGAAAAGGGGTTGCAGATTTTTCAGCAGTTGCGCGAGGCACGCCGCATAGAGGTAGATTTGGAGCGCGGCGTGCAACCGCTGAAATTCAAATACGAGATACGCTAGGGAGATATAATAACGTGGGTAATCTTGACAGAATAACTGGTTGTCTGGTGCTGCTGGCTCTGGCGTTCAGTGTGGCGCTAACGACGGTTCCCGCCGCGGCTGAAAGCGGTAACGGTGGAATCACCCTCAATTTTAAAAAAGTTGAGCTGGCTACCCTTATCGATACCATCAGCGAGCTTACCGGGAAAAACTTTGTTTACGACGATTCGGTGCGCGGCAAGGTAACCATCATCTCCAGCCATGAGATGAGTCGTGAGGAAGCCTATCATTTGTTTCTTACTGTGCTCAATATCAAAGGTTACACGGTGGTTCCCAGCGGCAGCGTCAACAAGATTGTGGCCATCAAAAATGCCAAGGAAAGCGCAATCCCTGCCGCTGCAGCTGGTGACAGCGATCAATTTATTACCCGCATGATCACCCTCAAGCATGTTAATGCCAGCGATATTGCATCATCCATTCTCAGCCCGCTTATTCCCAGAACCAGCAATATTGCCGTGTATCAGCCGTCCAATACCCTGATTCTTACCGACAGTGCTGCCAATATTTCGCGGCTGGTGCAGATTATAAGAAAACTCGATGTTCCCGGTGCCATTCGCCAGTTGCGCCTGATTCCGCTTAAATTCGCCAATGCCACTGATGTCGCCGCCATGTGCGAGGAGATTGTCAACGGTAAAAAAGAGCGTGCTGTTGCTGTGGCGCCGCGAGTTCTTAATGTGAACAGTACTGTGGTTCCTACACGCATTATCCCTTATGAGCGCACCAACTGCCTGATTGTGATGGCCACCAGTGCCAAACTGGCTACCATTATGGCGGTGGTGGAAAAACTGGATAAAAAAACCACCAGCACCCAGTCACGTATCAATCTGTATTATCTGGAAAACGCCGACGCCGAAACCCTGGCAAAAACCCTGAATCGGATGATAAGTGGCAGCGATGACGGTGGAAAAAAAGCGCGTAACGGCCAACGCCCCATTGCTGCTCTGCATACCGATGTGAGCATTACCGCCGACAAACCTACCAACGCCCTGATTGTCAACGCCACACCGGAGGACTACCTGATTATCAAGGATATCATCAAGCAGCTGGATATCCGCCGTAAGCAGGTGTATGTGGAGGCGCTGATCATGGAACTGTCCATGGATGCCACCGAGCAGCTGGGGGTAAGCCTGCAGGGTGGTTTTGAGGTGGGTGATGAAGGGGTGGTGGCCATCTCCACCAACAAACCTGTCGGTATCGTCGGCCCCGATCTGTTGAGCAAATCGGTGAAAGGGTTGCTGGCCGGAGGTTTCAGCAAACTGATTGAGTACACCAACAGCGATGGCGAGATTGTCAGGATTCCGGCTTTTTCCGCCCTGATTCAGCTCTCCAAAGGCAGTAGTGACATCAATATTCTGTCGGCGCCGCGCCTGCTGACCTCCGATAATGAAGAGGCGGAAATTGTCGTTGGTCGCAATGTACCTATCATCACCTCGCGCCTCAACGATCCCGGCGGCAGCAGCGGTATTACCCAGAGCGTGGCGGTGGAGCGCAAAGACGTGGCTCTTACCCTGCGCTTTACCCCCCAGATTGCCGAAGGCGATTATGTGCGTCTCAAAGTGTATCAGGAGACCACCGATCTGGTGGCCGATGCCCTCAGCGTCGGCGATGTCAACGATGTCGGCCCCACTTTTACCACGCGCAAAATCAGCAATACGGTGATGGCTAAAGATGGTCAGACGGTGGTGCTGGGCGGTCTTATCTCCACCCACAGTGTCAACAAGGAGACCAAAGTGCCGTTTCTCGGCGATATCCCTGTTCTGGGCTGGTTGTTTAAAACCAGTGAAGTGGTGGACCAAAAAACCAACCTGTTGATTTTTATCACGCCGCGTATCATCAAGGATGCCAAATTGCTCAATGAGATTACCCTGGGCAACCGGCGGGAGATGGACGCCATTCAGGCGCAGCAGCGAGGAGCCGCCACGGATAGTGACAACAGCGGTGCCAGCGGAGAGTAATCGATGGGGCAGAGGCAGCTGATCGGGGAGATTCTGGTGCAGCAGGGCGCGGTGAATGGCGGGCAGGTTGAGGCCGCGTTATGTGTGCAGCAGCAGGATGAGCGGCGTCTGGGCGAGCTGCTGCTGGCGGAGGGGGCGCTGACGACGGTGCAGCTGTACACGGCATTGGCGCAGCAGCTGGATGTCGCCTATATGCGCGAGCTTCCCGATGTGGTCGGCGATGCCGCCCTGCTGGAACTGCTGCCCCTTGGTTATGCGCGTCAGCATCAGATTATGCCGCTGGTACGGCAGGAAAACTCCCTGCTGGCGGTGCTGGCCGATCCGTTTGATTTTGATGCCGTCAA
>Ga0256842_1001961_pt1 | contig 15529 bp, 17 predicted proteins | sample 4559240metaG_FD_185973 | JGI IMG/M metagenome (GOLD analysis project Ga0256842, IMG submission 185973) | Hydrothermal vent microbial communities from Guaymas Basin, Mexico - 4559-240 | ecosystem: Environmental > Aquatic > Marine > Hydrothermal vents | place: Mexico: Guaymas Basin | collected...
ACTTAGTATAACTGGCTGTTCTGATTCACCAGTTAAAATCTCACTTAATGATGAAAAAGTAATAGAACATACATATAAAGGTGGATTACGTGGAACTGAACGAACATTAAAGTTTAAAGTAAAAGTAACTAAGTCACCTGACTTAAAGATGACAATTTATAATATAGGTAAAAGAAGTATACGTTTTTGGAGTGGGCGTGTTGTTGTAATGAAAAATGAAGAGCCTGTATGGTCTAATGAAAAAGATATTGAAATTAAAGTAGGAGAAAAAAAGAATATACAACTATGGTTATTTCTTCCAACTGGATATACAAGTATGGGTGATACGATAGAATTTAATTACGGTGGTGGTGGTGTTTTTTATATCAATATAGATGATCTAAAATAAGTATCTTATGTTTGATAATCAAATAAAATCAACCTTAATGGTAGAATTATAAAAATTTCCTCTATCATAATATGAGCAAAATCTACATACTATTTTAATGATGATAATCTAAAAATATTTTTAGAGTCCTCAATCAATGAGTCAATATACAAAAAGTCAACTGACAAAAAGTCAATTGACAAAAAGGAAGCACCCAATCTACCAAAGGTTAGTTCGCCAACTGACAAAAGGTCAATTGCATCTATACAAGAGATTACTACAGAGACTACAACAGAGAATAGCTCAACTCATACCCTTCGGGATAATGAGTCTGAGTGAGCCTATTTTTTCTTCTTCCAGTTAATGTGAAAACTTCATTTCTATAGATAATAAAATTATGTCATATTGTCATTAAATCTAGTAAAAACAAAAAAACTGATAAAATAAGCTCACAACCTATTTTAAAGGACTTCAAGTGAATGGGAAAATGATGGTTACTTATAGAATATTATGCAAGGCTGATATAAACAAAGAGATATCTATACAAGACATACTTTCTAATGAAAAAATAGCTAAGGTTATAAAAAGTGAATATGCAAAAGGGATTAGAAATATAATTCTACTCTCTGATGCAAAAGATGTTTCTGTAAAGATTGAATCTGATAAAAAACTATATAGTTTTGAGGTAGAGAAGGATGATTTTGCAGACTTGCTTGTTTTAGCTGAGGAAGATGCAAGTAGTAAAAAACTGATTAAAAAAGATTGTGACCGTGTTGAGTTGGTAGATATAGAGACTTTATAAACTCCCTTTTTTTATATTTTATTTTGCTAAAATATCATTATGAAAACAGTAGATTACTACAATACAAATGTCACAAACCTAGTTGCTAGATATGATAATGCAGATATGTCTCAACTCCACCAGCTCCTCTTAAAATATATTCCTAAAAACTCTACTGTTCTAGATATAGGATTTGGTTCTGGTCGTGATTTAGATTTTCTTCAAAACAATGGTTATGATATCTGGGGAATAGATCCATCAACTAAATTTCTAGAAAATGCTAAAAATAGATTTCCAACTGAGCAAAACCAATTCTTTGAAGCTAGTGTTCCATTTGATAAAAAAGAGGTGGGATTAGATAAAGGATTTGATGCTGTTATAACAATAGCTATGTGGATGCATCTACAGCACAAACAATATAAAAATGCAGTAGAAAGTATAGTAAGTGTACTTAATAGCTCTTCTACAGTAATTATAAGCTATTCAGAGGGTAGTAGAGTTGGTGATGAGAGATATCTCGTAGAGGTTGATTTGAAGTATCTTGTAGAGCTATTTAAAGAGAGAAATTTTGCTTTAGTAGATACTATAAAACATGATGATAGTTTAGATAGAGATAGTTTAATTTGGGTTACTGTAACCTTTAATCGATAATAAAAAAATCTGTCATACTACATTCTAAGACTTTAGATATTTTATATAATTGCTCTATATTAAAATGTTTTTTAGAGCCTATTTCTGCTTGAGAAATTATAGTTGTTGAACTATGTCCTATAGCATCTGCTAATGTCCATTGAGTTAAACCCTTAGCCATTCGAAGCTCTTGAACTTTTGCCCCAATTCGTTTATGTAAATCATTAACTTCTTGATTTAAATCATCTGTACTCATAGACTTCCAATGGGAATAATTTTAATGTAAGTTTATCTCTGATATACTTTTTAATCAACTTCCAATAGGAATAGTTAAGTTTTTGTTATCCAATTATAATGTTAACAAAGTATAATTACACAATATATAAAGAAGGTATTCAACATCCATGTTAGAAACTAAAATAAGAAGTGTTATTGACAGATTAAAAAAAGAATATTTAGCTGATACCCGTCCATGGGTAGTGACATTCTCTGGTGGAAAAGATTCTACAACTGTATTACAATTAGTGACAGAAATGCTACTAGAACTTCGTAATGAAAATAAAGAGTTAAAAAAAGTCTACATAGTATCATCAGATACAGGTGTGGAAATGCCAATTATTGAAGACTATACTGGTAATAAACTCAAAAAAATTGATGAATATATAAAAAAAGAAAAACTTAACATGGAAGTTAATCTTTTAAAGCCAAAAGTTACAGATAGCTTTTGGGTTCTTCTTTTAGGAAAAGGTTATCCATCACCAAATCAAACTTTTCGTTGGTGTACAGATAGGTTAAAAATTAAACCAGCTACCAACTTTCTAAAATCTCTTACGATTAAAAACGAATCTATTTTAATGTTACTAGGTGTTCGTTCTGATGAATCACAAGCTCGTGCACAATCAATAGAAAAAAGAGATGAAAACCATAGAGGATTCTCCAAACATAGTGAAATACCAAATGCTTTTGTTTATTCTCCTGTTAAAGATTGGACAAATGCTGATGTATGGACATACTTAGCAAAAAATCCTGCTCCGTGGGGTGAACATACCGATATGACAAAACTATATGACAAAGGTTCTGGTGAAGCAGATTGTAATATTGCTCTCAATCCAGAAGCTGCTTCATGTGGTAAAACTCGATTTGGATGTTGGGTCTGTACCGTTGTTAGTAAAGATAAGTCTATGGAAAATATGATGAGAAACAAGGGTGATGAATGGATGGAACCATTACATCACTTTAGAAATAAACTAGAAAGCTATAGAGACAGTAAAGGCTTGGGGTTAGTGAAGCGTCAATCTCGCCGAAGAAATGGTCAGAAATCTATTGGTCCTTTTTTATTATCAACTCGTAAGGAACTTCTACAAGAACTATTAGAAATTGAAAAATCGTTAATAGCTCTTGGTGAGATGGGAGATAAAAAGCTTATTTCCGATGATGAGATAGAACAGATCCAAAAAGAATGGTTACATGATGGAGACTTCTTTGAAAGTGCTATCAAAATGGCTCACTCCGTAGATCGTCTAATAGATTATGACTCAGTGAAGTCGTTTAATGGTGAAGATAGAAAGTTTATTGAGTCAGTATGTGATGATAATAATATTCCTGTAAAACTCATTGAAGATTTAATGCAAAAAGAGCATAGTTATAGACATCAAATAAAGAGAACTAAAATATTTACTGATATGGAAAAATTAGTTGAAAATTTTGCAAATGGAGTTGTCAATGAGATTTAAGTCCATAGCAATAGAGAATGTATTCTCATATTACGGTTTAAAAAGTTTTAACTTTGAGAATAAGGACGAACCAGTAGCTTTAATCATTGGTGAAAATGGTTTTGGTAAAACTTCATTTATAAACTCTGTTAAGATTGCTCTCCACGGTATTAATAAAGATGTTTTAACTATAGGTAATCAGATACTAAGTAAAGAAGATTTTGTTGTAGGAAACAGTAGTAAAAACTTTAGTGGAATGCTTAACCGTAAAGCCAAATTAGATGGAATAAATGAAGCTAAAATTATAATTACTATAGATGATGATGAAATATTTGTAGTTGAGCGAATTTTTAGCTTTAAAGACAATTCTTATGTTGAAAGTTTAATGCTTTATGATGAAGAACATGCATTACTTGCTCAAGGTGATGATGCTCAAGACATTATAAACCAAAAAATATCTCCTACTATGGCTAGATTCTTTTTCTTCGATGGAGAAAAGATTCAAACTATAGCAGACTTCTCTCATGCTGAGTTTACACAGATGCTTGAAGATGTACTAGAACTTGATATTTATGATCAGATGGCTAGTGATGCAGAGTATTTAATTCGTAAGATTAACAGAGCTGAGTTAGACCAAGACTTACAAGAAGAAGTGAAAGAAAAAGAGATAGTTCATGCTGACCTAAAAGAAGAGATACTAGCTACTGAAGAATTACTATCCAATGAAAAGAAAGTTGTTCTTAAAGAGCTTGAAGGTAAAAAAAGAGAGTTAGATAATAAGTTAAAGAAACTTAAGAGTCGTTTTCAGCAGCCACTTTCTGATGCAAGAGCATCTTTGGATAGAGCAAAGAGTAAAAGACTAGAACTTGTTCAAACAATGAAACAGGCAACATTAGTACAATTGCCATTATTACTAAATGCTTCTTTAGCAACGAAGTTAAAAGAAGATATAGATGCTCATTATCGTGGAAAAGTCCAAATAGACTCAAATGTACTAGCAATCAAAAAAGAGCAGCTTATGAAGCTCTTAGATACTATGGATTCCAAAGAAAAGGTTGCTGCTGCATTTGATGATGTATTTCAATCAAGTAATGAGAATCAAAGTGTATCTTTTGCTGATCCACATAAAATAGAACAGCAGTTTGATGCACTTCCAAAAATAGACTTACCGAAATTATTATCTGATCTTTCAGATAATGCTCATGATATTACAGAATTACAGAATGAAATCATTGCACTTGAGAATAAAATAGTTGATGACAAAAAAGAGTACGAAGGTGATTTCATTTTATCTATGCAAATGACTGAGGATATAATCCGTCAAAATGTAAAATGTGAACAGCTAGAAGAAAAAATTATTGCTTTACATGAAAAAGAGAAAGAGCTAAGAAAAGAGCTTGGTAAGCTTACAATGAAAGAACATAAAAACGATATTGCAAATACTAAGATAAAAACACTTCAATCAATTATAGAAGTTAGTAAGGCAATGAAGAAAAAGATAAAAACTGACAAAAGAGCAAACCTTGAAGAATTTATCAATATTAAATTTAAACTGCTTAAAAAAGAAGACTGGGATGCTGATAAGATTAATTTAGATATTAACTTCAATATCAATCTCTATGATGTGGATACAAATGCAATGGATATACTATCTTGTTCATCTGGTCAAAAGCAAATAATAGCTACTGCACTTATATGGGGAATATCTGAATATATAGCAGAGGATATTCCAATGATTATCGATACACCACTCGGTAGGCTTGATGAAAAAAATCAATCTCTTATTTTAAATAAGTTTTATCCAGAAGTTTCAAAACAAGTAATTATCCTACCAACTCCTAGTGAATTAAAACACGATGGATTTAAAACTTTAGTTCCACATGTATCTCAAACGTTCAAACTAAGTAATGCAGGGTCTGCAACATCTGTTGAAGAAGTGGACACTAATGATATTATAAACTCTAGACCACTACAAGAAAATTTGGAGACAGCCTAATGAGAACTACTGAACATACAGAACAACATCTTCCTCGTATAGCTAGACTCCTTGGCTTTGAAAATGAGCCTAAATGGTTAACTATTCGTTTTGCGATGTCTATATCTATTGCTTTAGAAGAACAGATAAATGTGAAAGAGAAAATAGACTTTTCTAATGGTAAAACTTACAACCTTGAAGTTCTTACAGGAAAAGGAAAATTAGACCTTACTGGAGATCAAGCTGATTATAATGATTTAATGGCTTTAGTGATAGCGAATAAACAAGAGAAGCAAGTTAAAACAGAAAGAGAGTTTGAAAAAAATCTAGAGTTTCACTGTGAAAGAGGTTTTAATATTTTAACCTCTTCACTTCGTGATAATAGTGATATATTTGGATGGATTAAACAAGAGTTTCTTAAAAGCTAATGTAGTTTTCATGTAACTCATATACTGTTGAATCGATTTCATTAAGAAAGTTTTCTAATATATGAATTGCAATATTATTTGTAATAGTTTCAATATTAGAATCTATAGGTGTATTAAAATCATTTGAAATTAAAGTATAATTAAATGCTCTTTCATCTTTCATAAAAAGGACATTTAAATATCCTTCAATATATTCTGTTTCTCGTTTAATATTATTTCTATCTACATTTTCACTTATTTCATCACATAAATAGGCATAAAAATTTACTGGTTCATTCTCATTTGTCGCTAATTCAGGATCTTCATTTGCAAGTTTACCAATAAAATCATCTTTATCACTTAAATGGTTACACCACCTCTTAATAGGGTTTTTCTGTGTTTGACCTATGTATGCATAATTAGCTTTTGTAATTATATATATATAAGGTTTGTTTTCCTGTATAGATATCTTTCCGATAGATATATTCATAATATATTAGAATAACTTTCTATTATGACTTGCCCAATTACTTAATTGGTACGTAAGTGACTTTTTAAAGCTATTTAAAATTTTTTCAATAACCTCATTGTCTACTTTAATATTTTTTTCATAAGCATACCTTTCACCTATTGCAGAACACCATATTATAGCTTCAATTGCTTGCTTTTCTTTTGTTTCACCGATTCTAGATAAAACATCTTTATAAAATGGATGGTTTTTATTTATTACAACAAAATCGCCGTGATCTGGATGATAACCAGTTTCCCATAAGTAGTGAATATCTACATTAGTCGAATATCTGACTAATTGAAATTGTGAATCATTTTTTGCTTGAATATCTATTAAACCTTTTTCAAGGTCTTTTGTTTGATCTATCTTTTGTTGAATACGCTTATCTTTAAGTTCTTGTTCTTCTTGTGTAATTTGAATCATATCGTCCAAAGAATCAATTTCTATATCAGAGTTATTTTCCGTAAATTTAGATCCTTCAGCATTCTGTTTATCTAAATTTTTACATATTTCAAAGGCTTGTCTAGAATATTCTAGTGGTTTTCTACAATATGCATTAATAGAATCAAGTATTTTTTCAGGGAAATCTAATTTTTGTTTAGAGACATCAACATGTAGTACATCATCATGTTCTGAGTATATAAATAATTTAGCACGAAATCCAATATCATCACGACCTATAATACCAAGTGTATCTCCCCAACGAATTAATCTGTCATTTCTATAAATAAAAAATCCGCTATTCTTTTTAGCTATATCATAGAGTTTTATTCTATCTTGTTCTTCACTAGAAAACTTAGAATATGAACTCATGTTTTTTTGTGGAAAAATAGTGATTTGTAGTAAGGCTTTTTTAGGGTCTTGGTTTTCTTTCGTACTTATTAGTAAAGGTATCTCTTCATTAAATACCTTGCAAGGTTTTTTAGCATTATATGTATCTCTATCAAATTCATCTTCTGCTTCATCAAAGAATAAAATATCTAAAGGTTGAATCTTTTTTTCCTCTAACCTACCTTCTCTAATCGTAATTACTAAGCCATCTTTCTTTAGATATTCATAATAAACAACACCAAGTTTAGTATGTAGGTGCTTTAATGTATTTTGGGCAGATTGATTATTGTTTCGTATAGAACTAGTAATTTCAATAATTGTTCCACTTATATTACTTATAATGGCATTATATTTATCTATTTCTTCTTTTGATGGAGAATAGTTATGGACAATATAATCTGATGTAATTAAATCTCTGTCAACATAATGAATATTTGAAAAGGTATTTTTTTGCTTACTAATTACTTTGATTTTAGAGCCTAATGAAAACCCTGCTGATTTAAGTCCTAGACCAAATTTAGATAAACTGTGTTCTGAATAATTATCTTCTGAACCCAATCGTAATGCATTCATAATAGATATATTATCCATTCCTGCACCATTATCAACTATACGATATAAATGCACATTGTTTTTTTGATTTAAAGTATACCCATCTTTTCGAGTGATCTCAATTCTAATCTTAGTTGCATTTGCAGCAACAGAATTATCTACAATATCCATAATTGCAGCATCTGAAGTATACCCTATCCTTGATATTGCATCAATTACTCTTTGTGCATTTATGTCAACAATTTCTGCATCATGGTTTTTTGTCATTTTTCCCTCATTCATATAAAGTTTTGATAAATATTATTATACAATAAGAATCTAAGATAAATTAAGGATTTGAGATGCATAAAGATAATGTATTATTTTATATTGTTGTTTTATTTACGATTATTGTAATTTTACATTTTATCTATTGGCTTTTTTGCATAGGTGATATACATTATTTAATGACAAATCCATCTTTAGCTGATAAAGGTACATTGGGTGATTTACTATCTGGACACTTTAGTGCATTAGCATTTATATGGTTTGTTTATGGAGTATACCTTCAAAGAAAAGAATTTGAACTAATAAGAAAAGAGCACCATGATCATAATGATGAATTTAAAGAGCAATCAAAAATATATACAAAACAAAGTCTTCTAATGCTTTCTCAATGGTTAAATGATTGGATAAATACCCTTAAAGTTGATATAAAAAAAGAAGTTTCTGAGAATAAAACAGATATATTTATTGTTATTGGACAAGAACAAACTGATACACATACATTTAAAAATCAATGTGAAGAGGTTAAAAACAAATATGCTCTTATAGCAAATAAAGAAACTTTCATATTGATAAAAAACTTCTTTATTGAAGTAGAAAGAATCAGTAATATAATTGAAACTGAACTAAGTGAAGAAAGCTATAAAGTGATTTTTAAGAATAAATTGAAATCAAATTTTGATGTCTATTTAAAAAAGTTTGAATATTGCTATTTTATTGCGATAATGTCACAAATTGTTATGCAATATAATGCTAAAGATAAAGTTTATCCTTTTATTCAAAAAGAATTGTCTAAACAAATCGTTAATGACTTTTTTTTCGAAGCAGAAAGCTTGTCTGATGCTAAAAGAATCTATAAAGAAACTATAAAAAAACTACATAAAAATCAATTAAATATAGAAAAGTATAATATTAGATTGTCATTAGTATCGGAACAATCTAACTAGATATACTATTTTTAAATAAAAACTTTCTGTTAAATGCATCGTCATGAACTACAATGTGTCGTTGTGTTTTATCTTCATAAAACACTGGAAATATTAATGAATGAAATTTTTCCAATATAGAAACTAATCTTATATATTTGCACTTTCTATTTAAATTAACTCAACTAAATCTTCAAGCTTGCCAATATCTTGACTCATACTATCACCACTCAATTCACGGTTTACCAACTGAAGTAAATTATCATATATATAAGTATTATTATTAAAAAGCTTCTCTTCAATAATCTCTAAACCACGATTGGCATATTCTTCAATTATAGTAAGTTTTTTATCAACTATATTTTCATCATCCCAATCTAATATATATACATCATTAGTATCACCTAGAGCAATTAAATCTATAAAATCTAGATTGTTTCTTGATTTTTGAAATACACTTAATGGAATTTCACTATCTTTTTTTAATAATGGACGGCGCTTCTTATCCTTATAACCTAAAGAAGCTGCAAAGAGAAATAAATCTTTATTGTTATCAAAGATACCATCTTGTGTTTTTTGTTTTGTCTTACTAAGCTTCATAAATAAATCTGTTTTTTCTTTTGAAGTAAATACTCTATCAGTTGCCATTACTTAACCTTTAATATTTTTGTATATTCATCATCAGATTGAACTGATAGATCGTACTTAACATTATCAAGAACTATACTTTTTTGGGAGTCTTTGAATTTAGCTTGATTTGGATTATAGTATTGCAATACATACTCATGTTTGATGAATGGTTTGAGATTCTTTTCAACCTCTGTACTCCATTGTGAAGTAGATACAAATGTAATAACCTGCGGAGCCAATGCTTGAACATGCTTAGAAATTAAATCTCTATTGGTAGTGTCTAGTGCACCAAAAGGTGAATCCATAACGATAGGGTATGTTCCTGCACCAGTAAAGATATCTATTCTACCTGCTTCATCCCACTCTTTAGCAAGATTAACTAGAGCACTAATAAATGCCAAACTAGCTACTTGGTTTTCACCTGTTGATGTAGCTGTTCTTTGATTCTCACCATTTACTACTTTAGTTATTTCTAATTCAAAGTTATGATTTATTTTCGCATCTTTTCCTATGATAATTGAACTAAATATTTCACTAACTTTTTCAGATAATTTTTTACGAACCATAGAAGTTAACTGCTCATATATCTCTTCCATTTTATATATAGAGCTTTGACATAATTCAACTCGCTTCTCTGCAATTGAAATTTGACGATTGTGTGTTTGGTGTTGAGAAATTGCTCTTTTTATAGACTCCAGAGAACTTTCAAGATCTTTAATTTTAGCTTTATAGGCACCTATCTTTTCCGTTAGTTCTTCAATTAATTCTTCAATAGAATCTCGTTTAGATATTAGTTGAGCACTCGAACCAACTGCAACCTCTTTCATTTCTAATTTAATATCAGAAAGTTCACCTGTAACAGTTTCTATTTTTAATAATAAACTACTCTTTTGCTCATGTATATCAGCTAACTTTTCTATAAACTCATCACTAGCAGTTAATGACTTATCTGTAAAAGCATTTAGTTTCAGGAAACCATCTTCAACACTCTTTTTAACTGTTTTACCAAGTAGGCTGCTTAAATGTTCTACATGTACATCTCCCTCTATTAGAGAAGTACCACAGATACATTGACCTTTCTCAATAAGGTCTTGAATAAACTGTTCTCTGATCCCTGATGGTAATTCACCTTTTTCTCTCTTATCTTCAAGGAATTCATTCATTTCTAGCACTAAATCACTAGAAATTGCAAGATAAGCATCTTTACTAATAAGTCTTTGCTCTTTATCAACCAATTTAGATAATGAGTCAGTTAGACTCGATAATTCCTTTTCTTTTAGCTCTTTTAGTTTTTCATGTTTTTCTAATTCTATAATACTTTTTATTTCATCTGAAATACGCTCTTTTTCATTAAGCTTATCTTCTTTAAATTTAATATTATTTTTTAATTTTAATCTGTACTCATCGAGGTCAGTTTGAATGCTACTTTCTTCTTCGTATGGTGATGTTTCTCCAGCAGGTATAATTTCTTTTAACTCATCGGCAAGTATCTTTTTTGCTTCTTTTAGATGCTTAATACCTTTCTCGTAAACAGCGATTCCCATGATATTTTTGATACCTTCTTCTATATCCTTTGAATTCTCAGGTTTAGCGAGGGAATCAATTCTTTCACCATCAAAGAAAAAATAGTTTTTAAGCTCTTTACTCATGATTTTATCAATAGCTGTTGCAGGGCTAGGTATAGCTGTACCATTCTGTTTTACTTCAAATGTTTGTTCTGATGGAGTATGGTATTGAGCTGTTCCAACTTTTTTTACTTGAACACTTCTAGTGATAAGATACTCTTTATGTCTATCCTCAAATAACAATACTACTTTTGCATCACTAGACATACCTTCTGAGAGTGTATTAAAGACTCGTTCATTTAAAATATTTTGGCTTTGAACTAAATCCATTTTTCCATATAAGCACCAAGAAAAACCTTCTAAAATAGTTGTTTTACCTGAACCATTTTCTCCATGAATTACAATCACATTTTCGGTATCAGATGTTTCCAGATTTAACTCTTGTTTACCATAGAATTGTCTAAAGTTTTCAAAAACTATTTTTATTAATTTCATTATCGAACCTTTGTTTTTGCAACAGCAACAATTTTTTCTTTAATATTAGCACGATTAACATAGAGATTGTCCTGTTCTAATGTTATTATTTCTTTCACAAACTCACTGATAAGTCTATCTGTAATCTCTATACTTTCTGAATTATCTTCATTAGTCTTTATATTAGTCTCTTCTACCATTACATGTTTCCTTTATATATGAAGTAATTTATATTTCTCTTTTAAATCCGCTATCATCGGTTCAATTTCATGAACATTTTCAGCAATCTCTACAAACTCTTGAAATCGTATAAACTCTTTTTCAAGGTAGTTTCTTTCCATTTTCAAAGTAGCTTGGTCAACATCTATATTGTCTGCATTTGGTATAACTATGAAATCATAAATATAAGCAAACTTTTTTCCAGTTTCTTTACTCTGTCTAAGGACTCTACCACGGCGTTGGATAAACTCTTTTGGGTTAGAACTACTAGATAGTATAAATGCTCGTTCAACACTAGGAATATCAACACCTTCATCCAAACATCTAATGGCTACAAGCCCATCAATATAATTGTTAGATAGTTTATCTATCAAATATTTTCGTTGGTCTTTATTTTCATCTGCTGTAAACTTATCAACTTGCATTCCCATATCTCGAAGTAAGGTAACCATCTTGTTTACCATACGAAGCTCATAACCATCTTCATCTCTTTCTATCTTCGCTGCTGTATAAAAAAGGTTATGTTTAGAGTTTACTAAATCCTCTTCTATTAATAGTTCTTTTAGTTTTTTTATTTTGTTTGAAGCTGTTGCTATGATTTTTGCTCTTTTCATAAGTAATATTTTCAAAGAAGATTGTGGATCATCTATGTCAAAACCCATAGCAACCTGCTTACTTATTTTCATAGATAATTCATAGTACTCTTGTTCTTCATCTGCTGTCAGGTTTACAAATATAGGATAATAGTAATATGGTGTTAAATTCCCATCTCTAATAGCATCCTTTAAATCATATGTATAAATTACATCACCAAAATAATCTAAAATTGCTTGTGATCCTTCATCATCCATATGTCTTTTTGGAGTTGCAGATAAACCTAATCTAAATCGTGTATTTGTAATGTAATGTTTACGAATATCTTTAGAACCAAAGTTGTATGCTTCATCTACTATGAGTAAAATATTATCAAGTTTCGCAATTTGCTTTTGAAACCTTGCTGTTTTGTATGTACCAGTAGTTGTTAGAATTGGAATCAATACTTTTTTATCATGTATAGAATTTGTAAGAGCATGATTTATTTCATTTTCCCAGTGAGCATAATCAGAATTACATTTAATAAAATCAATATTAAAGTTTCGTCCTTCACTTGCCCATTGTTCTACAAGATGCATATATGGAACTACAACCACTAAAGGTACATAGCCCTTTAAGCTGTTAAGAAGATGTGTTGCTCCTGCTAATGATGTAATAGTTTTACCACTACCTGTAGCCATCGCCCAAAGACCATGACCATCATTTTTTATCCATTGATTGATAGCTTCTTTTTGATAATCACGAAGTTCAAGCCATGGTGGTAATGCTGGAGTATTCTTCTTCTTAGAATTTTCAATATTGTCAAGAAAATCATTATAGGTAGTGTTTGGGAATGAGTTATTTACTTTACGAATTAACTCAAGCTTTGCTGCTTCTGGAAAATCAAATACATAGCAGTCATTATTTATTTCATCCCATAAAGTTTCAAAATGAATTTTTTTATTTTTTGCTTTTGTTTCATATTTCCAAGATGGATATATATCTATACATTCATAGTTTTGTTCAAATGCATTGCTGGATTCATTTGCTGATCCAGAAAAAGCAAGATAGTTACCATCTCTATCAAAGAACAATCCAACTTTTTCATGATAAATTCCTCTACCATGTTTGGGCATAGCTATTTTTATTTCTAGCCTATCAATTTCCAAAAGTTTAGCAAGTTTAGAGACACCACTACCTACATTTTCAGCAAACTCTGTTTCGATTATCGTTTGTATTCTTTTTTGACATATTTCTTGTTTATCTAAACCTTCTTCAATGGCATTACTATCATCTTCGGTTAGTTCAACTGAAGTAATAAGTTTGATTTTCCCACCATCTTGTAAAAAACCTTGAAGAGTAGAACCAAATGCTTCAAGTGATGAACTACGAAAATAACCGACAGCTCTCCAATATTCATTAGATTCATAAAATGCTTTCTTATAGAACTCATTCACAAAATTATTGGTACCGGTTCTATACTCTTCTAAAAACTCTTTGTCTTTTAACAAGTTTGTATTTCCTATGCATTACAATATGAAGTATTTTAGTTAATTTTTGATTAAGAATACTTTTAATTTGCATATATAAACACTATATGTCGATTATCTTGAACAATAATATTTTGCTAACTTCCTATAGAAATTAATAAGTACAAGGACGAAAAAATAAAACTATCTCCCAAGCAGAATTTCTACTCAGGAGATTAGATTTTTAAATGTTTTTTCCCTTAAATATTCATGGTTTTTACTTCTGTCAAGAAAAAGACTAAAAACACTAGTACAGTCATGTGATCCATCTGTATAATAAACAGAAAAATCATCATTTATCACAAGATAAAGAGGAATTTCTAAATAATCCTCATCTGCTAACGCTTCATCTATCGTTGAGTGGATATCAAGAATAAGTTCTGCCGTAGTTTTCATAACATGAACTCAATTGCATCTCTAGCAGAACCCGTACAAAGACCACCATCAACAATATTCTCATCAAGATAACCATCTTTATCTTTTGCATTGTCAGAATATAGATTAACGATATATCCAGTATCAGCAGACTCAAATATCTCATAGAAATAACCATTGTACTTAAACTCAATGCTACTCTCATTCTTGAGTAGTCTAGCTAAGGTATTAATCTTATTTTTCACAAGAGTCGTCATATATGATTCTTCTTAATCTCTGAGAGAGAAGTGGGTTTAAAGAACTTATCTCTCTCTACTGATAAACCAAGCGGACCAATTACAGATTCAATTTCTGATAGAGTAAAATAGCCTAACTCTGAATCCATTCCAATGACATATCCATAGCAGTAGTCTTTATCCTCTTTGTTTATCTCTATAATGTACCAAGTCCAATCTGCATCTGGAGTGAAAAGCTTTATCTGACATATGGGGTCTTTTAATTCTTCCGTTGAATATAGAGCTGGTATAGTCTCTAGTAACTCTTTGGAAATTAATTTACTCATCCTCGATCTCCTAAATTATAGCTCTTAGCATATGTGCATATTCAGCTGAAACTTTAAACTCTTTGCCTTCAAGATGTTTAGATGCTAGTTTGTTTATCCAAGCCCTTGAGGTTGTTATTCCACTTACTTTAAGATGATTATCTTCTGTGATTTGATAGTGTTCTACTTGAACTTTTAGATTATCACTCTCTCCCTCTAGTTTTACTTCTAAATCCATACTTTTGAATTTAGAGTTTAGATTTAGTTTTGTGATTTCGCCATACTCTTTGATATGTTGATTAATAGCTATTTTTGCACCTGTTGATAAGGCTTTGTCTTTCATTACTTGTAGCATTTTAGTTCCTTATTTATGCAGCATTTTGTTGCTGCTCTATTGGCTTGTACCACATCTTTGTTGCACCATCCCATCTAAATCCGCAGGCTTTGATACTGTCTTTTTTACTGAAAATATCATCTCCAATCACTACTAGATTTTGACCCTGTTCTAAAATAGTCAGACCAATATTGTAGAGGGAAGTATAATCTTGTGGTGTATTGTTTTGGGTTGGTTGAGTTTGTGGTTGTTGGAACTGTTGTTGTGGTTGCTGAGATTGTTGTATCTGTGCAGGTTGTTGCTGACTCTGTTGTTTGTTCTGATGCTGACGGC
>Ga0256842_1001962_pt1 | contig 15524 bp, 12 predicted proteins | sample 4559240metaG_FD_185973 | JGI IMG/M metagenome (GOLD analysis project Ga0256842, IMG submission 185973) | Hydrothermal vent microbial communities from Guaymas Basin, Mexico - 4559-240 | ecosystem: Environmental > Aquatic > Marine > Hydrothermal vents | place: Mexico: Guaymas Basin | collected...
CAGCAGTTGCGTACCGTTGTCGCGCAGCACCGTTACCGGCTGGATACGCAGTTTGCCAGCGACGTTAAGCCATACGCAACTGTTGTCGCGCAGGGCGGCACGCGGAATTGCCGCCACCTGGTGTAGAGTAATGCCGGGGATGGCGACGTCGACAAACATCCCCGGTTGTAGCGGCATCTCGCGCTGGCTGGTGGCGGGATTATCCACCCGGAACACCAGCCGGAACATCCGCGTCTGTTCGTCAACCTGAGCCATGGTGCGGCTAAGTGTGGCCGGCCAGGTAAAGGTGCCGCGGCGGGTGGTTACGCTGACGCGTGCTGCCCTGCCGGGCGTGCGTTTGAGCCACGGCAGCTCGTCCACCGCCACCGGCACCACCACCTGCACGGCGGTACTGTCCATGAGGGTGGCGACACTGGCGCCGGGGGCGAGATATTGGCCGAGGTCGGCGCTGGTGTCGAGTACCAGACAGTCGAAGGGGGCGCACAGGCGGGTGCGGTGCAGATTGAGGCGCGCCTGTTCCACTTCGGCAGCGGCGGCAGCCACGGCGGCGCGCGCCTGGCGCAGTTGCGGGGTATGCGCCGCCAGCGGTGGCGGCGCGTTGTCGCCGTTGATGAGTTGCCACTCGTGGATGGCGGTTTGCGCCAGTGCCAGTTCCTGTTCCAGTTGCAGGTTGGCATTGCTCAGAGCGTTTTGCGCTCTGGTCAACGCCAGGCGGTAGTCGTGGTCGTCGATGGCGATGAGTAGCTCGCCGGTGTGGAAACTGCCGCCGGGACGGAAGGCGGCGCTCACGTCGGTAACCACGCCGCCCACCTGTGGGGTCAGACGGATCTTTCGCCACGGCTGTACCTCGCCGGTGGCGTTGACGGTGACGGGAACATCATCGTTGTGGACGGTGATACAGGTTACCAGCACCGCAGTTGCAGTTGGTGTTCTGGTGGCAGTGTGCTGGCGCTGGTGCAGCATAAACCACACCAGTGCCGCGGCGGCGGCGAGTACCAGCACTGGTGCCAGACGGCGTAAAAACAGCGACGCTTGTTTCATGGTGTCGGCTCCGCCTTGGCGTAGCGCGCCATCCAGGTGCCGCCCAGGGCACGGATAAGGGCGATGGTGCTGGCCACGTGCTGGTACCTGGTCTGCAGCAACTGGCGGCGCAGGGTTAAGGTGAAATCGTTGGCTTCTATCACATGCAAGGCGTCGGCGGCGCCTTTGTCGTACAGACGGCGTACCCGCTCCAGATCGGCGCTGGCCTGCTGTTCGCGGTGGCTTAGGCGGTTGATCATGCGCTGTTCACCCTCCAGTTTGTTGAGCAGTTGTTCCACTTCGGTAATGGCTGCCAGCAGAGTCTGCTGTGCTTCGGCGCGGCGCTGGTTTACCAGTGCCTGCTGCTGTTCCACCCGCCATTTGCGCCGGCCACCGTCAAACAGCGGTTGTACCGCGCTGGCGGCCAGAGACCAGAAAATATCATCAATTCTTTTTATCCCCACGCTGTTGCGCGTCAGCCCCGCCGCTGCCTGCAATGTAAGTGACGGCAACTGTTCAGCCACGGCGGCGGCGTGTTCGGCATCGGCGGCGGCAAAGCGCTGCCAGGCGGCTTTCACATCAGGGCGGCGCAGCAACAGATCGGCGGGTACGCCGTGGCGCGGCAGAGGCAGTTTGACGGGGAACTGTGGCAGTGGTCGCAGATGCAGGCGGTTGTAGCGGATTCCCAGCAGCGCGGCAATGGTGTGGCGGCTGTTGACGCGGTTGATATTGAGCAGCTCCGCTACATTGGCGGCGTTGTCGTAAGCCTGCTGCGCCTTGTATATCTCGCGCGATGGTTCCAGGCCGTAATTGTAGCGCAATTTGACAAAATCACGATATCTGTGCCGTAAATCCTCTTGAGTGCGGGCGATGGCCAGCTGCTGACACTGCTGCTGATAGATGTAGTAGGCGGTGGCCAGTTGCGCCGAAAAACTTAAGATTGCCGCGTCCCGTTCCGCCTTTGATATCTCCAGCCGTGCCTGTGCCGCTGCGCTGCGTTCATCCAGCTTGCGCCATAAATCCACTTCGTACCCGGCACTGGCCTGCAGGGTGTAGACGTTGCCCTGGGTCTCAACAGCAGCTGGCAGGCGTTGGCGTGTGGCGCTGCCGGAAATATCCAGCCACGGCAACAGTTGCGCCTGCTGAATATGCAGTGCCGCCCGTGCCGCCGCTACCCTGGCACGGGCCGCTTCTACGCTTTGATTGTCGCGCAGCATCTGTTCCATGAGCCGTTGCAGCTGGCGGTCGTGAAACTGCTGCCACCACAGCTCTTTCAGGTGCTGACGCGGGACGGCGGCGCTGGCGTGAGCGTGGGCGTAGGGAGCGGCGCTGATGGCGGCGCATTCCATACGGTTTTGCGGCTTTATGGGATTGCAACCGGCAAGCAGAATCACCAGCAAAACGGCTATGCCCACCAGCATTATATGCGGCACTGATTTCATAGCGCACATTTAATCACTGGCGCCGGTGCGGTTCAACAGAAAAGCATCTGTCCATCCGGGAACGGTGCCTTTATGCGTGGCTGTGTAAACGACTTGAAACGTCTGGCCTGGTTTAGTAGTGTTGGAATGGTGAACAGATAATTTTTTGTGTGATGAGGTAGAGGTCATTATGAGAGTAGCGTTACCGTTGGACGATATGAGCCTGGAAGATAAATTCCTGGTTATCGAGACTGTCTGGGCTGATATTGTGCGCAATTCGGCCGATTTTTCGTCTCCCGCCTGGCACGGGGAAATTCTCTCAAAACGCGCCGAACGTTTAGATAGCGGTGAAGAGGAAATTGTTGACTGGGATACTGCCAGAGAATTATTGCGTACCGCGCTGCTGAAATGAAGATCAGGATAACTGCATCAGCTTATGCTGATATCGAAAAAGCGGCGGAATTTTACGCGCGGCAGAGTTGCGGATTAGGTAAATCTTTTCAGGATTCGATTTTTTCAGACATTGACTCGCTGCAATTTTATGCGGGAATCCATCCGAAATACTATTCGAGATATCGCCTGTTAGCGCATAAATTTCCGTACGCGATATATTATGATATCAGCGCTGACTCAGTAGTGGTGATAGCCGTTTTGGATTGTCGGCGCGAACCGGAGTGGATAGAGGGCCGGTTGTGATGTTTTAATCCTTAACCGGGGCAGGCTTGGCGCCGGTGCGGTTCAACTAAAAAGGGGACAGGCGGTGTACGCCTGTCCCCTAGTTGTATCATGATAATTTCGCTTGGCTTACTTGGGATTGCCGGAGCGGTAGGTAGTGGGTTTGCATTTTTTGTCGAGACTGATGGTCTCTTCCCATTCCTGCCACAGTACGGCGCCATCCATGGTACCGAAAGGCTTGTACCACAACTGCACCGTTACATCCATGGAACGCTCTTCTGCAACCTGCTTGCCATCAGGACCTTTATCAGTGACAGGGTAGAAGATATCAAAACGCTCTTCAACCTCTTTTCCCGGTGGCAGACCGGTATCCTCTACGATAGAACTCTTCTCGTAGGGACCACGACCCATGTTGTTACCACGCGCCATCAACTTAGGTACCGGCATGTAGATTTTTTCTGCTTCAAACAGCTCGTCATCTTCTTCTGTTTCCGCTTTTACCGACAGAACCAGTCGGTTAGGTGTCGGTCAGCCATCAGGTATTGAGTGACCGGAGCGGTTAACCATCTTAACTTTGACAACGGCTTTTGGTTTGAGAGTGCTGCCGTCGAGCCATTGTACCGCGTAGCCTTCCACGTGGAAATCTACGGCCATTTTCTGCATAACCTTGGATTTGTAGCTGATGATCTTGTGTCCCAGACCACTTTCTTCCATGTGACATTCCTGGCAGGTCTTACGTCCGCCCTCGGCGCGATAGGCCCACATGTAGCTACCGTAGGCGGTGGCACATTGGGTGGGGTTTTCCAGCTCAAGATTCGGTCCCATACCGTGGCATTGGCCGCACAGAATTGACTCATCCATAATCAGGCTGCGCTTCATTTTGGGGAACGCTTCCGAATCGTGTTCACCATCATTGAAGCCGTATACCGTATCGTGCTGGGGATAACCGTCGGTCCATTTGTGGGTGATGGCCATGCGGTTATGGCAGATAAGGCAGTTGATGTTAAGACTGGTGAGAGTTTTCTTTAAACGGTCGCGGGTGGCGACAGCTTTTTTATCATTGGGATTTTTGAGCGCCTTTTTGGCGGCGTCGTACCATTCCATAAGGGTATCGGCCAGTTCTACCGCCACGTCGTCGGTTGCATCAGCCAGTTGTGGCAGATGGCACTTCATGCAGCCCATCAGATGCTCAACCTTGATGTCCTTGGTGGTTTTTACGCCGGAATACTTCCACGACATAAAACCGTTTTTCATAGCGGTTATCATGGTGGCGGCGGCGCGACCGGTACCATAGATAGAGCGGGAGTGCGGTGAGGCGGCCCAGTCGTTGTGAACATCCTCGTGGCATTCGATGCACTCGCTCGAATCGTACATGTCGATGAGTTGTTGCAGCGTTTTCGCCTTGCCCTTGGTGCCGACAATGGTGCCGTCGCGGCCGATACCGGCGCCGCTGGCAAAGACCATCGCGGCACTGAGCAGCAACGCCACAGCAGCAACGCTGATAACTGTGAGTTGTTTCATGGTTACATCCTCTTAATCAATAGTAAAATAAGCTCCTGACATAGATCAGGAGCTTAAAAACTTATGTTTTGTAGCTGCAAAACGGCAAAAGTATTAGCAGCCAGTCAGAGCAGATGCACCAGATGAAGCAGCTTTAGCTTTTTTAAGTTTTATTTTTACGCTATCGCCAACATCGAATTTTTTGGCATCCTTTTTCTTAACCTGCACGGTTACTGTGTCGCCTTTAACGGCGGTTACGGTACCTTTGTAGCTTTTTGCCAATGCTACGCTGCTCATGCTGCCAACGAATGCCACGGCTGCAATCAGTACAATCAGTTTCTTTGTCATTTTTGTTCTCCTTGTGTTGTTAATGAAATTAAGCAATAAAAGTGAACAGAGTACAACCTTGGTCTCCTGTCCGCCTGGACAGGAGACCAAAAGTGCAGATATAAATACCTTTATACATTAAATTAGTATAGGTCGCTTGTTAGAACCACACTTCCATGGTCAGGTAAGCCTGATCCATTTTGTCGACGGGATTGAAGAACTGTGCGTTCAACGGATCATCCAGATCGTCGACATCAACCGGAGCGCCTAACCAGTTGCCGCTGCCGGTATAATTAAACTCGTAGTGCTGGTAACCCAGACGCATAAATGCTTTGCAATTTTCATTGAGCAATTCGCCAACGGGCAGGTCGTAGATGGCATAAATTTCCCCAACGTGACCACGGGTAGCCAGTTTAGACATAGTTAGGTCATCATGACCGGGAGACATGGAGATCCAATACTTGGTGCCGTAGTTGTATTCAAGACCGACTTTCAAGCCCAGATCGTCAAAATCATAACGGATACCGGTGTAGACGCTGTAACCGTCCTTTTGACCGGGGTCGTCCCACCAGGAACCGAGCAGAGTGCTACCCATTTCATCGAAACCATCTGGGTCGGTGCGGCTCCAGCCGGCTGTAACAAAGTAGTGGAGGTTGTCTACCTTGTCCATGTACACAAAAGTGGTATGGTAGAGGTCACCGAGGTTCTCCTTGTCAAGGGTGCCATTACCGACGCCCGTGGCAAGTTCCAATGGATTGGGGAAATCCACCCCATCAGGGGCATTGATGATATTACCTGCCCAAAACGATTGGATATTGGCAAAGCGATCACCTTTGTTGATAAAATCCCAGCTGAATCCGCCGAAATCCATATCGTCCAGATTGTTGCTGTGTTCCAGCGGACCGGCTTCAAAACCACGACCGTAGCAGAAACGGATCTTGCTGTAACCCATGAAGTCGAACGGGTTATCAAACACCATTCCTAACGATGCGCCGTCAAAAGCGTAGTCCATGTAGTTTATCGGTGTAGCCATCCGCTTGCCGGTGCCCATGCGCAGGTGCGCCGGTGGACCATCGGTGGTAGGACGGCGACCGAGGGAGAACCAGATGGGCAGACCGGCGATGTTTTTCCAGTTGATATAAGCGCGGTCAACACGCAAGAGGCTGTCGTTTGGTTGCCGGGTGGTAGCACCATCCATTTGGGCGAACTGGTTCATCATGTAAGGGCCATTTGATGTTGGATTTGATTGCATCCCCCACGTTTTGTACATTGCCAGACGACCCTTGAACTCAATGTTTTCAGAAGCTTTAACCTTCATTCCCAACCGGAAACGGTTGGTGTACAAGGATTTATTTCTGTAGTTGTCTTTCGGTGCCATGGCTAGACCCATTTGCTTCATCGCGTTTGCACGCTGAGCTGCAGTCATTCCTTGCATCTGGGCAACAGCACCTTTCACCATTTGTGTTGCCATGGCAGCTCTTTGATTTTCGGGGAGTCCAATTGTATTAAAGTAGTCGTTTAGATTCCTTTCACCGCCAGTTGCGCCTGGCAGCCCGCTGCCATTGTTGAAGAGTAGCATGCCGTTTGTTGCACCAGCAATAGTGCCAGCGTCCCAATATGCTTTGGTATCGGTATCGCTGTAATCCATACGGAAACGGTAGTCGCCAAAAAACTTAAAGCGGCTGCTGTTGTCCCATTTTTCAGCACTGCTTTCAAGCAGCTCTACGGAGTCGGCGGTTTCGTCCGCCGCATCCTGTACCTCGCTAACCTGTGCTTTGAGTTCCTCTAGTTGTTGGGTTAACAGCTTAATTTGATGAGCCAGCTCTGCTGTTGATGGCGCGGCTAGCGCGCTCATGGGGGCGAGCATTAGCGCCACCAGAAATAAACCCAGTGATCTTTTCACCATTGTTTGTTGCCTCCTTGTGGTGAGTTATAAAAGTAGGGATGCGCGACCACGGACCATCCGCGGTACGTATGACAGCCTCCCAGTGTGATAAGCGTGACGGCAGCATGGGTGTTGCTGGCGTCATGGCATCTTCATGATGTGTGCCAGAGTGTGTAACTATTTGTTCTAATGACTGATTAGCTTGTGCGTGCGCAGGTGGCGGCGGTAGCGCTGCGGCTCTTTCTGCGATATAGCGCTATTTATATCGGCAAATAACGGCAGCGCCCCTCACTGCGTCGGTGGTTGCAGCGAGGGGCGCCTGGTGCTTGGTGTAGTTTGTTACTGGAATGTTATACCACTTATACCACTTGCTCCATGGCCCAGATGCCGCACGGGCAGATGCCGGCACAGATGCCGCAGCCGATGCAGACGTGGTCGTCAGAAACATATTCAAAGCTGCCGTCGGGGTTTTCGATGCGACGGATGGCCGATTCGGGACATGCTTCAAGACACATGGAGCAGTCGCGGCAGGTGCCGCAGGAGATGCAGCGTGTTGTCTCTTCACGCGCGTCAGTAATCTGTAACTTGCCGCGGTTGCGCGGTTTGAACAGTTCCTTGCTCAGGCGCTGTTGTGGAATCATCTCCAGCTTTTTGCGCGCGATTACTTCCTTGCCGTTGAGCAGGTCGTCGCAATAGTCGGCGGCTTCGTGGCCGTGGCCGATGGCGTCGGTAAGCAGGCCGGGGCGGGTGGTGTCACCGATGGCGAATACGTTGTGCTCATTTTTTACTTGCCAGCAGGCGTTGACATCCATCATACCGCGGTCGGTGAGCCACTGGTGCGGCACATAGGAGAGGTCGGGGCGCTCACCGATGGAGATGATAACCGTATCGGCTTCAATAAGGTTGCCATCCTTGTCGTACAGCCCTTGCGGGGTGATGCGCTCGGTAAATACCGGCCAGCGCACCTCGCCGCCGAGAGATTTGAATTGGGCAATCTCCTTTTCAAATGCCGCCGGGCGCTGCACGTCGATGGCGGTAACTTTTTTTGCCCCCATGGCGTAGGCTTGCAACGCCACATCCATGCCGGCGTTACCGGCGCCGATCACCACTACTTTCTCGCCTACCTGAGGATTTTCTCCGCCGTTGACCTGCTTGAGAAACTCCAGCCCTTTTACCAGCAGTTCGTGGCCGGGGAAGGGGATAACCACCGGATTGTGGGCGCCGCTGGCGATAATTACCGCATCGTGTTCAGCACGGATGGCGGCAAACATCTCGGCATCCACTTTGGTGTTCAGTTTGGTCTTGATGCCGGTGTCGAGCAGGCGCTGAATCTCCTGTTCGAGAATTTCGCTGGGCAAACGCTCGCTGGGAATGGCCTGATACAGCTTGCCGCCCAGGTGTTTATCTGCTTCGTAAACGGTAACGTCGTGTCCCTTGAGGCGCAATTGCCACGCCGCCGATAACCCGCCGGGACCACCGCCGATAACCGCAATCTTTTTGCCTGTATCCGCAGCGCACGGCGGTGCCGGAGTGCCGATGCTCAAGGCGCCGAGTTGTTTCATAGATATCGGCGAATCGAGGAAGCGGCGACTGCAGGCGTCCATGCACAGGTTCGGGCACACCTGGCCGCACACGCTGGCCGGGAACGGTGAGTAGCGCAGCACCAGCTCCAGCGCCTCCTGTTCCTTGCCCTGGCGTAGCAGTTTCAGGCGATCCTGAGTAGGGATAAACGACGGGCACGATGACTGGCACGGTGCGCTGTAGCGCTTTTCCATCCAATGGGGAACTTTCAGGCGGTCGTCGCCGCTGTTGACCAGACCGGCCACATGGTCGTAGTCGTCGTCGACAATGTCGCCAAAAATACCGCCTTCCACCCACTTGTTGAGACGGAATTCGTGCATGGAGATGCGCCCTTTGGCGCTGCGCTCGTCGGCGGTTTTAGCGCAGATTTTACGCCACTGACTCATGTCGGACAGTGTTTTTAGCAGCTCCGGGCGCTGAATATGATCGAGGAATTCCGGCAGACCGTTGAGGAGAAAATCCCTGTCGGCCTGGTCCAGATCGAGCAGCCATACGTCGTCGGACAGATCTTCGATGGGGCCGCGCACATACAGGGTGCCGCCCACCATGCCCACGCAGCCACGGCTGCCGAGAATCGAGGTCTCATTTTCGCAGTCCACGCCGCAGATTACGCCGATGCCGCCGCCCATGAACTCAAAGGAAAACGAGCCGGTCTTTTTTAATACCCACAGTTGCGGTGCCTCAAAGGCGGGGTCGTGTTTCATCAGTGAGCCGCTGCGCGTGCCCACCTGACCGGCTACGTAGATTTTACCGCTGGCGGCGCAGTGGGCGGTGGTGTCGCCGCTGTCGCCCAAGATGGTTAGTACCGCGCCGGAGTTGAGCCAGCCAGAGTCGGCCGGGGCTGAGCCGAGCACGGTGATCTCTGTCCCTTCCAGACCAAAGGAACCGACGCGCTGGCCGGGATTCTGAACAATAAATTTAAGCGGTTTGCCATTTTCGGTCCACAGCGGGCCACCGATATCGTGGTGGCCGGAGGAGATGATCTCAAATTCGGTTTCACCGTTATCGAGGGCGGTGTATATCTTTTTCAATAAATCCTGGGTGGAAATCCGCCGGTTGTTGGCGTCAAATCCGCTGATTTGTGCAGTCATATATTTATCTCCTTAACACACGTACTGGACTTGCAGACGATCAGCCACCGCTTTGTCCATGGCAACCAGCGCGTCGCTGCGGCCGATGGGCAACGACGAGTTGCCGATGGGAGCCATCATCTTTTTCAGTTCCTGATCCATGGCCAAAAAGTAGTTGACGATGTTTTCCGCCACCTTCTCCGGGTCGAGGCGGTGCGCCAGCACCGGAATTTGCGAGGTGATTCCCGCCGGGCACAGGCCGGTGTTGCAGGCGTTGCAGCGCCCCTGATCGTTGCCGACGCAACCGGCCATTTGCAGGATGAGCTTGCCGGTAAACACGCCGTTGGCGCCCAGACACATCATCTTGAAGGCGTCAGCAGCCAGGTCGCCGGTTTTGCCCAGGCCGCCACCGGCCCACAGTGGAATTTGCCCCTGCCGTCCCTGAGTTACCGCTGCCAGGTAGCAGTCGCGCAGCTTGCTGACGATGGGATGGCCGGTGTGATCCAGCGATACCTCGTGGGCAGCGGCGGTACCGCCGTCGATACCGTCGATGAAGAAACCGCCGACGATGTTGTACGGGTCGCGCACCAGGTTGTTGAATACCGACACACTGGTGGATGACGCCGCCACCTTGATGGCTACCGGCACGCGGAATTTGAACGCCGCGTTAAAGGAGAGGAACATCTTCTGCACGCTCTCCTCGATGGAGTACAGCCCCTGATGATTGGGGGGGCTGAGCAGGTCGGTTTTGGGGACACCGCGGATGGCCATGATGTGCTCGGCCACTTTTTGTGCCTGGAGCAGGCCACCGTCGCCGGGCTTGGCGCCCTGACCGATTTTTATCAGTACACCGGCGGGATCTTCCACCATATGCGGCATGGCCTGGAGAATGCGGTTCCAGCCGAAGTGGCCGGAGGCGATCTGCAGGATGAGATATTTCAGGTAACGGCTCTTGAGCAGCCGCGACGGCACGCCGCCCTCGCCTGATGACATGCGCACCGGCAGGCCGCACTCTTCGTTCAGGTAGGCCACCGCCATGGCGACCCCTTCCCACATGCGCCACGACAGGGCGCCGATGGACATGTCGCCGATGATGACCGGATAGATCCAGTTCACCGGCGGGGTGTGACCGCATCTGACCAGTTGACCGTTGTCGCCCAGTTTTAGCGGCAGCTCGTCGGCGGGGAGAATGCGACCGAAAGGCGCCAGCATGTCAAAGGTGTGGCGTTGGGCGTCGAGGCTGGGGTCGGTCATCTGCGAGATGCGGCCGACGCGCAGCTGATCCAGGGTGCGGATGCTGCCGGTGAGATTTTTACGCCCGCCGCGTTTGATAGACTCACCAGCTTCGCAGCGGGTAACCACCGGCATACGGGTGTCGGGGTTGCGCACCGGCCTGATGGCGTCGTTGGGGCATACTTTTTCGCAAATACCGCAGCCGCGACAGTAGTTTTTGAGCGAATTCACCTGCTTGATCACCGGCACCGCCGAAAATCGCGCCTTGGGATCAGGAACGTCGCCCTCGGAAAATACCATGCGCCGCCGTTCTATTTTGGCCTCGATGGCGCGAAACGAGCACGCCGCCACGCACGAACCGCACAGGGTGCAGCGGCTGGCGTCGTAGATTATCTTCCACGGCAGATCATTGGGGGTTGCGTCATGTATTTTTACTGTTTCCATCGTTCAACCTCCAATCGGTCATTGATGACTACAAGTTCACGTTCGTTGGGATAAATATCGGTGGACCAGTCGCGCTCCGGCAGAATATCGTTGATACCGCACACCTCGGAGGAGATTACTACCGTATCGTCGGTGCGCCCCAAAACCACCGGACGCAGTTTCTTGGCGTCGCAGCAGGTGAACAGGGTGTTGTCCGGCAGTACACCGATGATGGTATTGGGACCGTTGATCTCCAGATTGGCCAGAGATTGACGAATGGCCAGCAGTTGTTCGGCGTCCTCGCGTTCTTTAAGTTCATCAAACGGCAGCGGCGTGATCACATGCTTGAAATAGTGCAGTGGCCATTTTAGCTGGCGATGGACATAGTGCAGGGTATAGAGAAAGCACTGCGAGTCGGATTCAAAGCCGATATAGCCATGGTGCAGCTTGATCTGCATCTCCTTGTTTTTCTGGTAAAAGGTGTTCTCGCCGTTGGCCAGTCCGGTATAGCCCTGGAGGAAAAACGGATGCGCCGCATAGCGGACGATATCGTAATTGGTGTTTTGGCGACATTGGGCGGTAATCACCTTGGCGGTGAAATGCTCGTCCGCCTCCCACAGGTTGAAGAACGTGCCGATATCGCGCGGATCGCCGATCTCCTTCAGCGTTACCACATCGGGCCAGAATGAGTACACATAGCCCTGATCGCCCGGTTCCAGTGCGGCGCGCATCTTCAGGCGCATGTCCAGCAGCAGCTCCTCTTTCTCCTCCGGCGATGCGTATTTGTAGCTCTTGGGGTAGGAGAAAGTCTGAAACACATAGTTTGGCATGGCGATGATATCGAGATCGTCGCTGGGGGATGTTTCCGGCGCCCATTGGATAACGCGGCGAAAACCGGCTTCGTGCAGAATGTTCTCTGCCAGATTCAGACCTTCGTCGGTGCAGGCCATGGACAGGGTGGGCATGTGTTTGTAATTTTCAAAAATCCCGCCCAGATCCTGCATAACCATGGCGAAGCCGGAGTTATCGTGCCCCTTTTGCTGCGATTGCATCAATTGCAGCGCCATGCTGGGATGGATGTAGTTTTTGCTTTTGATAGCTCCTATACGACACATATGAAGTATCCTCTCTGTGCTGATATAAATAACGACTCCGCACCTGCAGCAAATGGCGTGCCAAATGGTATCGACAGTGGCCGAAGTGCTGGCGAACCCCATGGATTCACACGCCTGTTTACGCTGTATAGCGGCGTTGTCAGTTTGTTTTGCTATGCTGGTGAGTATTTTTGTTGCTCAGTTGTGTACTTGCCAGACTGCCGCAACATTTTTTTACTGCCAATAAAAAAGGCTTCCACGCCGCCATGGAAGCCTTGATGTTGATAAGCTCCGCTGGCCGCTATAACAATTCAACCCAGTTATGAGGGTCATCGAGACGACCGTACTGGATGCCGGTGAGGGTATCGTAGAGTTTCATGGTTAACTCGCCCGCCTTGCCACTGCCGAGGAACACGTCGCGCCCCTTGTAGGTGAATTGACCGACGGGAGAGACCACCGCCGCGGTGCCGGTGCCGAAGGCTTCGGTGAGGCGACCGTTTTCGCTGCCGTCCATAATTTCGTCGATGCTCAGGGCGCGTTCCTCCACCTGGTAGCCAAACTCTTTTACCAGGGTTAAAATCGAACGGCGGGTAATGCCGTTGAGAATGGTGCCGTGCAGGGGCGATGTCACCACTTTGCCGTCGTAGAGAAAGCAGATGTTCATACTGCCCACTTCTTCGACATATTTTTTATGCACACTATCCAGCCACAATACCTGGTCGTATCCTTTGCCAGCTGCCAGAGTTGACGCATACAGGCTGGAAGCGTAGTTGCCGCCGGTTTTGGCTTCGCCGGTGCCGCCGACAGGGACGCGGGCGTATTCGTCGGAAACCCAGATTTTGACCGGATTAAGTCCGCCGGAATAGTAGGCGGCAACGGGGGACAGAATTATGTAAAACAGGTAGTTGTCTGCCGGTTTTACCCCCAGCACCGGCTCGGTGGCGATCATGGTGGGGCGAATATACAGACTGGTGCCGTCGCTGTGCGGTACCCAGTGTTCTTCCAGTTTCAGCAGTTGACGCATGGCGTCGAGGCAGAAGTCGACGTCGATGGTGGGCATGCACATCCGCTCGGCGCTGCGGTTGAAACGTTCAAAGTTATCGCGTGGACGAAACAGCGCCACGCTGCCGTCCTGACGGCGGAAGGCCTTGAGACCTTCGAATATCTCTTGAGCGTAGTGCAACACCAAGGCGGCGGGATCGAGGCTGAAGGGTGCGTATTGTTGAATGCGGGCGTTGTGCCAGCCCTTGTCGCGGCTGAATTCCATAACAAACATCCGGTTGGTGAATTCTTTGCCGAACACCAGGTTGCTCTCATCTTTTACCGGCTGTTTAACCTCCTCGACGGGGAGAATCTGCAGTTCCATGACCTGTTTTTCCTTCCTTGACAGTACTGTAATCTGATTATGGCGTAAAAAAGCGCCACCAATAGTACCTGCATTTGACGGTCGCGGCAAGTCGGATTTGCGTGGTCAGATACTGGCGCGCGCAATTACGACGGCGGCGCAAGTTGTGCCGTTGCTGTGTAGAGGCTGACAACAGGCGCGCAGGGTGGCGGTGGTGGTGGCAACGTCGTCTACGAGTAAAACTCGATCGGCTGCCAGTGGTCTGGACAGTGCAAAGGCGTGGCGCAAGTTGTTGAGGCGTTGTTGGGCGCTGAGGTGAAGCTGGGTGGTGGTGTCGCTGGTGCGAATCAGGCTGGTATGGTCGACGGGGATGTCCAGTTGCCGCCCTAACTGGCGCGCCAGCAGCAGTGCCTGGTTATAGCCGCGGCGGCGCAATCGACGCGGATGCAGCGGCACCGGAATGATTAGCTGCGGGGCAAATTCCCTGATGCGCGGAGCATGGCGTGTGATAATCAGCTGCGCCAATGCCCGGTCGAGGCTTATTTTGCCGCGATATTTGAAGGCGGCAACAGCGGTGGCGGCGGAGTCGTTGTACAGACCAGCGGCGCGCAACCAGATAAATGGTGGTTCGGCGGCACGGCAGCGCTGGCACAGGTGGTCGGCGTCGGGGCTGTGATACGGTTCGGCGCAGCGCGAACAGGCCGATGGCGCTGCGGTGCTGAGTTGTTCGCGGCACGCACTACACAACCACTCGCCGCTGCGTAGCAGCGCCTCGCATAGTGGGCAATAACCCGGCAGCAGCAGATTGCCCAGTGCCGCCAGGCGGCGCAAAGCGGATTGCACTGTGGCGGGTGCTGTGAGCATGGCTGTAGTTGCCCAGGCTGGTTCAGCTTTTGCTGAGTAGATTTTTCCCACTCATGGCGGCGGGAACGTCCAGACCGAGCAGGGTGAGCAGCGTGGGGGCGATGTCGCGCAGACTGCCGTCAGCCAGGGTTGCGCTGGCGGCATCATCGCCAATGTAGATAAGTGGCACCGGATTGGTGGTGTGGGCAGTGTGCGGCTTGCCGTCAGCGGCAATCATCTGCTCGCAATTGCCGTGATCGGCGGTCACCAGCAGGCAGCCGCCCTGTTTCAAGGTGGTTTCCACCACTTGACACAGACAGCGATCCACCGTTTCCACCGCGGCTATGGCGGCATCCAGAATGCCGGTGTGGCCGACCATGTCGGGATTGGCAAAGTTGAGTATCACCAGGTCGAATGTGCCAGTGCTGATGCGTTGACATACTTCATCGGCCACTGTCGCCGCACTCATCTGTGGTTTTTCGTCGTAGGTGGCTACTTCTTTTGGCGATGGCACCAGCACCCGTTCCTCGCCGGGGTAGGGTTGCTCGTTGCCGCCGTTGAAAAAGAAGGTTACATGGGCGTACTTCTCTGTTTCGGCGATGTGGAGTTGTTTCAGCCCGGCTGCGGCAACCACCTCGGCCAGTATGTCGGGATAAGTTTCCACTGGAAACGCCACCGGCAGGTTGAGTTGCTCGTCGTACTCGGTCATGCACACATAGGCGGATAAATCGAGCAGCGGGCCGCGGGCAAAGCCGTCGAAATCTGCTACGGTGAAAGCAGTGGTGATTTCGCGGGCGCGGTCGGCGCGGAAGTTGAAAAAGATGATGCCATCGCCGTCGCGCACGGGAGCCGGGGTGCCGATGACGCACGGTTCGACAAATTCATCGCTTATGTCATTGGCGTAAGCGCTGCTGATGGCCTGTGCGCTGCTGGCAAAACGGGGCGCGTCGGCATGAACCATGGCGCGATAGGCGCGTTCTACCCGCTCCCAGCGTTTGTCGCGATCCATGGCATAAAAACGACCGCTGATGGTAGCAATGCGCCCACCACCAAGCTCGGCCAGTTTTCTTTCCAGCTGGTAGAGATAATCCATCGCGCTGCGTGGCG
>Ga0256842_1001963_pt1 | contig 15509 bp, 12 predicted proteins | sample 4559240metaG_FD_185973 | JGI IMG/M metagenome (GOLD analysis project Ga0256842, IMG submission 185973) | Hydrothermal vent microbial communities from Guaymas Basin, Mexico - 4559-240 | ecosystem: Environmental > Aquatic > Marine > Hydrothermal vents | place: Mexico: Guaymas Basin | collected...
TCTTCTATGGTCTCCATTTCGCCCTTTGTGGGGATTCCTGAAAAGTCAAGTTTTAATACAGCAAAGGAATTTCTAAGCGGTGTTGGATTTTTGCCTATGTAGGTATCTGAAAAGAGTTTTTCAAACTCATCCTTTGCAAGGATGTCATAGTAATATTCAAGCATTGAAAGAAATAGGGATTTGCCAAACTTTCTGGGTCTTAAAAAAAATAGATATTGACTACCGAGTTCCTCTATTTTTTCTATGAATTTCGTCTTATCAATGAAGTAGTAATTTTGAATTTTTAATTTCTTAAAATTTCCAATTCCATAGGGTATCTTTTTCATATTTTAAATTATAACAGAAATTTTAGGGTTATAAGAAATTTTTTTATGGTGTTTAACAAACAAGTAAATTGGGGGAAAATAAATTAGTGCCAGACAAAAAAGTTTTTTTCTTTCTTCTCTATAAACCCATGGTGGGATTATGTGGATGTACTTTCAGTAATTTCAGCCAGTAATTTCAGCCTGACACCTTTTATTCATTTTCCTTTTATTCATTTTATCCAAAAACAAATAGTGCCTGACACTAAATTTCTTTATTTCCACCTTTTAGGTGAAGGGTAATTTTTTTTAAACGCAATGTTTTAACACACCTACAGGGTTTTTTATAGGACAATCACGTATATGAGGTATCGTTATTGACATACTTGCTCTAATCTTTTATTATAAATGTGTAGTAAAAATTTAGGAGTTTGAAATGAAAGTTGAGGATTTATTGAGGGTAGCCGTAAAAAAGGGTGCATCGGACCTTCATTTAAAAGCTGGATCCTTTCCGCATATCAGGGTAAATGGAGAACTTGTTTCTTTAACAGAATTTGGAAAATTGACCAAAGAAGATACTCTTTTAATGGCTTTTAGTATAATGAATAACAGACAGAAGATGGCTTTTAAGGAGAATTTTGAACTTGACCTTGCCTATGGTGTTAAGGGGCTGGGACGTTTTCGTGTAAATGTTTTTCAGCAAAGGGGTACAGTTGCCATAGTATTTCGTGTTATTCCAGCCGTTATTAGAACTTTTGAAGAATTGCATTTGCCTGAAGTGTTAAAGAGAATATCTATGATACCCAGGGGGCTTATACTTGTTACCGGTACCACAGGTAGTGGTAAATCTACCACACTTGCCACAATGATAGACTATATCAATGAGAATAAAACGGTTAATATTATAACCATTGAGGATCCTATTGAGTTTTTGCACAGAGATAAAAGGAGTATCATTTCCCAGAGAGAAGTAAATGTGGATACCAAGAGTTTTGCCTATGCTTTAAGAAGTGCCCTTCGTGAAGACCCGGATGTCATATTAGTTGGTGAGATGCGTGATGCTGAAACCATTGAAACAGCCCTCCATGCTGCTGAAACAGGGCATGTGGTTTTTAGTACATTGCATACCTTGGATGCCACTGAAACCATTAACAGAATCATTGCAGTATTTCCACCCCATCATCAGAACAATATAAGGCTTCAACTTGCCACACTTTTGAAGGCGGTAATTTCAATGAGACTTGTAAAAAGATCTGACGGTAAAGGCAGGGTTCCTGCCGTTGAGGTTTTAATTGTAACTGAGTTTGTAAGAAATTGTATTATAGATCCTACAAAGACCAAATATATCAAATCTGCAATTGCAGCTGGAACATCTCAATATGGAATGCAGACCTTTGACCAGTCGATTTACCAGTTTTACAAGAAGGGCTTTATTTCCTATGAAGATGCCCTTACCTATGCAAGTAATCCTGACGAGTTTAAACTCAGGGTTCAAGGTATATACTCCGCTTCTGATGTTGCCATTGAAGAGATGGAAAAGGAAATGGAAAAGATGGAAGATAGTTTTGGTGGTCAGATAGAGAGATTCAACAATAAATAATGGTTTGTGATTTTAATAAACTTCTTTCATATTCTCTTAAAATCCTGAGTAGAAAAGATTATTCAGTTTTTGAAATTAAGGAGAGATTGTTTAAAAGATGTGAGGATAGTCGTATTGTTGAAAGCGTCATAAGCAAACTGCTTTCTATTAAAGCTCTTGACGATGAAAGGTTTGTAGAGAACTTTGTGGATGTGAAGATAAATAGGGGCTGGGGCCCCGTTAGGATAGGGTATGAATTAAAAAAAAGGGGTATAGATGAAGCCCTCTATTCTCCTGTGATAGAGAAAAAGTATAGTGATAAAAGGATTAGAGAAAATATCCTTAAGAATATTAAAAAATGGTTAAGGACTAAGGGAGAAATAACCAATTTTAAAGATTCCAAAAGGTTGTTTGATCATTTATTGAGATTGGGATTTGACAGGGAGAATATTCTTGATATACTCAAAAATTACGAAAATATCAATCTGGAGTAGTTTAAATGAAGGGTAAAGAAGTAAGAGAAAGTTTTCTTTCCTATTTTGAGAGAAATGGACATAAGAGGGTCAAAAGTTCTTCCCTTGTTCCTGAAAATGATCCCACTCTTTTATTTACCAATGCCGGAATGAACCAATTTAAGAATATTTTTCTTGGCAAAGAAAAAAGGGATTATAAAAGGGCAACAACTGTTCAGAAATGTGTCAGGGCAGGAGGAAAGCACAATGATCTTGAAAATGTTGGACGGACCCCAAGACATCACACTTTTTTTGAAATGTTAGGGAATTTTTCCTTTGGAGATTATTTTAAAGAAGAGGCAATACATTTTGCATGGGAATTGATTACAGATATCTATGGTCTCGATAAATCTCGCATCTATGCCACAATTTATAAGGATGACGATGAGGCATTTTCACTCTGGAAAAAGATTTCAGGTTTACCTGAGGATAGGATCCTAAGATTTGGAGAGAAAGATAATTTTTGGGCTATGGGTGATACAGGTCCCTGTGGCCCCTGTTCAGAAATACTATATGATTTAGGTGTTAGCCCTCTGGGACATGAAAACTGTTCCCCTGATTGTGAATGTGGAAGATATCTTGAAATATGGAATCTTGTCTTTATGCAATATGAAAGGAAGGAAAGTGGGGAGATGATACCTCTACCTTCTCCTTCAATTGATACCGGGATGGGGCTTGAAAGAATAACCTCAGTTTTACAGGGGAAGTTTTCCAATTATGATACTGATTTATTTTTGCCCATAATTGAAGAAATAGAGAAAATTGCAAATGTTGAATATGGGGCTGAGGAAAAAATAGATGTTTCTCTTCGTATAATAGCGGATCATTCAAGGGCAGGTGCCTTTTTGATAACTGATGGCGTAGTTCCTTCAAATGAAGGGAGGGGATATGTTTTAAGAAAAATTTTAAGAAGAGCAATAAGGCATGGTAAGTTGCTTGGAATAGAAGAACCCTTTTTGTATAAAATTAGTTCCTTTGTGGCAGATATGATGGGAGATGTATACCCTGAATTAATACCAGCAATGGAATATCTTTCTGGAGTTATTAAAAGTGAGGAGGTAAAATTTTCTGCAACTTTAAATTTTGGATTGAAGAAGGTAAATGAATTTTTAAAGGATATAAAGGGTAATACCCTTGATGGAGAAAAAATTTTTAAGTTATACGATACCTACGGTTTTCCTATTGATATTCTTGAAGATATACTGGAGGAAAAGGGGATTAAACTTGACCGTGAAGGGTTTGAAAGGGAACTTGAAAGACAGAGACAAAGGGCAAGAAGCAGTTGGAAGGGAGAAAAACAGGAAACTGTTGACAGAGTTTATCTTGAGATTTCTGAAAGAGGAGAAACTCATTTCGTGGGATATGAGACCATGGATGTTGAGGATGCAAGGGTCCTTTATCTGATAAAGAATAAAGAGATGGTTAAATCTCTTAGAAAAGGTGAAAAAGGTGAAATTGTTCTGGATAGAACTCCATTTTATGGGGAATCAGGAGGACAGGTGGGGGATACTGGATTTATCACGGGAGATGGAGTTGTTCTGAAGGTTTTAGGTACCCACATTCCTGTTTCTGGAGTAAATGTACATGAAGTGATTGTAGAAGAAGGGGAAGTATTTTCTGGAATGGTTGTAAGGGCTGTTGTGGACAGGGAAAGAAGACTTTCAACCATGAGAAATCACACAGCAACACATTTACTGCATGCTGCCTTAAGGGAAGTTCTTGGAAATCATGTAAAACAGGCTGGATCCTTAGTTGCACCTGATAGATTGAGGTTTGATTTTTCCCATTTTACCAGAGTGAGTGAGAGGGAAATTGAAATTATAGAGGAAATTGTAAACAAAAAAATACTTGAAAATTTGAAGGTAAATGTCCAGATTATGGATATTGATGAGGCTATAGAATCAGGTGCTATGGCACTATTTGGAGAAAAATATCAGAAAAAGGTTAGGGTCGTTTCAATTGGAGACTTTAGCAGAGAACTTTGTGGTGGTACACATCTAAAGAGTACCGGTGAGATGGGAGTATTCAAAATTATTTCAGAGGGATCTGTGGCTTCTGGAATAAGGAGGATTGAAGCTATTACAGGACCTGAGGCTTATAAAAGATTTAGGCTTGATGAATTGATTTTGGGTAAATTTGAAAGTGAATACAAGGTTAAAAGGGAAAATCTGCTGGATTATGTATCATCTCAGATGGAATCAATCAAAAGCCTTGAAAAAAAGGTTAAGGATCTCCTTTTAAAACAGGCATCTTTTTATCAAAGGGAGATTGAAAATAATGTGAAGATTATAAATGGGGTTAGGGTGGCTTTTGGCAGATTGGATGGTATGGATAAAAATATTTTGAAAACAATTTCTGAAAATATAAAAAATAAAATTGGGGGAGGAATAGTTCTAATAGGTGGAGAAGTTGATGGAAAGGCGATTTTGATTTTAAACATCTCAAAGGATTTGACAGGTAAATTTCATGCGGGAAAAATAATAAGGGAAATATCTCGTGAAATAGGGGGAGGCGGCGGTGGAAGACCAGATATGGCTGAAGCGGGAGGTAAATTACCTGAAAAGTTGGAAAGTAGTTTTAAAAAATTTCTTGAGATAATTTCAGGTTAAAGCGAAAATATAAAAAAAATATAGTTTCCTTAAAAAAGTATTGGTGATATAATTATTATGGAGGTGTCTTCTGGAGGTTTATTAAATGAGAAAAATTGTTATTCTTTTTTTGATATTTTTTACATTTACTTTTCTCTTTTCTCAGGGGAATTTGGATAGTTATGTAAAGATGAAAGATTTCACAAGAATTTTAATTCCATTTTTGGGACTTGAGGGGAATTTACCTGCAAATATCTCCACTTTGCCAGAGGATAAAATTTTTAAGGCTGAAGTCTCAGTTTTGATAAACAATGGCCTTAGAATGTTTTCCACTGTATCTTCTGAAAATTATTTAACAAGGGGATTTCTTGCGGAAGTGGTTTATGAAATTTTAAAAAACTACAAGGAGATTAATTTAAAACCTGCCACAGATCAAAGGGAGATGATAAAGGCTTTGTCGGAAGTCAATATCATGAAGTATGGAGATGTTTCGGATTTTATTACCTTGAGGGAGTTGATACGGGTATTAAATTTGCCTATCTTTCTTAAAGGAGTGAAGTATTTTTATTCTTTTCCTCCATACCTGAGTTCTTCTCCTAAAAGTCCCGTATATGATCCATATGTGTTTTATAGAGTTATTCACTATCCAGAAAAGGAGGTAAGTAAAGTTATCCCCGAATAGTCTTATGGATTATAAGGATTACATAATAAAGTTTTTTGTACTCTTCTTTTTCACCATTTTTTTTTTTCAGTGGTTTTTTACTTGCCGATTCAGATTTTTCAAATGATATTTATATCAATTTCCAGTATAAGTTCTTTTATGATGACAATGTATTTTACACACTGGATGAAAACAAAGTTTCCTCTAAAATTTCCTCATTTATACTTGAAATGGAGTGTTCACGAACTAAGAGTAATCTCTTTTACAGATTTGGTTTAAAGTGTGATCTTGATAGATATGAGGATTTTTCTTCCGATGGTTTATCAGAAATTCCTGAGTATGAAAAGAATAAGGTTAACCTATCTGCCAATCTGGAGGTGGGATATAAATTTACAGATAGGGTGATGGTCAAGTTAAAAGATGATTTTGAGAGGAAATATAGACCTGATTTTTTAAATCCCATGGAAGTGGTATATGGAAAGTTTAATGACAATAAAACCATTTTTGGTGTCTATTACAGGATCTTTACAAGGACTGAGTTAAAGGGAGAGGTGGGGATTGAAAAATTGGATTATGATAACAATACTGACCCCCAGGAATTTTCCTTTATAAATTCAACAGGAAAACTTCTCAATTTTGGAGTGAGGTACCATTTTTCTGGAACTTTTTATGTGGACCTTGATTATTCAAAGGACAATAGGGATTTTGATGTCAATTATTTGGATTATACTGATGAACTTTATTTTATACACCTTCATAAAATTTTAGATACCTACATGGCTTTTGATGCTGATTTTGGGGTTCAAGATAGATCTTATGACACTTTTTTGTGGGATAGTGGGAAAAATGTTTTTTCCAAATTAAATTTTTCAATAAAGAGAGAAAGGTCTATTATTTCACTTAATTACACTCGAACAAGAAGTCTTGCCGCCAACTACAGTGAAGATTTTTATATGATGAATCTTTTTGATGTGAAATTTAAGTATAATTTAGACAGAAGAAATATCCTTTTTCTAAATGTGGGATTTAGAAGGGATAACTTTGAACTTTATCCTGCAGATTTTGAAAATCCAGAAAAGGGGTTGAGGGTTGACAAATATTATAATTTCAATATTTCCTATCTTAGAAATTTAAGTAACAAATATGCCATTGAATTTAGATATAACAGATTTAAAAGGGACTCAAATAATGAATACTTTCCCTTTACAAAAAATGTATTCGCAGTTTCCTTTAAAATAAATATTTTCAACAGGGGAAATAAAAATCCCCTTACTATACAATAGGGTTATTTTCACTAAATAGTTTTAATCTTTCTTCCAATGTCTCCATCTTGTCAAGTCCTATTAAGGATGTGCATGCCCTTATTCCCTCTCTTTCACTGCCGGTTATTTTTAAGGAAATCGCCGTAATACCATATCTTATTAACTCTTCAAGTAATTTTCCCGTGTTCATACCGGGGTAGGTTAATGTAAAATAAAATCCATCAGCAATGGGTTCATCTCCATCTTTATCATACACAATTTGAAAACCATATTTTGTAAAGAGTTCCTTCATTTTCTTTGCCCTTTTCCCATATTCCCTCACACCTTCAACAAAGTTGTGCTTTCCTTCATTTACCGATTTTAATAGGTAATATAGGGCATATTGTGTGGAGTGGGATACCCCGGAACTAACCGCATAAAGAGTTCCATAGACAAGAGCGTTTCCAAATTTATCGAAATTCCTGTAATACCTTTTAAGGTCATCTGATTCTGTATTCCACACCTTTTCAGAAATTGTAAGCATTGCAACCCGTTCACCGGCATATGAGAAAACCTTTGAACTTGAGATTAGGAGTATAAAATTTTCCGTATAATTTGCGACTGTTGGCTGATATGGTTCCTCTCCTGGTTTTGAATAATCTTTCCTGAAATCCATTCCAAAATATGCAAGATCTTCTATAACAATAACATTGTATTGGTTTGCCATTTCTCCTATTATTTTTAGTTCTTCTTCTGTGAATGTTATCCATGTGGGATTATTTGGGCTTGAATAAATTATTCCCACAAAATTTCCATTTTTTAAAATGGAATCCAACTTTTTCTTCAGTTTCTCTCCCCTAAACTCATATACATCAAATGTTTCATATGGGATACCTAAAATTTCACACTGTTGTTTTTGTACTGGAAATCCGGGATCTATGAATAGAATTTTATTTTTCTTTTCATACAGTTTGCTCATTGTCAGAAATACCACAAATGCCCCCATCATGGAGCCCACTGTCGGGATACAGTAATCGGGTTCAATTTTTAGGTTTAAAAAATTTTTTATAAATCTACTCATTTCTTTCTTTAGAGGTTCTATTCCATAAATATCCGGATATGTCTTTGCAACACTTTCCCTGGGATTTAAGATTTCTCCCAATTTTTTTTCTTCAATATCATCTCCTTGGTAACCTGTTAAGGATTTTACCTGTCCAATTATTCCCTCTTTCACTGGAGGTAATCCCGGAATACCCATTTCCATTCTTAAAATTTTTTCATTGGTCTTTTCTTCGATGAAATCTCCCAATTTTTTTATTTGTCTTATGGATGCAGTCTCCAGGTTTTTTATTGCAGCAGATTTTTTTGCCTCGGAGATTAATTTATCATCAAAAGGTATGCTCATATCCTTCCTCCTTAAATTTTAGTTTGGTTCAATAAAAATTGATTTAATTTCCTCACACCTATTTTTTATTTTATCCTCTAAACTTTTTATCTTTTTAGGTATCTCCTTTGTGGGGATTTTCTCATCCAGATGTAATTTTATTGCCACAAAGATTTGGTTTACACCCAGTATGATAGATTTTATTGAAATAATTTTTTTTACATCCTCCGATTCCAATAGAATTTTTTCAATTTCTTCAACAATTTCAGGTGGAGCTGATTCATCTATTATTAGCGATTTCATTTCTTTTCCCAGTATAAATGAAGTGGTAATTAGAATTGCTCCTATTATAAAAGATCCAAGTATATCAAATATGGGATTTTCAAGGAGATAACTCAAACCTATTGAAATAAAAGCAACAATCAGGCCAGATATTGCAGAGATGTCTTCTAAGAATACAACTATTAATTCCACATGCCAACTATCCTTCAAAAATTTTGAAATGCTCCTAATATTTCCACTACCCGTTATTTTTTTTATTTCTTTAAAGGTTTTTGCAAGGGAGATGGATTCAGCAACTATGGAGAATATTATTATTATAAAAGCCAGATAGACCATCTCCATCTTTTCTGGATTTTTCAATTTTTCATAGGATCTATATATGGAAAAAATCCCACCTAATAGAAAAATTTGTATTGCCGCCATAAATGCCCAGAAAAATTCCTCTTGTCCATATCCAAAGGGATGCTTTAAATCCTCTTTCTTTTTTCTGCTTTTCATTCCAAGAAATAAAAAAACCTGATTGGATGTATCTGCAACAGAGTGAATTGCCTCTGAAAATAGAGATGAAGAACCGGTGATAAATGCCACTATGAATTTAAAGATGGCAACTGAAAGGTTGGCAAAAAAAGCGATTAGGACAATTTTAAAACCAGTTTTCCCATTTTTACTTTTCATTTTGAGTCCTGGAAAATGCTTTTTTGTAATGTAAAAAAGCCACTAAGGATGTAAATAACATTATTGTGATTATAAAAATGCCTGCCATTTCAAAATTGATTTTTTCCAGTAATTTGTAGATGTATAGATTTTCATTTACTTTGGAAAGTATTACTTCCAGCCATTCCATTGAGCCCACTAAAATAGCAGTAAATATTGTTGTTCCTGTTATTATTATGTTAAAAGTGATTTTTCTCTTTGCATCATTTATTGCCCAGTCGTAAATTTTAAACATCAAGATTCCATCCAGTGTATCAAGTAGTGTCATACCTGAGGTAAACAAAAGCGGAAAGGATAGAATTGCATAGTAAGGAATTGCAGATGTTTTGGCCATTAATGCTGATATTCCTAATACTCCTATTTCTGTTGCGGTATCAAAGCCAAGTCCAAAGAGAAAGCCTATAAAATACATTTTTTTTGAACTGCCAATGAATTTATACACCCTGTTGAAAAAACCATTTAAAAAGGTGGGTGTACTTACCTCCTTTTCATCTATACTATTGGAACTTTTTAGTTTTTTATAGGTTTTTATGAGTTTAAAAAGTATAAAAAAGTTTATTAATCCTATGAGAAATAGGAATGTGCCAGATACTACACTTCCAAAAAGAGAGCCGAAATTTTTGAAACCTTCAAATTGGATACTGTATTTTTTAAATGTCGCTATAATAACTATTGATAAAAGTATTACAACTGTTGAATGTCCCAGAGAAAAGAAAAGACCAACAGATCTTGAACCTTTGCCATCCTGTCTAAGTTTTCTCGTTACATTGTCAATTGCCGCAATGTGATCAGCATCGAAGGCATGCCTGAGCCCTAAGGTATATGCCACAAGTGCTGTCCATAAAAGAGATGGATTTCCATGGAGAAGATAAATTGCAAAGGCCCATGAAAAGAGATTGATTAAAAAAATGGTTGATATTAATGGAAAGATATCACCTTCCCTTTTTGCTACCATGTTTTTCTCTCAAAAGTCATTAGCAAAATATTATATCACAAAGTTTAGATTTTTACAGTTTTAGGAATGGGGATGAAATTTGACAATTAAGTAAGTGGGTGGTATCATAAATAATGTAAAAAATGAGTTTCAGTTTTGCTTTTTGAAAAGTTTGAGATTTTTATCACATTATGTATTTTTGTTATATGTTATAAGATTTGTGAGAGGATTTATTTGAAAGTATTAAATTAGAAGGAGTTTATATGTGTCCCATCAAATTAATAACAGATTCCACATGTGAAATTCCTCTTGAAGAAGCCAAAAGACTTGGTATGGAAGTGGTTCCCCTTTACATACACTTTGAGGATGAGATTTTAAAGGATAGATATGAAATTTCTCCAGAAGAATTTTACAGGAGAATGAAGGGAATAAAGAAGTTACCCCATACCAGCGAAGCCACTGAAGAAGATTTTTTGGATGTATTTAGAAAGTGGGTTGGAGAAGGATATGATTTACTTGTCATAACCATGTCAAGGAAACAAAGTAAAACTTACCAGAGTGCCTTAAATGCTAAAAAGACAATGGAAGAAAAAGGTGAACTTGGTGATAGGAAGATAGTTGTATATGATTCTTTACAGACTTCCTTTACTGTTGGTTTACTTGACTATGAAGCGATTGAAATGATAAATTCTGGATATAATCTTGAAAATATTGTCTATAGACTTGATGAGGTAAAATCAAGATTAAAACTTTATTTTACCGTTCCATCGCTAAAGTTTTTAATGCTTGGTGGTCGTATAGGTAGGGCTCAGGCTATGATTGGTAGTTTTTTCAAAATAAAGCCAATTTTAACCCTTGAAGATGGTGTTGTGGCACCAGTGGATAAAATAAGGGGACATAGAAAAGATTTAATAAATTGGGTGAAAAAGAGGATGCAAAGTGAACTGCCACCTGATAAACCTATTACTGTTGCCATTGGAAATGTTGATAACCCTGAAGATGCCGATGCTTTAAAGGAGTTTGTTTTAAATAACTTCAAAATAAATAAATTTTACGAATTTAAAGTGGGATCCATTATAGGTGTCCATGTTGGACCTGGTACTCTTTCCATTGCCTATTACATTACTGATATTTTTTAAATTTCAAGTCCAACACCAATTTCAATTATCTGTTCCACGGGAATATTTGCAAATGTTGAAAAGTCCATTGATATTTTTGAAAGAAATATGAATAGATTGGATCTAAATTTGCCCATTGCGGGCTTTTCTGCAAGCCTCAGGTTTTCCCTTCCCAGGAAAAAACTTACATCTTCATCTCTAAAATCTATATTTTTTTCAAAGGCAAGTTCAAGTATATTTTTCATTTTAATTTCTTCCATGTAGCCAAAATGGGCAATTATTTTGTAAAGTCCCTTGTCCATTTTAATTACTTCCACCTTTTCAAAACTTGGTACTCTTGGAATATCTTCTATCTTTATATTTAATATTCCCACCTCAGAATGGATTATTTTATTGTGTTTTAAATTTTGCCTCATTGCATGGGGAACAATGTCATCTCTACCAGATAAATATATTGCTTTTCCATTGACCCTTTGGGGCTCTTCTTTTTTCAGGATTTCCATAAATTCATCAAAATTGAGGGCAAGATCATGAAGTTCCTTTGCTAAAATTTTCCTTCCCCTGTGCCAGGTTGTCATTATGGTAAAGAAAATTCCACCTATCAAAAGTGGAAACCACGCTCCATGGGATACCTTGGATAAATTGGCTCCAAAAAATGCAAATTCAACAAAGAGTAAAAATAACACTATTGAAAGGGCCTTTGCCATATTCCATTTAAACTTATTTCTTGCGACCACAAAAAACAAAATAGTTGTAACTATCATCGTAAAGTTGACTGCAACACCGTAGGCTGCTGCAAGATGGCTTGCTGTTTTGAATTCAAGAACAAGCAAAATTGTACATATCATCAAAAAATAGTTTACAAAGGGAATATATATCTGTCCCTGTTTGCTTGCTGAGGTATGTTTTATCTTAAATTTTGGCAAATAACCCAGATGAATTGCCTGCTTTGTAAGTGAAAAGGATCCGGTAATAACTGCCTGTGAAGCGATTATTGTTGCAATTGTGGCAAGTATTACCATTGGTATTAGTGCCCACTTGGGAACAAGTGAGTAAAAGACATTTTCAGCAAGGTGTGGATTCTTAAGTAGCAGTGCCCCCTGACCAAAGTAGTTTAATACAAGTGCTGGGAGAACGAAAAATAGCCATGTCAATTTTATGGGTTTAATTCCAAAATGCCCCATATCTGCATATAGAGCCTCTGCTCCAGTTGTAACTAAGAAGATTGCTCCAAGTACTATAAATCCATGTATTTTATTTGTGATAATGAATTTGATCCCATACGTTGGAATAAATGCCATTAATACTTCAGGGGTCTTTACTATGTGGAAAATACCAAGCAGGCCTAAAACAGAAAACCATATCATAACTATTGGGCCAAAAAAACCTCCAACTTTTGCAGTTCCCCTTTTCTGAAATAGAAAAAGCATGGTTAAGATTATTATTGTAATTGGTATTACGAGATTGCTAAATTTTGGGGCAATTGACGATATTCCTTCAACGGCACTTAAGACAGAAATTGCAGGGGTAATCATTCCATCCCCATAGAGCATACTTGCTGCAAAAACACCTATTAAAACAAGCCAGATCCCCTTTTTCCCTTTTAATTTTAAAGATCTTAAAAGTGCTGTTAAGGCTATGACTCCTCCCTCACCGTTGTTGTCTGCCTTTAATATTACTGTCAGATATTTAAATGTGACAATTATTATAAGTGTCCAGAAAATTAATGATAATACTCCAAGTACATTTGCTTTGCTCACTGCAAGGCCATACTCGCCGCTGAAACATTCTTTTATGGCATAGAGTGGACTTGTCCCTATGTCTCCAAAGACTATTCCCAATGCCGCAATGGAAAGTTTCACCAGTTCCTTATTTTCATTGTTGTTCATGTTTAAACCTCATTTTGAGATTGGTTAATCCTGCTAAAAAATGTGATTATATTATTTTTCATCCATTTATTCAAATTTCCACATTTTAAATTTTAAAGATAAAAAAGGTGCCGGGCAAAAAATTTCATACTTAAAATCCCTCATTTTCAACCATTTCCGAAATTTAGTGAAAAAAATTTCAAAAAAAAGCGAAATATTTTTTCCTTTTTGCGTTTTATATAGTGAAAACTATTTTTCAGGAGGTGTTAAATGTTAAAAAAATCTCTAACAATCTTAATGGTTATCTTTCTCTTTTTCTCACTTTCAACTTTTACATTTTCTAAAGGTCAGGGTAATTTATCCCAGAAGAAAAACACAACAATTACAAAGAAAATCAACATCAACACTGCAACTATTAAGGAACTCACATCTTTAAAGGGAATAGGTGAAAAGATTGCAAAGAGGATTGTGGAATTTAGGAAGAAAAATGGAAAATTTAAGAGAATTGATGAAATTAAAGCAATAAGAGGAATTGGTGAGAAAAAGTTTGAAAGAATTAAAAAATTTATTACCGTTAAGTAAAATGAGGGGGAGATTCCCCCCTCTCTGATAATTTGTCTTTAAATGTCCCTCATTGCTTATGCTTCTAAATCACTATAAGTTTTTGTACCATTTATTAAGCCTTTTATAGAAAAATATATTGAAATAGAATTTAAGCGTTTTAAGTATTTTGTATAAAATTTATATATTTTTTTAAAAATATAAAATTTTTTAGTATAATCATTTTTAAAAAAATTTTCGTAAAAGGAGGAAAGTATGGCACGCAAAAAAATTGCACTAATTGGTGGTGGTCATATTGGTGGCACCATGGCTTATTTGTGCGCTCTTAAAGAGCTTGGAGATGTAGTATTAATAGACATAGTTGAAGGTATGGCCAAGGGTAAGGCCCTTGATATCTATGAATCAACTCCAATTTATGGCAGTGATGTAAAATTAGTTGGATCTTCTGATTATAAGGAAATTGAAGGTTCTGATGTAATTATTATCACTGCTGGTGTTCCAAGAAAACCTGGCATGAGTAGAGATGATCTGCTTGATGTCAATAAAAAAATAATGGAAAGTGTGGCTCCAAACATTAAAAAGTATGCGCCTGATTCATTTGTAATAGTTCTTTCAAATCCCCTTGACATAATGGTTCACTTACTTTACAAAATTACTGGATTTCCAAAAAACAGAGTTGTTGGAATGGCAGGTATCTTAGATACTGCCCGCTTTAGAAGTTTTATTGCCATGGAAACTGGTTTTTCGGTGGAAGATATTCACGCCTTTGTTCTTGGTGGACATGGTGACTCAATGGTACCTCTTCCAAGACATTCAAATATTGCTGGAATGCCCCTTACAAAATTTCTATCTCAGGAAAAAATTGATGCTATAGTTGAGAGAACCAGAAAAGGTGGGGGAGAAATTGTTGGATTACTTAAAACTGGTTCAGCATATTATGCTCCCGCATCTGCTGCAATTCAGATGGCAGAGGCATATTTAAAGGACAAAAAGAGAATTTTACCATGTGCCGCTTACCTTGAAGGAGAATATGGTGTTAATGGATTTTTTATTGGTGTTCCTGTTGTTCTTGGTGCAGGTGGTGTTGAAAAGGTTATTGAGATAGAATTAAATGAAGAAGAAAAGGCAGCCTTTGAAAAATCTGTTGAACACGTTAAAAAATTAATTGCTGAACTTGAAGGGAAATAATTTCATTTTGAAGGTGGAGAACTCAAATTTTTCTCCGCCTTCTCTTTATGTAAAACTTTAATTGAAATTTAGATGGAAAGTTTTATTTAACTGTTTTACTCATAGTTTCTCCATTGAATATACTCAATTTAACCCTTTTTGAAACGTAGTTTTTTAAAAATCCTTAAGATATAAAAAATCAAGAAAATTTTTAATAAGGGAAAGATAAGGGGACAGACCTGGGTAGAGAAAAAATTTTTAAAAGGTGTCAGGTAAGAAAGGCAAAAAAAGAATGAAAAGGCAACAGGCGATATTTTATATTTAAACTTGAGATTTGGGATTTTGGGAAAATACCATACTGAAATAACCATCACATAATCTCTACCATGGGTTTATAGAGAAGAAGAAAGAAATTTTTCTTCTTTTGTTTGGTACTATTTGTTCTCATAAAATTTTAGTGGAGGGATTTTGGGTAATGTCAAGTTAATTGTGTAAGGCTCTTGAAACATCTCCTTTCATGGTAGAAAAGAATAGGTTAATAGAAGAAGAAAAGCTTAAACTTCTTGAGGAAAGTCTTGAATTTTTGTCGTTAAAAAAG
>Ga0256842_1001964_pt1 | contig 15508 bp, 23 predicted proteins | sample 4559240metaG_FD_185973 | JGI IMG/M metagenome (GOLD analysis project Ga0256842, IMG submission 185973) | Hydrothermal vent microbial communities from Guaymas Basin, Mexico - 4559-240 | ecosystem: Environmental > Aquatic > Marine > Hydrothermal vents | place: Mexico: Guaymas Basin | collected...
ATAGCATTGCTTGAACTGCTTGATAATCACGAGTTATTTGTCCTAGCATTCAGTAATGATACCCCCGACTTTATACGTAGAAGAGCCTACATGATACTAATGAAACGTATTAAAAACATTAACAAGAATAGCTTGGATCATTATAATACTGTAAATAAGCAATAATGTTTTATTCACATACTTATAGACAACCAGGGCGACCATTATCTTCAAAATAATGAGAAATATAGCATTTTCTAATAATAGGTTTACAACAGGGTTTAGTTCTCTAGCCCCGCTTTGTATTGCTAGATAAGTCGTTATAACGTCTAAGACCTGGAGACTCATTATATATAATAAGAGTATAAGCCTATTTCTTTGCATAGAAGGGTTTCCTCGGCAAAGTTCTTTTCATCTTCTTCCATTCCTTATAGATGTAGTCAAGCAGCTTGTTCGGGGCTATTTCTCTAGAAGCTCTTACCAGTTTACTGTATAGCTTGACATAGAGTTTTCTAAGAGTCTCGTATTCGTCATAGTTGGGTGTTCTGAGTATGATGTAGTCACGGTATAATACACTTGTATCCCAATAGTAGGATCCCCACTCGTTTCTCTTCTCTTGTCTAACCTGTATATCAACCATAGACCTGGGCTTACCGTTTTCCTTATGCCCGTTTCTCCATACTCTACACCTTATCTTGTATAAATTTCCATTATACTTGATTGAGCGGGGCAAGCTTCTTTCACTAGTCATTGTCAAAAGTATAGCTCCTACTCTGAGCCTCATTGTCTCGAATAATCCACGAATACCAATAGCCAATGGGTGCCAAGAGTTTCTTTTTAGAAGTTCTAGCCAAGGACCAGCATCATCCCAAATCAGGATAGGGATCCATAAATCGTGTTTCTCGAGATAGTCTATTGCTTCCTGGAAATCGAAAGGAGTAAAAACTATGAAGTCTAGGATCCTGTCCCAGTCTTGGTAGAAATCATAGGCTACTTTCATCGAGTAAATAGATTTACCAGCTCCTGGTCTACCATATATTCCAACAATTGTTGTTGAATGACTACTATACATTTCTCTTAATAGCAGCCTAGACAAGTTCTTCGAGGCTCTGGGCTTGGAACCGAGGAACTCTTCTATAGTATTATATATGTATAGGGTACCCCCCATACATTATCAGCCCCCCTCACCATTCTTCAGTCTCTTTAGTCTCCTGTACTTTTCTAATCCTCGATAAGTTGATGTTCTGTAGTATTCTCCATGCTCTTCCGCCTACTACTGCTATTATGTCTTTTACTCCACGCCTATGTATTGCTCTCTTCATCACTACGTAGTTGTCCACGAATTTTCTGAGAACAGGGTCTGGCACTATCTCTGCTATGCTTTTCAGCATTGCTATTGTCTTCGCTTCTCCACCGCTGCCGAAATCTGTTAGTGTGAACTTAGCCATTCCTCGAGGCGTGGCGAATAATTCTACTGCTTTTTTCTGTGCTGCTACAATGTCTCCTTCAAGGCCTTCCCAGAACTCTGTTTCCTCGTCTTCTTCTTCAAACGGATCATCGTATAGTATCGGTTCATGTAGGTCCTTGTCTTCTTCTTTCCTTTTACGCTTCTTCTTAGCCATATACCTCATCACCACTGGTTTCCGCTGTTAGATAACCGCCTATAAAAATAATTGAAACAGCCGCAGCTATTCCGAATGCTTCATTGATCTGCTTCAAATAATAATACGTTAGAAACGATATAGTGCCGAACAAGCAACCGATAAGGAACTCAAGTATTCTCCTATACGTTCTCCGCATCCGATCACCTCACGGGCGCAATTATTATCTTGAACCCTATCATTGGCAGTAAGAAGAACTGCATAAGGTATATGATGAATGCTCCAACTATTATGTATAGTACTTTCTCTGCTGTACTAACAGTTATTTTACCAAGTAATTTCTTGATCGACCCGCTGGCTATGTATGTATACAGTGTCTTGGGATTGAGTATTGCTGGGTGAAGCCTTAGCTTCTTCATCTCCTTAATATCATTAACTGGGTTCTCGAAATGATATATGGCCTGTGTATTGGCGTCGACTATTAGCATTGGTTTAGCACGGTTCTTCTCCCTTAACACGTATAGTTTTAGGTGTTCAGGCTCTATTTTCCACAGTCTCTGTTTCTTCTTGTCAAGTACTTCTCCCTGGTCCGTGAGATATGCCTTGACTCTTTCAATTATTTCTCCGTTTCTTACTAGTAGTACTACTTCTTTTACGTCTAGGGTTTTTACCTGTTTTCTGAGCTTGTTTTTCTCTTTCTCTTCCATGATTTTTGGTGTTGGTATTTTTAGTCTTGGTGTCTGCGGGTTTATGCGCTTATATATCCCGTACAGTATTAGTGTGCTGACAATCATTATTGGGGCTAATAAGAGTATGAATAAGCCTTGTAGTAGCTCATAGAACATTTTTTCACCAATTATGAGTTATGCATTGCTTCTTAGCTTGATCTAGACTTGCATAAGCTTAGTTGAGCTTATGTAAGCTCAACTGAATCTAAACAGCTCTGAGATCCTTTCACTAAACTATACTTGGTGAGAAAGTGTATGAAGCCCTACTATTCCTTATTACTAGCCTTGTTGTTTACGTTATCATTTACAGCGATAATATACGCCGACACTTCACAAATAGGGCCAGGAATAGACACTGGTAAGGGATCGGCACTATATTTTGGGCCGCAAACCTATGATATGTATCCATTTGGAAACATCTATATAGAGTTCCAAGCACCCGAAAACGGTACTTATACATTCTATGCTGGCTGGGGAACCGTCGAAGAACATGCAAGTGGCTATGTACAGTTCGAATTAACAAATAATAATGATGATTATGTCAAAGACGTTGTCATTACATTTAGTGACGGGGTAACATTTCACACTGAAGAGCTTTTCACAGTATACTTGACTAGTGGAACATATAGGTTATGGATAAAACCAAGTTTCGAAGACGGATCCCTAATGCTCTGGGGCTATGACGCTTCAACCGATCCTTCAGTATCCTATTATAATCACCCACAATACGGATGGATGCAAATCGAGGATCTAGCCTGGTTCGCTCTATATAGTACTAGTGGTGGAGCCTCGACAATACCGATGCCTAAAGCAACCTATGATCCAAACAGTATATGGGCTGATGACAAATACGTTTATGTCAAGATAACTATTTGGAACTGGAAAAACGGCACAACAATAACTATTGCTAGATACGATGAAATACTGGACACTTATACTGATCAACAAGAATATACGGTGGAGAACATAAGTGTTCAAACAATAATAGCCAAGTTCTCGAGAATCAACGGTGGAGAAGTAAGCGGAGACTACATTTATATCAGCGGATACGATCTAAACGGAAACTTTTACAGTACAAGGCTAGAACCATTCAATATAACAGTTGCTCCCAAGGGCTGGATCGACCAGGTAAGGGAATGGTTTGATGCATTATACAGTTATGCTTCCAACATTGTACAAGTAGTTATAACGATACTGCCCTGGAGCGGGGCATTATGGGCGGTTGCATTCATGGGATCTATAATAAAATGTGTACAGGAAACAAGCCTTAACCCCTTATTCGACTTCTTGTATAAAAACTACCAGTTATTGACGGGGCTAGCTAGTTTGACGCTTAAAATCGTGGAAAAAACAGTAGACGTATTCAAGTTTCTCGGAGACGTTATCATTAAAGCAATAACGTTCCTAATAGGCTAGAAAACCAGTTCTTCCAGCAAGTACTTCATGAAGCGATAGCCGAGATAACCCAGGCTTGCAGCAGCAAAAACAACTACTATGAACATTACTGGGTCTTCATACCATGCCATATATTTTTCACCTTGCAGGCGGCGTGTATGGTATAACGTCTTCGAGAAGCGTTATTCCCTTTGTTTTGGCCCAGTTCTTCAGCTCGGCTACTCTCTTGTCGTGATCGTCTCCTTCAACATATAATAGTAGCTTATACTTGTCTGGCGGATAATCGCTTGCCACTACTGCGAGCCAAGCCCCTAGCTTTAGTATTAGGAGCCTTGGTAATCGGTTCTTGAAACTGATCTTCTGGGCTATTTCCTTGGTTTCCCTATCAACTAGGATTGCTGTGAGCTTGATTGGTTTGTTTATGGGTTTACCCAAGCTTTCACCACCTATTATTATCTACATTTTGCTTATAAATTGATCCCTAGACTCTGATAAGCTTATGATAGCTTGTATAAGCTACTAGTTCTCTACTGCTTCGCTGAAGTTTTGAACAAGATATATTCTGGGTGAAAATATGTTCGGGCTAGGTAAAAGGATAAAGGCATGGGTAAATGCACAAAAATATAAAATCATGACCGTATCCACAGTATTAGCACTGGTTGGACAAACAGAGAACAGCACTATAGACTATAGCCAGATAACCGATATGATCTATGCCTTCCTACCATTGATAATAACGTTCATAGCAATCCTAATACCCCTTAAGTTCTTAGGCGCCATAATGAAGCTCTTCGAGAGATTATTTGAAGGATTCAAGTAAGCACAGCGTAGCAACTGCTCATAAATAGATTGGGTTTTTTAGTTGAATAAAACACGTCAAGGTGATCTAGTTTGAAGTATGCATGGCTGGGTATAGTACTTGTTATAGCATTACTGGGAATAACTATTCAGGCAAACGCTATAGTGCAGTTAACAGTTGATAGACAAACGATCTATCCAGGCGAAACAATAACTCTGAGCTGGAACATATATGGTGGTGAACAAGTTAGTGCAACCGTGTACATGGTGTATAATAACCAGACAGCGCCCATAACAACACTAACCAATGAAACAAGCTATTCTATAAGACTCGACGCTACAGGCAACTATGAATTCTATGTAGTGGTAACACTAGATGATAATACAACGGTTGAGAGCAACCATGTAAGCGTAGCCGTTATAGAGCAGCCAGTAAACCAGATGCAGAGCCTGTTCTACGCAATGCTTGCCATAACGGTGCCACTATTACTACTAATGAGCTTCATCAAAATCATTGGAAAACACCTATGAAGGGTGAACAAGCATGAAGCTGAACAGACATATGCTGTATAGAATAGTTCCAGTAATACTTGTATTATTAATAATTATAGGCAGTGTAGCGATAATATCACAAGGACTAACATTTACTGAGACAACAAATCAGTTAACCAACGGTAATACTATTACTGCTATGCTTGATGCTGTTATACGCTATGGTAATAAGGTCTATTTCACAACTATTGCTGGTGGTTATTGTCGTTTAGTTGAGGTTGATAAGCAGGGTAATTATAGGGAACTACAATTATTTGAAAATGCTTATGACCCGACTTATGGCGAGGACGATGATCATGGTGTTCCGTCAATAGTGTGGATCGAGGAAGGCAAGAAAATATTAGCAGTTGGTGGAAGCCATACAATATATACTCCTAAGAAATGGGCTGTTGTAGATGTTGAGAACTGGACTATAACGGCTAGTGGTGATTTTGGAAGCGAAAGCTTAGGCAATACTGTCCTAGTAAAAACAAATGATGGAAAAATATCGCTTTTCGTTGTATGGGAAGACCCGAACGATAACAACAAGCGTAAGGTTAGATGGTATGAATTCGATCCAAGTAATAATACGTGGACTCTTGTAGGACTAGTAACAAGTACAGAGTCAAAAACAGTATGGTTGGCGGGATACAACATTGATAATGGTAATGTATTAATTACTATAGCGATGCCTGGAACATACGGACCATTTGCTTTAGTGCAGTTTGATCCAGTAAATAAGAAGTTCCTGGATGTTAATGGAAACGAGCTAACGCTACCATTCGATCACTCTACATTATTTGAAGTTGATAGGTACACGGCATATATTATTAATGGATATGTATATGCAGAGCTGTATGATTCCACGAATCTAGCAATGTATGTTAAAAAGTATGATTTAAGCCATAACGAGTTAGCGAGTAAGGAACTGTGTAGTCAAGCGAATGGTGTTAATACTGCTTATCTTTATACAACTTCGGCACTACTATATTTTGATGGTAAGCTATGGGTTATTTACCGTGATAATGACAATAAGACCACGATAGCAACCGTTGATCTTGATACGTTGGACTTAACGGTGATGTACAAGAGCAGTTCAAACGATATAGTGTTTTGGCCAGTACCTGAAAGATATATGAATGGTACTTTTGTATGGCACAATACACTAGACACGAGCGGACAGGATAACTGGGCTACCGAGGCAAGCGGAGACCATATAACATATATTGTATTCATTGATAATGAAACAATCACTACCACAACAACCCCTGCTGAACCGCATTTCAAGTTTGGCACATACCCGATAAGCGTTACTGCTTCTCCAGGACAAAACGTTACCCTAAACTACCAGGTAATAAACGATGGCGGTAGTGGTGGTGATGTAACTCTTAGAATAAAGGATAGTAACGGAACAATAGTGTATAGCAAAACAGTATATCTCGACGCAGGCGCAGACACTACTATTGCTGCGACAATAACTGCTCCAAGCAGTGAAGGAACCTACAATTATACAGCAGAGATATATAATGAAGCAACAGGACAAGTAGACGCATCAGCAACACTGACAATAACCGTTGACTCCACAGCAACAGAACCAACAGTAACCTATACCAATGCACCAAGCTACCAAGTAGACACAAGCATCATATGGAACATGATGAACCCATTCCTAGTCCTGGGAATAACACTGCTATTCATGGGATTCATAGTAGCAATGGTCGATAAGATGGGTAAATCAATAAAGATCTAGGGGTGATAATGTGGCTAAGCACCCAATATACCAGGGCAGGGATAGCTGCTACGCATTACGTGAAGGAATATATGTTAAGAGAATCGAGAAGCCAGGCATAGACACGATCAGTGAAGCTGTAGGCATAGCATATCTCATATTACGTGATTATAGGCGTGGATGGACCTATGACCATGAATGCCACAAACAGCCAATGGACCATGAACTATTCATGAAACGGCTAAGATACATAGCAACACTAGCAAAGAGACACGGAGCAACCAAAGCAGAGCTCCGCAGAATCAAGAAAATAATAAAATACGTTGCAAAATACAAACGCCTACCAAAACAACTACTAAAAAGAGCCAAGAAAATCATCGTGAGAAAAAGAAAGAAAACTAGATAATTTATCTAATACTAATCTTTTTTACGTATGTCTGACTAATACAGTCGCACGTATATCCTACAATATATATCTTGTATTGTTCCGAGAACTTCTTCGGCTTTATCTTTATCACTCCATGGTAAAACCCTTTTTCATCTGCAATGATTTTATCATGATAAACCATCTGCTTATAGCCAACATCATATATGCTTATATCAATAGGTGATAATGGATGCCACTTATCAAGAGTAACTGTAATATAGAGTGTGTCGCCCTCAAGCCTATAAGAAATATTAAAAACAGGCTTAACAGGAAAAGAACAAGTACTTCTACAAACATATCTGTCTTCACTAGGATGATACCATATAAACATGCCAACAAGCAAACCAATAAACAAGCCCAACAACAGGTAGAGAACAACCTTCTTATCCATAATATGCACCTGATATTAAGAATAAAACAATAAATTTAAACACTTTCACCAATCCCCCAGACCTGATTGTATATAAGCATTTATATAAGCCCCGTGTTTTTGAGCCAATCAGCGTATTTCTTATAATATACGTCGGCTAATGCTATTAGGTCAAGATAATGTTTGGTTATTATTTTTTCTGGTGTATGTCCTGTTATGAAGTCTGTGATGTCCGATGGTATTCCTAGCTTTATCATTTGTGTGGAGACGAATTTGCGTACATATTTGGGGGCAAGTAACCCGTTTCTACGTGCGTATTCAGATACTTCTTTTGCAGAAATAATTATTTTTTCTGGTAGTTCGGGCATGTATGCAACGAATACTTTCTTTGTGCCCCTTACAAGGTCTAGCTCGACACGGTAGAAGCCGTCAAGCCTTGTCTTACGCAGCTTGTCAATGTTTCTTAATAGATAAGTTACTTCATTACGCCTAATACCCGTGTAGAGCAAATACTTGTACACAGTCCTGTACGGCTCTTCTGCCTTCTGAATAGTTTCAAGAACTTCTTGTAGGCCAGGAACATATTTATCTGCATTACTCTTCTTGCTCTTAATCTTCTTGAACAATATACATGCTTCCTCAACGTTTTTCTCCTCACAGAGCCACCTATAGTATTTCTTATATGCTGTGATTGACCAGCGGTTATTCTTATCCAGTGGTTTAGCCAGGTATCTTAGGTACTGGCTGCATACTTCTTTGCTGGCCCTGGATCTGCAGTATCTGTAGAATGCGTTTAGTTTTTCAGCACTTGGCGTAATTGTTTTATCTCCATCCTGCTTAAAATTCAATTGTGTATAAGAGCCTGTGTCGAATGGTGCGTGGGGCTTAGGACCCGATGGCGTAGGCCTGCGTGGGTTCAAATCCCACCCCCCGCACCACAATAGTTTCTCAATGGCTTGTTCTACTGGCATTGATAATAGTGTCTTGCGCTTACCGTTGCCGAGATACTCTTCTATGACTAGGTAGCGATATCGTTTACCTTTCGATTTAACTGTGCGTATGTATAGGTACAAGTCCCGCCCATTAAGAACATGGTTTTCAAGCGTCTTTAAAGGCGAATAGACCACGTATTACACCCGTATAGAAATATGCAGCTGCTTAAAAATAAACCATGTGATCGACTGAAAACATTTCAAGCGATCAAAACACGGTAATACTTTCACCAAAGACCCCCAGACCCCGCCATATAAAAGCATTAAACCATGTAAATGGAAAAGACCAGGTAATACCAAAGTATGATAAGGGAGACACAAATGGGATGTACAAAGTCCCAACTACTAGCCCTACTCTCACGTATTCGCCGAGAAATATATGCATGCAACAATATAGACTGTGCAAGGAGAGTCATAGACGAATACATAGTACTAATACAGGACAGAGCCGAAACAGAAGCATACAAAGAACTACTAAAACCATAGCCGAGAAACTCTTATTTATAATATAAAATAGGAAAAGAGAATATTTTTATAAAAAATATTTTAGAAAAAGTGTTAACAAAATTTTGTTAACAAATCTAGAATCTATTTTTCTATTATAAAATATAATAGAAATTTTCCAGTGGAAACGGGGGTTCTTCTTCTGGAATGGATCATTTCTATTCGTCCACAGGAAATAGGGGTGTTTCCAGTCGCCCAGTGGAAATAAAGGTGTTTCCTATGGAAGATAACCCAGTTCTCTCAGCCTTTTTCTTACAGCGTCTGTTACGAAGTCAGAAATGCTTGTGTATCCATACTTTTCTTCTCTAACTATTTCTTCGATTATCTTTGCTAGTTCTTCAGGTATTTTTACAACTCTCCAGCGTGCCATGTTACATCACTATGTAATATCTTGTTTATCAATTTAATATGAAATATGTTACTGTTAGGTAACATATAGGTAAAAAGATTTAAATATTAGAAGTTACCTATAAGTAACATGGTGGAAACATGTCTCAGGCCCTTGAACTAAATGAAACCCGTCTTGTAGTAAGAATTCCGCATGAATGGAAAGAAAAACTAAAGAAGAAAGCCAAAGAAAAGGGATACTTCAACATCTCAGAGCTTGTAAGGGATCTTCTAAGAGAGTATTTGGAGAGTGATGATTAATGAACGGGGAGAAGGGGGCGGGTCAATTAGATATTATTGATCATAGTCTTAATAAAGATAACGAAAAACAGAGCGACTCTAATAATAAAAATGATATTAGAGAGTCTGTAAGACAACGTAAGACGTCTTACAAATATAATAATAAAATATATAGAATAAAAGAGCGTCTCAGAATACAGCGTAAACATGTTCTTAATTTTAGAGTAAATGATGAAGAATTAGACATTATTATCAAGATAGCGGAAAAGACGGGTAATGAGAACATTTCTCAGATTATTAGAGAAGCGATAATGGTTTATTACGGGCTATTATCTGGTGCTAAGAAGATAGCACTAGGCAAGCTGGAGATCAATAATCCCGTTGTAAACCTAAACGTTGTCAAAGCCGAGGCTAGGGCTGAGCCTAGGATTAATGTGAACATTGACTTGACAAGCGTATTGTCAGAGCTTGAGGAGCTGGGGAAGCTGGTGTATAACTGGTATAGGCTGAACAGGATACCTAAGGCTGCGTATGATACTGCTAGTTCTAAGATCAAGAAAGTAGCACAGCTCATAAAACAAATGAACTAAAGGGTGATCCGTGGTGCAGACCCTGGTTGTTAGGAAGCCTGCTCAAGTGGTGGTTGATGAGATTAATGGTCTCAGCAAGTACCGTACAATATACTTCATACCATGCACTAATAACCCTGGGCTTAAGCAGCAGGCTCTAAAGGTACTGCGTGTCGAGGATCTCAGGAAATATATTGAGGCCTATGACTTGTTGATGGAGCATAACTTCTACAGCGTCTGGCTGGAAGGATGCATAGACACTGACGGCAAAGCATACATTGTCAGGCTCATAGTCGAAGACGACCTAGAAGACGATGAATGGTGGTGATCCAATCATGGCTCTTGATTATAAGCAGCGCTATATGGAGAAGTGGCGTATTAGCAGTCTCAGGGAGCGCTATATTTATGATTATTTGAATGCTTTGTTGCTTAGTCATGGTTTTGTCCTCGAGTATGCTGGGCTTGGTGCTGGGGATTCTAGGCTTATAAGACGTTATTTCAGCGGGGTCGAGGAAGCCCTGGATTTCCGCATAAAGACTTTCAGCGGCAAAATAATAGGCTACCTGGACGCCACCGGCTATGCGGATCCACGCCGTGCATGCATAGATTCTAAAAGATGCATAGGATCTTGGAAACTCGAAAAAGCAAAGATGATCCACGAACAAACAGGCGTACCGCTAAGGAACATCTGGTTCGCACACTTCACGGACTCCCATCATATCCTAGTGTTCCTGAATGCTGAACGATTAATTCAATTAATCAATGCTGGCAAGGCTGAGAAGAGACGATTATACGAAGACGAGAAACCCTCGTATTGTCTCGAACTAAGATACTGGGTCCCGCCTAAACGGTTTATCCAACTATTACTACAATCGCTAAGCAGGTGATTCTTCTTGGTTATCCCTGTTATTGATCAGCGGGAAATACAGGAGCGCGGCGGTAAATGTGCTAGGTTTCCTGTTAGTTGTCTTATTCGTGATATGTTGAGAGAGCTGGGACTCGAGTCCAAGGTTAGGGTGGTATTTGATACTACTTATGGTGAGGGACGCTTTTATGGTGCTTTTAGGCCTGAGTTGCTAATTGGAGCTGATATTAGGGTTCTTAACTGGGTAGTAGAGCCTGACTTGTTTATTAAGAAGCCTGTATGGTCTAGCTGGAAAGTTGTTAAAAAGATAGATATTAGGCCTGACTTAGTCGTTGTTGATCCGCCTTGGGGAACAATAACAGGATCCAGGCATGGGACCAGACCACACTACTACAAACCATTTGGATCACCAGAGATTATACTAGAAGAAGGCATAAAGGCTGCCGAGAAGCTAGGTTGCAACCACATACTCATACACTATTATAGGATTGTGGAGAGAGAGAACTGGCGAATCATTAATGCAAAGAGATTCATATATTTCACAAGATTCCTTAAGCAAGACACCAAGTACAATCCAAACACATCATACTTCTACATACTCAAAAAGGTGATCCAGTGATGTCTGAGGACTGTGAGTTCTATTGTTATATTGAGTCATGTATCTATGAACAGTTCAAGGAATGTCTCGAAACTTTCTGTTCTAAAACACTAGAACTGGTGAAAAGAAATGAGCAGTAGTAGGGCTGAGCTGTATAAGCGTGAGTTTAGGTATAAGTGGCGTGACGGGGTTATTCGTGAGTGGATAGTTAAGCAGCTACTAGACCTTATCTTTATGCAGAAAAACCTACCATACAGGGTCTTATGGACTGGTGTAGGCGCTGGCAATGCCGAATATGTTGAAGAAAACTATGATTCACCACTAAATGCCTTCGACCTAGTCATAGTAGACGAGAATATGAAAATCATGGCATACCTGGAGATAACGGGCACCAAGGATCTCGAGAAAGGCGAGGAACTATGCATAGGTGCATGGAAAATATTCAAAGCCGAGCGCTTCAACGTACAGGACAAGGTATGGTACATACACGTACTATCATCAAAGATACCGATAAGGGTAATCAACTACCATAGACTCAGGAAGATAGCATCATTCAGGCAACTACACGAGACCTCACTAGTATGCGGAAAATTCTACTGCAGCAAAACCAGCAAATGGGGATCAATCAACGACCTAATAAGATGGCTCCAGGTGAAAAAGAAGTGAGTAGGAAAGTATTGGCTTTGAGCAGGGTTATTGATAAGGTTAATGGTTTTGCCAAGACTCATTTCCCCATGATGTATGAGTATATAGAGTTATTATTACAGGTCCTAGACGATGACGAGTTAGCGGTTCTCATAGTTAATAATATTGATAACAAGGTAAGCGAACTAGCATGGAAAGAACTAGTTAGAAGGGGAAAGATCAAGTTATAGCGTTCCATATATTCGTAATGATTGCTTGAACCATAATAACCGTGTAGAGCAACAATATGTTTTTATCATAGAATTTATACACTAGGAAACCAGCACCTATTTTAATACATGATAATAAAACCCAGTTCCCCATAAGCATCCTAACCAATGGGTTTAATTCAATAGCTCCATTCCGTACAGCTAAATAAGTAGTTACCAAGTCTAGGATTTGTAGTCCTATTATATATAATAGGAGTATAAGCCTATTTCTTTGCATAGAAGGGTTTCCTCGGCAAAGTTCTTTTCATTTTTTTCCATTCCTTATAGATGTAGTCAAGCAGCTTGTTCGGGGCTATTTCCCTAGAAGCTCTTACCAGTTTACTGTATAGCTTGACATAGAGTTTTCTAAGAGTCTCGTATTCGTCATAGTTGGGTGTTCTGAGTATGATGTAGTCACGGTATAATACACTTGTATCCCAATAGTAGGATCCCCACTCGTTTCTCTTCTCTTGTCTAACCTGTATATCAACCATAGACCTGGGCTTACCGTTTTCCTTATGCCCGTTTCTCCATACTCTACACCTTATCTTGTATAAATTTCCATTATACTTGATTGAGCGGGGCAAGCTTCTTTCACTAGTCATTGTCAAAAGTATAGCTCCTACTCTGAGCCTCATTGTCTCGAATAATCCACGAATACCAATAGCCAATGGGTGCCAAGAGTTTCTTTTTAGAAGTTCTAGCCAAGGACCAGCATCATCCCAAATCAGGATAGGGATCCATAAATCGTGTTTCTCGAGATAGTCTATTGCTTCCTGGAAATCGAAAGGAGTAAAAACTATGAAGTCTAGGATCCTGTCCCAGTCTTGGTAGAAATCATAGGCTACTTTCATCGAGTAAATAGATTTACCAGCTCCTGGTCTACCATATATTCCAACAATTGTTGTTGAATGACTACTATACATTTCTCTTAATAGCAGCCTAGACAAGTTCTTCGAGGCTCTGGGCTTGGAACCGAGGAACTCTTCTATAGTATTATATATGTATAGGGTACCCCCCATACATTATCAGCCCCCCTCACCATTCTTCAGTCTCTTTAGTCTCCTGTACTTTTCTAATCCTCGATAAGTTGATGTTCTGTAGTATTCTCCATGCTCTTCCGCCTACTACTGCTATTATGTCTTTTACTCCACGCCTATGTATTGCTCTCTTCATCACTACGTAGTTGTCCACGAATTTTCTGAGAACAGGGTCTGGCACTATCTCTGCTATGCTTTTCAGCATTGCTATTGTCTTCGCTTCTCCACCGCTGCCGAAATCTGTTAGTGTGAACTTAGCCATTCCTCGAGGCGTGGCGAATAATTCTACTGCTTTTTTCTGTGCTGCTACAATGTCTCCTTCAAGGCCTTCCCAGAACTCTGTTTCCTCGTCTTCTTCTTCAAACGGATCATCGTATAGTATCGGTTCATGTAGGTCCTTGTCTTCTTCTTTCCTTTTACGCTTCTTCTTAGCCATATACCTCATCACCACTGGTTTCCGCTGTTAGATAACCGCCTATAAAAATAATTGAAACAGCCGCAGCTATTCCGAATGCTTCATTGATCTGCTTCAAATAATAATACGTTAGAAACGATATAGTGCCGAACAAGCAACCGATAAGGAACTCAAGTATTCTCCTATACGTTCTCCGCATCCGATCACCTCACGGGCGCAATTATTATCTTGAACCCTATCATTGGCAGTAAGAAGAACTGCATAAGGTATATGATGAATGCTCCAACTATTATGTATAGTACTTTCTCTGCTGTACTAACAGTTATTTTACCAAGTAATTTCTTGATCGACCCGCTGGCTATGTATGTATACAGTGTCTTGGGATTGAGTATTGCTGGGTGAAGCCTTAGCTTCTTCATCTCCTTAATATCATTAACTGGGTTCTCGAAATGATATATGGCCTGTGTATTGGCGTCGACTATTAGCATTGGTTTAGCACGGTTCTTCTCCCTTAACACGTATAGTTTTAGGTGTTCAGGCTCTATTTTCCACAGTCTCTGTTTCTTCTTGTCAAGTACTTCTCCCTGGTCCGTGAGATATGCCTTGACTCTTTCAATTATTTCTCCGTTTCTTACTAGTAGTACTACTTCTTTTACGTCTAGGGTTTTTACCTGTTTTCTGAGCTTGTTTTTCTCTTTCTCTTCCATGATTTTTGGTGTTGGTATTTTTAGTCTTGGTGTCTGCGGGTTTATGCGCTTATATATCCCGTACAGTATTAGTGTGCTGACAATCATTATTGGGGCTAATAAGAGTATGAATAAGCCTTGTAGTAGCTCATAGAACATTTTTTCACCAATTATGAGTTATGCATTGCTTCTTAGCTTGATCTAGACTTGCATAAGCTTAGTTGAGCTTATGTAAGCTCAACTGAATCTAAACAGCTCTGAGATCCTTTCACTAAACTATACTTGGTGAGAAAGTGTATGAAGCCCTACTATTCCTTATTACTAGCCTTGTTGTTTACGTTATCATTTACAGCGATAATATACGCCGACACTTCACAAATAGGGCCAGGAATAGACACTGGTAAGGGATCGGCACTATATTTTGGGCCGCAAACCTATGATATGTATCCATTTGGAAACATCTATATAGAGTTCCAAGCACCCGAAAACGGTACTTATACATTCTATGCTGGCTGGGGAACCGTCGAAGAACATGCAAGTGGCTATGTACAGTTCGAATTAACAAATAATAATGATGATTATGTCAAAGACGTTGTCATTACATTTAGTGACGGGGTAACATTTCACACTGAAGAGCTTTTCACAGTATACTTGACTAGTGGAACATATAGGTTATGGATAAAACCAAGTTTCGAAGACGGATCCCTAATGCTCTGGGGCTATGACGCTTCAACCGATCCTTCAGTATCCTATTATAATCA
>Ga0256842_1001965_pt1 | contig 15499 bp, 18 predicted proteins | sample 4559240metaG_FD_185973 | JGI IMG/M metagenome (GOLD analysis project Ga0256842, IMG submission 185973) | Hydrothermal vent microbial communities from Guaymas Basin, Mexico - 4559-240 | ecosystem: Environmental > Aquatic > Marine > Hydrothermal vents | place: Mexico: Guaymas Basin | collected...
ACCGTCAACAGCGCCAGTGCGCAAACGCCGCCCACGGCGGCGGCGCCGCCGACGTCAACCGCCGCAAAATGTGGCTAAAGAGTAGTTACAGTTGTAGCAATTTGCTCGCGTGGACGATTCTCAAGACATAAACAGCATTGCCGCTTATTTTATAGATGACGCGGTAGTTTTTATGGAGTAAATGGCGATAGTCAGTGGAGAAAAAGCTGTTCTCGGCGATAAGAGCACAGCGCATTGGCAGCGCGGCAAGAGTGTAGATTTTCTCCTCCAGCTCACCGATAAAACGCCGTGCGGCAATGACATTATCAGCGCCAATACAGGTAAATATCTGCTGCAGATCTCTTTGCGCGCTTGCTGCTATGAATACATCATATGCCGTTGTCACATTTGAACTCCCGGAAAAACTTTCCGGCTTCACTTACCCGCCCCTCTTTTACATCTTCCTCCGCCGCTACCAGCAGTTTCAACAAGTTAAAAGCGTTCATGGTTCTTTCATATTCACCGGCATCCAGCAACACCGCCTCGGCTTTGCCGTTCACAGTGAGAACCACCGGGCGCCCAGTTGTATGAACCTGTTTGAGAACCGCGCTGGTATTCCGCTTCAGATCTGTTATCGACCGGATATCTTCGGTGATACTGATAGACATAAACTCCTCCGCAAGCATGGCGATAATCCAGCGGCTTTAAAAACTTTTTTGCGCCGCCATCATATACAGACCCTTAAACAGTAACATGCCGACGCATTGATTGAAAGATGACTTGTTGCGGTTTCTCATCTTGAAACAGCCAGGAGACTGTCGTCTCCATCCCGACAGTACAAAACCACCAGGTAGCCATCGGGGTCGTGCAGCCATAATTCCTGCATCTGGTGTTCGTGGTCTTCGCACTTGTGCAGCCATGAATAACCGCCGCGCTCCAGGGCGCGCTGACATACATCCAGCGATGCCACCACAAACTCGATACTCACACCTACACCGTGGGGATGGTATTCCAGATCGCGGTAGATGGTGGGATACTGTCGTTGCAGCACCGCGCTGGCGCACAGTACCACCGTGGCGCCGTCAGTATCTATCAGCAGTACCGGCTCGGCGCCAGGCGCGGCGACAAAACGCTCCACACGCAGCGACAACAGGTCGCGATAAAAATGTTCGCTGCGGTTGATATCGGCCACAGCAAGGGTTATGTTCAGACTCATTTACTACCTCGTTCACAATCGGGTTGGTCCATGTCGCAAAACGACGGAACAGTTACGGTATACATAGCCCTGGGTGGTAACCTGGGTGATTGCCGCAGCGCATTTGTACGCGCCCGCGCCGCTCTGGCCGCGGCAGGGCTGCGCATTACCGCCTGCGCGCCACTGTATCGCGGTGCGGCGGTGGGCGGCCCGGCGGGACAGCCGGACTACTACAACACCGTTATCCAGGCCGCCACCACACTGACGGCGACGCAGTTACTGCGACTATGCCAGAAAATCGAGCACCAGGGCGGTCGTCAGCGCCAGCAACGCTGGGGCGCGCGCACCATCGATCTGGATATCCTCGACTACGCCGGCACCGTCAGCGCCGCGCCCCACCTAACCCTGCCGCATCCGCGCCTGCATCAACGCCGCTTTGTACTGCAGCCGCTATGCGCCATCGCGCCGGACTGGCACCATCCGCGCCTGAAACACAATGCCGCCAGCCTGCTGGAACAACTGCCGCCGCAACCGGCACTGGCGCTGGTGGCGCAACGGTGGTAGACTCCCCCTGCTATGGAGGAACGCTATGATTGTTCGCCTTATTTTACTTATTCTGCTGGCATTTTTGGGCTACACCGCCATTAACGCCATACAACGCTTTTTTGTCGGCAGCGCCAACCGGGATCAGGACGATTCCGATACCATGGTGCCGTGTGCGCAATGCGCCACCTACATTCCAGTCGACTCAGCCCTCAAACGCAAGCACGCCGGAAAAATATACTATTTTTGCAACAAGAACTGTCTCGATTTATACCGTAAACAACCATAGGAGGAAATAATGGAATTCTTTATCGACACCGCCGAAGTAGATGAAATACGCCAGGCCACTGAGCTGGGTCTGGTAGACGGCGTTACCACCAATCCGTCCCTCATCGCCAAAAGCGGCCGCGATTTCAAACAGGTGATCACCGAGATCACCGGCATTGTCGACGGCCCCATCTCCGCCGAGGTTATCGCCCTGGACGCCGCCGGTATGGTAGCTGAGGGTAAAGAGCTGGCCGCCATCCACGCCAATATCGTCATCAAGGTACCCATGACCGAGGAGGGGCTGAAAGCCACGCGCATCTTCACCGCCGCTGGGATAAAAACCAATGTTACGTTGATTTTCTCGCCGCTGCAGGCGCTGCTGGCGGCCAAGGCCGGCGCCACCTATGTGTCGCCGTTTGTCGGCCGCCTCGACGATATCGGCCACGACGGCATGGAGGGAGTAGAGCAGATCCGCACCATTTTTGACAACTATGGCTACACCACTAAAATCATTGTCGCCTCGGTACGCAGCCCGCTGCATGTACTGCGCTCCTCCCTGGCCGGAGCGGATATCTGCACCATCCCGTTTGCGGTAATGCGGCAACTAGCCAAGCATCCCCTTACCGATGCCGGTATCGCCAAGTTTATGGCCGATTGGGAAAAAACCAAATAATCTCCACCGCCAGACAAGGAGGCGGGCATGAAAAAATGCCCATTTTGCGCCGAAGAGATTCAGGACGAGGCGATAAAGTGCCGCTACTGCGGTGAGTTTCTGCGCCAGTTCAAAATAGAAACACTGGCGCAAGCCAGCGCTGAGCCGTGGTATCTGAAAACCTCGTTCATCATCGTTGCCATCGGCTGCGTCGGCCCGCTGGCGCTGCCGCTGGTGTGGCTGCGCACAACCACCAGCCTGAAAAACAAGGTACTGATCAGCATGGCGGTGCTACTGGCCAGCTACCTGCTCTATCTGGCCACTATGGCATCGCTGCGCCACATTGAGGAATACTATCAGTTTCTCAATTCACTATAGCAGCATTTATCGTTAGCGATGACGGCGCGGCACAAACGGCTTGGCGCCGCCTTTTTTCTTCACCGGCTTGCCGCTGCGGCCCGGTACCTTTTTGCCATAATCCGCATCGTCAGCGGCCATACGCTTGATATCGATGGCACATTGGCGCAACTTGATATCGCGCAGCTTCTCCAGCGTGCGCGGCGGCAGATCGCGCGCCAGTTCCACCGTACTGTGGCCGCCGAATACATTGATGCGCCCGATGGCACGCATGGGTACCCGGCCTTCGTTGGTAAACGCGCCGACAATATCACCGGCGGTGACACTGTGTTTACGTCCCACCGCCAGCCGGTAACGACTCATGGCAACACCTAGTTGACGCCCGCCGCGCTCGCGGCGCTGGCGCTGCTCACCGGCCACCGGCAGATTGATATCCGGCAAAATGGGAAACAGCGGAGTATTACGGTGCAACTGCTGCGCCAGAGCGGCAGCAATGTCGCCGATATCCAGCCCGTCCTCGGCGGCAATGGTTTCGATCAGCTCGCGCAACTGCTCCAGATTATTGTCGCGCATGGTAGTGTGCAACTGCTCGCGAAAACGCTGCACACGCCGGGCACTAATCTGCTCGGCGCTGGGCACCGGCAGCAGGGGAATCTGGCGTTTGATGGCGCGCTCGATAATCTTCAGCAGGCGTCGCTCCGGCGGGCAGACAAACAAAATGGCCCTACCGCTGCGCCCGGCGCGACCAGTACGACCGATGCGATGGATGTAGGCTTCGGTGTCAAAGGGGATATCGTAGTTGAACACATGGCTTATCCGCTCCACGTCCAAACCGCGCGCCGCCACATCGGTGGCCACCACAATATCGATACCGCCGCGCTTAAGCCGATCAATGGTATTTTCGCGCATCTGTTGACTGAGATCGCCGTTGAGCGCCGCCACCCGATGACCGCGTGCCTCGAGTTTCTGGGCAATTTCGCTGGTGGCGTTTTTGGTACGCACAAAAATAATCACCCCGGCGTGATCCTCCGCCTCAAGAATACGGCACAGCACATCAAATTTCTGGTTACCGCGCATAAGCAGGTAACCCTGCTCAATCTGATCCACGGTGGCGGTGCGTGAGGCGATCTGTACCTCACTGGCGTCGCCGAGATATTTTTCCGCCACCCGGCGGATAGCCGGCGGCATGGTGGCGGAAAACAGCGCACACTGGCACTTGGGCGGCGTAGCGGCGAGAATAGTCTCCACATCGTCGATAAAACCCATGCGCAACATTTCGTCCGCCTCATCCAGAACCACGGCGTCAATCCGTTCCAGTTTCAGGCTGCCCCGGCGCATGTGATCCATAATCCGCCCCGGCGTACCCACCACCACCTGCACCCCGTCGTGCAAAGCCTTGAGCTGCTGATACATGGGTTGACCGCCATACACCGCCAGCACTTTAATCTGCGGCAGGTAGCGGGCAAACCCTTTAATCGCCTCCGCCACCTGCACCGCCAGCTCACGCGTGGGCGCCAGCACCAGCAGTTGCGGATGACGTTTGGCGGCATCTATCCGCTCCAGCAGCGGCAAAGCAAAGGCCGCCGTCTTGCCGGTACCGGTCTGGGCGGTACCCAGCACGTTGCCCCCCTGCAGCAGCAGAGGAATACATTGTTGTTGAATGGGAGAAGGTTGATGATAATCGAGATCGCTCAGGGCGCGCAAAAACGGCTCTGCAACGCCAAGAGCGGCAAATTCCGGGGATAACTCCATAAAAATAATACACCTGTTACTGTTGCCCGTTAATCACCACATCCATGGCGACAAAGGGGGCATGGTTTTACACCAGATTCATATCTGGATAGCCTTTCAGAATAGCACAGCAGGCCAGCAATCAACAGTACTATTTTATTCCCTTGACTTTTCCTCTCATTGGGAATCTATATAAATGACCACTGTTTATAACAGATAAAAAAATGGTTGTTGAATTAGGGTGCCGCCTGTAGTATCTTCAGTCGCACTAAAATTATTTTTTAGCACGGCTGAAGAGAACCATTATTTCTACTGGTGGAAATACGGAAAACAATTTTTTGACACGGGGGCTTCATGAACATTCACGAGTACCAGGCAAAAGAGATTCTCGCGTCCTTCGACATTCCGGTGCCGCGAGGACGGGTAACACTCACTGCTGACCAGGCGGAACGCGCCACCAAAATGCTGGGCGGTCGCAGCGTGGTTAAAGCACAAATTTACGCCGGTGGTCGCGGCAAGGCGGGCGGCGTGCAGGTGGCGTACCACCCGGAACAGGCACACGAAATCGCCAAGGAGCTGTTCGGCAAGCGGCTGGTAACCCACCAGACCGGGCCGGAGGGGCTGAAGGTGCGGCGCATTCTCATCGAGGAAACGGTGGAAGTAGGCAGCGAATTTTATCTCTCCATCACCCTTGATCGCCAAACATCTCGTTACTGTCTCATCGCCTCCAGCGAGGGCGGCGTAAACATTGAGGAGGTAGCAGCGCACACGCCGGAAAAAATCCATACCCTCACCATCGACCCTTACACTGGTCTGCGCTCCTACGAAGCGCGCTCCATCGCCCTCAAGCTGGGTCTTAAAGGGAGCGTGGCCGAGGATTGCGTGCAACTGATGCTCAACCTGTTCCGCTGCTGCCTGGAAAAAGACTGCTCCCTGGTGGAAATCAACCCACTGGTGGTTACCAAGGCCGGCTGGCTGCTGGCGCTGGACGCCAAAATCAATTTTGACGATAACGCTATCTTCCGCCACTGGGAATACCACGAAATGCAGGACTATTCCCAGATGGATCCGCTGGAGATCAGTGCGGGCAAGTTCGACCTGGCCTATATCAAGCTGGATGGCAACATCGGCTGCATGGTCAACGGTGCCGGTCTGGCCATGGCCACCCTGGACGTTCTCAAGGAAAACGGCGGCAATCCGGCCAACTTTCTCGATGTAGGGGGCGGAGCCACGCGCGAAAAAGTAGCTGAGGCGTTTCGCATTATTCTGCAGGACAACGAAGTGGAGGCAGTGTTTGTCAACATCTTCGGCGGCATTATGCGCTGCGACATCATCGCCCAGGGGATTATTGAGGCGGCTGGCGACGGCAAATGTTCTCTGCCCATCGTGGTACGCATGGACGGCTCCATGGTCGAAGAAGGCAAAGAGCTGCTTCTCGGTTCCGGGCTGAACGTACAGTGCGCCGACGCCTTGGGCGAAGGAGCGAAGCTTATTGTTGAAATGATGCAGAAAAATGCCAACAACGCTTGATGGAGACCAGCTATGTCCATACTGATAAATAAGGATTCAAAGATTATCGTTCAGGGAATCACCGGCAAGACCGGCATGTTCCATACCCGCGAGTGCCGCGAATACGGCACCAACATTGTCGCCGGAGTAACGCCGGGCAAGGGCGGCATCCACGTTGACGGCATCCCGGTATTTGACACCGTGGAAGAGGCAGTACGTCTCACCGGCGGCAATGTGTCGATGATTTTTGTGCCACCTCCCGGTGCTGCCGATGCCATCCTTGAAGCCTGCGACGCTGACGTTGACCTGGCGGTATGCATCACCGAGGGCGTGCCGGTACGCGATATGGTAATGGCACGCCAGGTAGTAGCCGACAGCAATACCAAGCTCATCGGACCCAACTGTCCCGGCCTCATCACTCCCGGCGAGTGCAAGGTTGGCATCATGCCCGGCTATATCCATCAACCGGGAAAAATCGGCGTAATCTCACGCAGTGGCACCCTCACCTACGAGGCGGTAAAACAACTCACCGACGCCGGGCTGGGCCAGTCCACTTGCGTAGGTATCGGCGGTGACCCCATCATCGGTCTTAAATTTATCGACGTGCTGGAATTGTTCAACAACGATCCCGATACCGATGGCGTACTGATGATCGGCGAGATCGGCGGCAGCGCCGAGGAGGAAGCCGCCGAGTGGATCAAAGAAAACATGACCAAGCCGGTAGCCAGCTTTATCGCCGGTGTTACCGCCCCTCCCGGCAAACGCATGGGTCACGCCGGCGCCATCATCAGTGGCGGCAAGGGGCGCGCCGAAGATAAAATCGCCACCCTTAAGGCCTGCGGCGTCAGCGTTGCCACCTCACCCACCGGTATGGGCGCAGCCATGCTGGAAGCACTGGGGAAATAACCGCCATTTAATTGCTGACAAAGCAGTTGGGCAATCGCTAGAATGCGCCGCAGTAACCACCAATTACTGCGGCGCATCTGTTTTATGCGCCCAAAGGTGAGCAGAGAAGCTGTTTATGACAAAAAAGAAAGGCACATCGGCAACAGGCGACAGCGACCGCAGCGGACTCATCATCTCCCACTACGGCGTGGCCGTGCAGGTACGGTTTGACGACGGCAATACCGGGCGGGTAAAAGTAAAACGCAACTCCGGCCATGTGGTGGGCGATCTGGTAACTGTACAGGGGGAAATACTACACCGGCTGCCGCGCCGCAACAGCCTGAAGCGCCGCGATCCTTTTGGCAAAGTGCGCATGCTGGCCGCCAACCTCGACGCCGTTGCCGTGGTTATCGCCGCCACACCGGCAACACCGCCCGGCTTCATTGAACGCGCACTGGTGGCAGCGCGTGCTGATGGCATTGCCCCCGCCATCATCGTCAACAAAACCGACCTAGCAAGCGGCAGCGAGCTGGCACAACAGTTGGCGAGCGAATTTCCCGCCACCACCATATTCCGTGTCAGCGCCCGCAGCGGCAGCGGACTGGATACGCTACGTTCCTGGCTGCAAGAGCGCCAGCGCACCGCCCTTATCGGAGTTTCCGGCGCCGGTAAAAGCTCGCTGCTCAATGCCCTGGTACCCGCCGCCACGCTGGCCACCGGCGCCATCAGCACCAGCGCCCACGGCCGCCACACCACCAGCGTCTCCACCCTTATCGACCTGCCCGGCGGCGGTCAACTGGTAGACACCCCCGGCTTTCGCGACTTTGCTCCGGTAGACGTAACCAGCGAGCAACTAGCGCTGTGGTTTCCCGGCATCGAGGAAGCTATTTGCACCGCCCCCTGCCGCTTCCGCAACTGCCGCCACCGCAACGAACCCGGTTGCGGCGTTCAGGCCGCCTTGCAATGCGGCACGCTGAGCGAACAACGCTATCAACTGTATCTGGACACATTAACTGCCATCGAAATGATGGAACAACAACAAAGCGTGCGGCGCAAATAACCACAGCTAAAACCGTCGAATTTTCAGGAGCCTGTCGAGTGTAGCCACAGATAGTGGCCAGAGCAATGCCGTTCAGATTGTTCAAGCCACCAGTTGCAGCCCCATTTTGGCTGCCAACAATAACAGCAAAACTCCAAGCCCTTTTTTTACTATGTTTGGGTCAAGGCGTGCGTGCATAACTTTCGTACCCAGGCTCCCCCCAGCATAAGCGGCAACTGCGGCTGGTACCATTAAAGTAAAATCACTACTGCCCATGCCGATATAAGCAAGCAAACCACTCAACGACGAAAACGGCACCACAAATGCGGTAATAACTGCAACTTTTTTCGGGTTGAATCCCATCATTATCAGCAACGGCGCGATCATACCGCCGCCACCTACGCCGAGTAGCCCCGAAAGATACCCTGCCGCCGCACCAATTATCATTGGCGCCATGAGAGGGGTATCCTCACGATAATTATCGCTAAACCTGTTGGAGCGGAAAAATATCAACATCAGCCCTGAAAATAACAAGAACAGAGCAAATACCGCCAGCACCGCCGTCTTGGCTATCCAATGGCTCGACCACGCGCCCACAGGGGCGAGAAGGAATGAACTGACGATAATGGGTATCCCGAGTTTGAAATCAAGCCGTTTCGCGCGGATATTGCTGATGCTGGCACCAGTCATGCTCAGCGTGTTGGACAGCAACCCAACTGGTTTAGCCAGCATCAGCGGCATACCCAGCCAACTAAACGATGGAACCAGCACCACCGCTGCCCCTACGCCACCAAGGGCAAAAATAAAACTCAAGCCAAAAGCCAGCGTAGTAACAATGAAAATATTTAATATTGTATGTTCCATAGTAAGTACATTCTTCTATACATCCTGAATAAGTTTTATCCTGTTCATAAGCAATTCTACCACATTTAACCAGGCAGTGATTTTACCCGCGTGCGCCAGTAATGCATCTACCCGCTTCAAATTGTAGCGTTACATGGTTGATCGCATAGTTTTTCTGGAGCGTATGCTCGATGGCGGTGGCGTAATTGGTCAACCATACTGTCCCTCCGCTTTCCCGTCTTCGCGACTGCTTGTTTATTACTCAGCGGCGCAAGGAATACAAACAGCGCCGACAGGAGACTGCTGCAGCTTGTTGACAAATGTCAACTCGCCACATTTAGCACATGGCTCAGCATCGAAAACCCCTTTCCCTGTTTGCACTTCAAGTTGCATCACCTCGCTGATATTGAGAAACTCTTCTGGCGGCAGATTGAGGATGCGCTCCACCATTGGGTCTACCAGCTTGGGATCGATATCTTGAGGCGGTACGCCAGCTTTACGCTGCTGAACGAAAGGTGATTGTAGTGCTTTGCTGAAAAATTCATTTTTCAGCGCTACACGCACGGCGCGTCCGGTGCTTGTCTCAATTAAGGTAAATGCCATTTTATTGTAATACAATTTTTTGAAATTAGACTTACCATAGGTACATCCGGTAGCCGTCATCACGCCATCGGCGAAACAGCCGGCAGCGTGTCCTTCGCCGGTTTCTATAAGTACGCGCAACTCCTTGTCCTGGGCGCGTTCGACACCAAGGGCTGCCATTGCCGCCAACCCGGCGCGCAAGCCCGATGGCATTGCAGGACATTTATGACCGTGAAATTTCATGCCGACTTCGAATAATTCATTTAAGTTGTTCATGGTTGTTCTCCTGTGTAGTTAGAGGTTTAAGCTGGAATCGTACCTAAATTAAAATGACCCTACCTAGTCATCGAGATAACAAGACAGAATCACGCCAAAAAGCTAACAAACTGTCCACGCGACACAAGCACTGGTGGTGCTCATCGGCAATAGTATTAAAGTGGCGCCAATCCAACTGGTTGGCATTTTATCCCCGCAACAGTTTTTCGATATCTGTAGTAGCGGGAACTTTTCCTACCGCCACTACTTTGCCGTTAATCACTAGCGCAGGAGTGGTCATCACCCCAAAGGTCATGATCTGGTTGATGTCGGTGACCTTGTCCAACTCGTAGTCGATGCCAAGGTTATCAGCTGCTTGTTTGGCAGCGTCAGCTAATTTTTGACATTTGGCACAGCCGGTGCCGAGGATTTGGATTTTTTTCATTATTTTGCTCCTTGTGGATATTGGATTTATAATTCTGCATGATGGATGGCCGCCCAACTAGGGCAGGTGCTAAATAGTTAGAAAAATGCTCCATAGATCAGTCCGCTTACCGTTGCCATGGACATAACCAATGATACGAAAACCATAGTTTTTTTAGTGCCCATTACGCTACGGATCACCAGCATGTTGGGCAGAGACAGCGCCGGCCCAGCCAGTAATAGCGCCAGTGCCGGGCCTTTGCCCATCCCTGCACCAATTAAGCCTTGCAGAATTGGCACTTCGGTGAGGGTGGCAAAATACATGAAGGCGCCGAAAACCGAGGCGAACAAGTTGGCAAACAGTGAGTTGCCGCCCACTAGCGAAACTACCCATTGAGAGGGGATTAACCCTTCGTGACCGGGGCGACCGAGCAAAACTCCGGCGATCAGGACGCCGATGAGCAACAGCGGCAGAATCTTTTTGGCAAAATCCCAGCTTTCGGCAAACCATTCGCCCATTTCACCATCGCGCGTCGATTTAAGATTGCTCAGCAGCGATAAGCCGATCACCCCAAGGGTAAATGCCAATTCCGGGTGTTCTGGGAGAATTAGTGCCATGATAGCTGCGGGAAGAGCCGCGATAATGACTCTGCCGAATCCAAGCTTGAACCAGGTGGCCAGCATGATTGCCAAGGCAACGGAGAAACCGCTGGTGATGATCCATTTGGCGGCGTAAATATCGTGCCATATACCGCTGTTGTCAGCAGCCTTACCCCAATTGGCAAAGACTAGGATACCGATCATGCTGGAAAAGTACAGTGCGCTCTGCCATAGCGGACGCGTTACCTCTGTATCTGCTACCAATGGAGCTGTGGCGGCTTTTTCCGCCTCTTCATGGCGAAAGAAAAAGTGCATCGCCAAGCCGATGACAACCGCGAAGACGACAGCACCTACAGCGCGGGCGATTCCCATCTCGGGGCCAAGGATGCGTGCCGTCAATACAATAGCCAAAATGTTGATGGCGGGACCGGAATACAAAAAAGCACAGGCGGGGCCAAGACCGGCACCCATGCGGTAAATACCGGCGAACAGCGGCAGAATTGTACACGAACATACCGCTAAAATAGTCCCGGATACAGAAGCGACACCATAGGCGATAACCTTTTTGGCGTTGGGACCGAGATATTTCATTACCGCGGCCTGACTGACAAAGACCGCTACCGCACCAGCGATAAAGAAGGCCGGTACCAGACACAGCAGCACATGCTCGCGTGCGTACCATTTAACCAGATACAGTGACTCCAACAGCGCGTGCTGAACACGTGCTGATTCAACGGGAAGAAAAAAACAGCCGCTGAATACAGCCACTATCCACAGCAGGGGTTTCCACTCCTTGTTCCATTCCATAGCGTTTTCCTTATTGGCAAAATTACCAAATAGATGGGTGCAATAAAACCGGCATTGCCACTATGCTGTTGCTGGCTGTCAATAATGTATGCTCCAAGATGCGCAGGTTCCCCACTCCACCTATTTGGCAATATAGCCAAATATTCGTACCGCTGTCAACGAGTGAGTTTATGTTGTCGTCACACGGGCAGATTACGTCCCTTATTTCCATCACCTGCGCCACTCTTCACACTACACGGCTCGCGGCGCCCCATTTCCAGACGGGTAAAATCGAGCAGATCATCGACAATTGACGACAATTGTTCGCTTTTATCTACGATAATCTGCAGATATTCGCGCCGCTGCTGCTGCGGCAGACTTTCATCGCCAAGCAACAGCTCAGCAAAGCCCATAACCGCCGTCAGCGGTGTGCGCAGTTCGTGCGCGACCCCGGAGATAAATTCACTCTTTCGCCGCGACATCTTGCGCAACACGGTAACATCCTGCAGCGTTACCACGACCCCGTCGCAACTGCCGTGAGCGGCAACAATACGGGAAAAACGCGCCTGAAAGGTTCTCGGTTTCTCATGCTGGCGATCAAACATATCTACATCAATTGCATTGCGATTATTGGTACCGGCTTGTACCTGGCGCAACCAAAGGTTGAACTCCCCTTCGGGAAACAACTGCGCAGCATCCATACCGATTACATCATCAGCCGATTTCCCCAAAATATGCAACGCGCTGGCATTAATGGCTGTAACCGCGCAGTCATTATCAAAAACCAGCAATCCGTCAGCCATAGATGACAGTATGGCATCTATCTTGTTGCGCCCTTCTTCAGCCGCTACCAGAGCCTTTTTCAACTCCAGCTCCACTTTTTTGTACGCCGAAATATCACTGTGGGCGCCGACCACACGCCTGGGCGTGCCGTCGTGATTGCGCTCCACCACCATCCCACGCGACAGAATCCACTTCCAGCCGCCGTCTTTAGTGCGCAGCCGAAATTCACTGACAAAATAATCATCACCACCAGCGATACATTGCTGGCACCTGTCCATGGTAGCCGCCAAATCATCGGGATGAATCAGGCTTTGCCACTGGCTGAACGTTGGCTCCAGCTCATCTGGAGAGTAACCGAGCATCAGGCACCAGCGTTCACCAACCTTGCCAACACCAGTGGTAGCGTCCCAATCCCAAAAACCATCCCGCGTCCCTTCCAGCACCAGTCGCAGTCGTTCCATGTCCTGTTGCTGCTGTCGCCGTGAGCGCAACAGCAGCACCGTGAGCACCAGCAACAACAGACTGACAACAGCAAAAAACCAGCGCTCGCAGGTATCGATATAACAAACTGCATCGCCGGTGGCAGCGACGCACTTGCCGCTCCAGCAAAAAACGGCAGCCGCACATGACACCACCGGCTGCCAGTTACAACATTTCATTACCGCTCTCCATCAATATAATTTAATATTTTCAGCACCATACCTGCTTATACAGCGTATGGCAACATTTATGACCATCCCAAGATCCAAGATAGGAAATGAAAAAACCTCTAAAATGTGCCTTTCTCCTGTTTTCATCCCATGCCACACTCCCCTCATGCCAAGGCAGGCCCGCATAGACGCTCTTGGTGCGCTTTATCATATTAATCTGCCGAGGAACTGGGCGCTGCACGATTTTTTAAGATGACTGAGACCGTGATGGCTTTGCTGGTCGCTTGTCGACTATTTTGCCAGAGGCGCGACCCGCTGCTACGCCTTGACAATCACCGGACATGACGGGTACCGGGCGTATTGCCATACACCCTTGTAAAACGAACCTTTGCCAGAGAGATTGGCGCAACTCAATCTGCGGTGAGCCGTGCGGCTGAGCGAGGATGGGGGATTGCTGGCGGGGTTGATGTCAGGCTTGCAGAACAAAAAGCATAATTATATGGGCATCACTCTTCGTCTTTCCTGGCTCGGAACTCTTTGTATTCAATGTGTTTTTGGCGAAATTATTGAAACCATTGTAACACAAGTGAGCTTCCAAGCCTTTTATTTACGTTTTTGTGAGATAGCAGTGCCTTTTAACCATACATTCCAACCATATTCTGACACGTCTCCCGCATATGCCGCCGCAACTCCAGTGGGTTCAACACCTCCACTTGATCGCCAAACGCCAGCAACCACCAGCGTAATTGAGCGGTGTCTTCTACGTCAGCGGTTAACAAAATCTTCCCATCCGGCTGAGGTTTTAATTGTTGGGTTTGATTAAGCGGTGATTCTGCCAGGTGCTTTGCGACATAAGCATCAAACAGGCATTCCAGCTTAATGCTACCTTCACTTTGCGGAAAATTGAAATTGCCCTTAGCGATATATGCTTTTAATTTAAAATCTACCGGTAATGTTGCCGGTTCATCTAATACTTGTGCAGAGGTTATTCGGTGAACGGCAATCTGGCGTAGATCTTCATAATCCCAGAACGTGCAAACTAAATAAGCGACGTTATCGACAAATACCAGTCCCAACGGGTGGACTTTAGCTGGCTGAGTTTTGCTGTCGGTGCGGTTATTGTATGCAAGCTCCAATTGTTTTTCGAGTAGTAATCCATCATAGACAGCACTTAAAATCAGCGGATCAATTGCCGGTGATTCCAGCGTGAGGTGACGGGAAATACGCGTAATTTTTTGTGGCCATTTGGCAACGCCGCCATTTTCCAGTTTAGCCAGAACTTCATTAGCACACCTGCCGTATGGTTTGAGAAAATTCAAGCAACTCTCCGGCAACATATTACCTAAATGGAGATCGATCATTTTAAATGCCAGTGCCGCATGGGGATCCATCCCCGGAATATCAAAAACAGCGGCATCTTCTGCCCATTTCCATCCTGAAATGCGTTCATCATCACTGACCAGTGGAAACTGACGCGATAATTCCTTCAGATCACGTTGAATGGTGCGTAAAGAAACATCCAGCCCCATCTCGCCCAATGCCTGCTGAAAATATTTTGTCCCCTTGCGCCCACGGCGAGGTATCCGGTTTAACAGCAACCATTGCCGTTTTAATGTCTCATAACTTTTACTGCTACCCACAATAAATTCCTCCTGAGCTTGAATACAGGATACCGACCTCTAGCGGCAATTTGCGTCGCATAGATCTAAGTATAAGCGTAAATGCCGACTAAAAGCAAAATTATCACTATCTCCGATATCAATTAAATATTGAACGTCCAATATCCGAGAGCCACATCTTGTCGCGTAGCTCGTGTATATTATCAGGACATAGAATAATACCAAGGAGGAACAATATGCTTGATACTTATGAGAAAGCGATGCTGCGCGGCTTTTTACGCAATGTATTATTTCCTGATTCAGTGAAGCACCACCCCGGCACCATGCCGTATCCCCCGCGAGACCATTTTCGCAGGGGAATTTACTGTTAAAATCGTCTGCAGGAATTATTTCCGCTCAGACGGTTAGTGTTCTTTGACAATTCAGCTGATAATTTTCTGTTGCGACAGCTCCTTTCCGGGGTTTGGACGTGCGTAATCGGCAACCGCTTAGGTTGCGATATTTTTCGCGCCAATATTCACGTTCTTCGCTCTCAACCACAGCTAAACCTGGTGTAGGTTCTGCTAAATGCCTGTGCCTGCCAAGTGACATGGCAGCTGAAGCGCAGTTTAAGGGTGCGTTCATGCCGGATAAAGCGCGCGGCAAAGTAGATCAGATCCTGCAAGACGGTCTTTAGTCGTCTGCGCTGTCTTGCTCTGTGGGCCTGTTTTCTATCCATCAATCCAACCTGCCCCACAGCACGTAAGATATTATACGCCAGTCCGGCACAACTCATGACCAAGGCGTTGGTAGCGAACTTGC
>Ga0256842_1001966_pt1 | contig 15496 bp, 16 predicted proteins | sample 4559240metaG_FD_185973 | JGI IMG/M metagenome (GOLD analysis project Ga0256842, IMG submission 185973) | Hydrothermal vent microbial communities from Guaymas Basin, Mexico - 4559-240 | ecosystem: Environmental > Aquatic > Marine > Hydrothermal vents | place: Mexico: Guaymas Basin | collected...
TTAGAACCAACAAGTGGAAAAATTAAACAGGGTGAATTTAAAATAGGCTATTTCGACCAACATCGTGAGATGCTTGACGATTCCAAAAATCTTATGGAGACTTTTTGCCCTCATGGTGGGGATAGAGTAAGTGTGAGAGGGAAAGATTTGCATGTGTATGGTTATCTCAAAAACTTTCTATTTCCTAGAGAATTTTTAGAAAAAAAAGTTGGGGTACTGAGTGGTGGTGAAAAAAACAGAATTGCCCTTGCCCTCCTCTTTACAAAAGAGGTAGATATTTTAATTCTTGATGAACCTACAAATGATTTGGATATTCCAACTATCAACATTTTAGAGGAACAACTCACAAACTTTGCTGGTGCTGTTATCATCGTAAGTCACGATAGATATTTTGTGGATAAAATTGCTAAAAAGCTTTTTATATTTAAAGCTGATAAGCACATAGAGGAATCGCATCAACAATACTCTGAATATTTAGAGTTAGAAAAAGAGTTAAAAGAGTTAGAAGAGATGGAATCTTCTGCTACTAAAATAGAAAAACCAAAAGAGATAATTAAAGAGAAGCCTAAAACTCTCAAATTAACTTTTAAAGAAAAAATAGCTTTAGAAAAGCTTCCTTTAGAGATAGATGAGTTAGAATCTAAAATAGATGAAAAAAATAAGTGCTTAGCGAATCCTAAATGTTATGAAGAGATTGGAATCTCTGCTCTTGCAAAAGAGTTACAAGAGATAGAGGAGCTTTACGAACAAAAAGTTGACGAGCTTTTAACGATTCAAGAGAAAGAGGAAGAGATTAACTCTTAGATAATAAAATAAACTACAACAAAGGTTGATATATGTTGAAAATATTACTTAGCTTAATAATACTAATAACTATTGCGAACTCTGCTGAGATGGGAATACATGGTGGGGGCTGTCTTCTTACTCAAAAAGGTGAATTTAAAGTAGGTGTTGATAATTTCACTTTAAATAATGCAAAATATATCCCCATCGCTAAAAGTGGTGGAAACTTCCGTTCTATATTTGTTGGTTCAAAAGTTCTAATAACTAATCCAGATACAAAAGAGATAATAGAAGCTACAATTATCAACTATAAACCTAACAAACGGATAAGAGGAAAACCAAAAACTGGTCTATTTATTGTAGAGATAAATATGAATAATATCACTAAAATTGTAGAGATGGACTATATTTTCAAAGATGGTGTAATGAAAGCAGATTCTACACTAAATAGTTCAGTATTAAAAGATGTAAGTGATTTAAAAAGTTTGAAAATTTGGTTTGAAACAGATGTTAACTACTCCATGTGTTACACAAAAAAGTAAGTTTATCTGAACTACAAGATATATATAAATTATATCTGTTACAATAATAAAAATATATATAATTGGATTTATCTATGAAAAAACTTCTATTTTTACTACTTCTTGTTAGTACACTTTTCTCTTTTAATAAATTTCTAATGCCAAATGAAGCATTTATACCAAACACCACTTTAAACGATTCTATGCAGATTGAAGTAACTATAAAATTAGCTAAAGATATCTATATCTATGAAAAATCAATAAAATTTGAAATTATAAATAGTGATAATATCAGTATAAATAATATAGATAAACCAAAAAGTATTGAACATGATGGTGATAAAATTTATTTAGAATCTCCAACTTTTCTAATCACTCTTAAAAAAGAGCTAGATACAATAGGGGCTGAAAAAATTGATTTTAAACTCTCTTATCAAGGATGTTCAGAACAAGGTTTATGTTATGAACCAATTACTAAAACATATACTTTTGAGATAGATAGTTCTAAACTAGACTTATCTTTACAAACCCTAAAAATAAATCCAACAAATACAAAAACTAAAATAAAAGTAGAGATTCCTACAAAGAGGTTATCACAAACCGATTCTATTGCTAAAACAATAAGTTCTGGAAATATAGGCTTAATTATTTTGACTTTCCTAGGTTTTGGTTTATTACTATCTCTTACACCTTGTGTATTTCCTATGATTCCTATTATCTCTGGTTTAATAATATCTCAAGGAAAAGGGATTAGTGTTCAAAGAGCTTTCTTTTTATCCTTAATATATGTTTTAGCTATGTCTGTTGCATATACTATCGCAGGTGTTTTAGCTGGTTTATTTGGTTCAAATCTTCAAGCATCACTTCAAACACCATGGGTTATATACTCTTTTTCAGCTATATTTGTTGCTCTTGCTTTAAGTATGTTTGGATTTTATGAACTTAAACTACCAGATTCTTTAGTAAACAAGGTTAGTGGCTCTCAAAAAAGTTCAGGGGTACTTGGGATAGCTATAATGGGTTTCTTATCTGCTCTAATAGTTGGTCCTTGTGTTGCCGCACCATTAGCTGGTGCCTTAGTATATATAGGTCAAACTGGAGATGCTCTTCTTGGTGGAATGGCTCTATTTACTATGAGTATTGGGATGGGGATTCCTCTCATTGTAGTTGGGGTTAGTGCTGGAAAATTTATGCCAAAACCTGGTGTATGGATGACTATGGTATCTGCAATATTTGGTGTAATGATGTTAGCTGTGGCTATTTGGATGTTAGAGAGAGTTGTAAGTGAATATATCACTATGCTACTATATTCAATGCTTGGTCTTGGATTTTCCCTTTACCTTGGTGCATTTGAGAAAGATGGGCATATTTTTAAAAGAAGTATAGCTATCATAACTTTTATATACTCAGTTGCACTCTTTATTGGTGCATTAGGTGGCTCTACAAGTATGTCAAAACCCTTAGAATTTTTAAAACCTCAAATGGTAAATTCATCAATATCAACAGTTTCAACTCATCCAAAATTTAAAAAAATAAGTTCTATAAAAGAGTTAGATATTATTTTAGAAAAAAATAAAGGAAAGAAAATTTTACTAGATTTTAGTGCTGAGTGGTGTACAGCTTGTCAAGAGTTAGAGGAGATAACATTTTCAAATTCTAGTGTGAAAAAGAAGATGAAAGAATTTATTTTAATTCAGGCTGATGTAACAGATAATAATGAAGAACAAAAAGCACTAAGTAAAAAGTATGGGATTTTTGGCCCACCTGCCCTTCTATTTTTTGAAGAGGATGGAAAACTAATAAGCTCTAAAACAATCATTGGCTTTATAGAACCTGATGAATTTTTAAAGCACCTAAATAGTTTATAATCTATATATTACTATTAGCTACAAATAATGCTAATGCCTTAGCATATTCATTTTCATGTTCTTGTGCTATTTTTAAAGCCAAATCTTTATCAACACAATCACCTAAGATTCTTTTAAATATAGATTTAATCTCCTCTATATCACTCTTATTTTCCAATCTTCTTCTTAAGCCAATAATATTAAGAGCTTTTACTGATGCCTTATTACCCTCAACTAAGGTAAATGGTGGCATATCATGATCTACATACGATGCACCACCTATCATAACTCCTGTGCCTAAAGTATTATTAGCCTCTATTGTACTAAGTCCACCAACAATAACCTTATCTTCACATTTTACATTTTCACTTAATATTACAGCATTTGTAAATATACAAGATTCTCCAGTAGTTACCCCAGCAAGTATTTGACAATAAGCCATTAAAAAATTATTCTTACCTATTGTAATTTTTTTACTTGATGAATCTTCTGTAATCTGTGAGCCTATCTGATTAAATTCTCTAATATGTGTTGAAGAACCTATCTCTATCTCAGTATCATTTTCCCCAATAACACTAAAACTAAAGATTCTTACACTCTCTTCAACTTTTAGTTTACCTTTTAAGATAATATTTGATTCTAAAATACAATTACTAGATAACTCTACATCTTTTCCAATATAACAAAATGGGCCAATAGTAACATTGTCTGCAATTTTTGCACCATCTTCTATAACAACAGAACTATGAATCATTGGCTATTTCCAAAGTGATAATACTATCTTCAACACTAGATAAAGAACCTTTCTCACCTGTTTTTATATAATTTATAAAAGCTTCAAGTTCATCTGTTAATGCATTACTTCTTTGCACAAAACAATCTCTTGTGATATGGGAAGATGGATTAATATTTACCCTTTCAGTTAAAGTTTGAGATAGTAAATCAGCTTCAAAATATTTTATTTTACTATCTTTATCAACTCTACACGCAACTGCAATAGTTCTTTTTCTATATGGTGTTAACCAGTTTGTACTAATATCACCTATAACCTCACCCTCTAATTCAAATGCTAAGATTGCATTATCTTCGTGTGTTTTATGAATCTTCTGAGATTTAAAAACAGCACTTTTTACTATATTTTTTTTAGTTATAAACCTAATTAAATCAGTATCATGCACAGAGAGGTCTGTTAAGATTCCAACATCAGCTATTCTTTTTGGGAAAGCTCCACTACGAGTGATAGATATAGATAAAATTTCATCTCTATCAATCTCATTTATTAAAGCTTTTACCACTGGATTATATCTTTCAATATGACCAATACAACTTTTTAAATTTTTATCCTTTATCGCTTCTGCCATCTCTCTTGCATCTTCAACATTTGAAGCAACTGGTTTCTCTATAAACATATGTATATCATACTTAGTACATAATAAAGTAGCTTCTTTATGTAAAGATGTTGGTGTAGCAATTATAAGTGTATCAGGTTTTACCTTTATTAACATCTCTTCTAAATCACTAAAAAATGGTTCATTCATACCATCTGGTTTAGCTATATCACATAAGCCAACAACATTTACATTTTTGATATTTTTTAATGTTTTATAATGGTTTTTACCCATTATCCCTAAACCTATAATTGCTATATTTTGCATTAATTACCTTTAATTGCTTGAACTATAAAATCTTGTTCCTCTTGTTTTAAATAAGGGGACATTGGTAAAGACATAATTTGAGTTGAAACCTCTTCAGAGATTGGGAAATCACCCTTTTTATATCCAAGATTCTCAAATGCTTCTTGCAAATGAAGTGGCACTGGATAATGAACTGCTGTTGGAATCTCTTTTAAACTTAACTTCTCAATCATTGTTTCTCTATCTTTAACTCTTATTGAGTATTGAGCGAATACACTACTATTAAACTCAGCTATTTTAGGTGTTATAACATCCGAATCTTTAAGTAGTTCACTATATCTTGAACCTATCTCATCACGAGTTTTTACTTCATTATCAAAATATTTTAATTTTACATTTAAAATTGCAGCTTGAACTGCATCAAGGCGACCATTTATACCGATATACTTATGCTTATATCTCTCATTTTGACCATGATTTAAAAGCATTCTAATTTTGATAGCCAACTCATCATCATTAGTAAATATAGCTCCACCATCACCATAAGCACCTAAAGGTTTAGATGGGAAAAAACTTGTACAACCGATAGTTGATAAGTTACAAGATTTTTTATCTTTGTATGTAGCACCAAAACTTTGACAAGCATCTTCAATTACAGGAATATCGTATTTAGAAGCTATCTCATTTATTGCATCCATATCTGCACACTGACCATATAAAGAAACAGGCATTATTAACTTTGTTTTATCTGTTATTACATCTTCTATCTTTTTTGGATCAATATTGTAACTATCCTCTTCAATATCAACAAAAACTGTTTTTGCACCTAAAAAGGCTATAACTTCAGCAGTAGCTATAAAAGTAAAAGGTGTTGTAATTACCTCATCACCAGACCCTATACCTAAAGCCATAAGAGATAGTAAAAGTGCATCTGTTCCACTACTACAACCAATAGCATATTTTGAACCTATGTAGGTAGCTAAATTTTTTTCTAAAGTGTTAAGTTTTTCACCACCAATAAACTGTGCATTAGTAAAAACTTCCAATACTTCACTATCTATTTCTTGTTTATACTCTTGATATTGTGCTTTTAAATCTATAAAATTAATTTTCATTTTTTCCCTCTATTATTGATGCTATATTTTTTGAACTACCATATTTTAAATACTCTCTTAGCTGTTTAGAATCTTCTAAAAATCTTTCTCTATCAAACTGATTAAAAGCTTTAATAAGATTACTTACAGTTACATTCTCTTGAATAAATTCTGGATGTAAATCCCTATCATTAAATTGTGTAAACATAATGTTACTAAGACCAATATGACTTAACTTAATAAGATTTGATGCTATAAAATAATCTAATGGCTTAGCTATATAACTTAAGATAAAAGGTGTCCCTATAAGTGCTGATTCTAAAGTTGCTGTACCACTACAAATAAATGCAAAATCAACCTCATAAAGAGTTTTATGTGCATCATTAGCTATACAAAAATTTGAGAGGTTACCATAAAGCTCTTTTATCTCCTCTTTAGTAAAATGTTTAGGGATGATAATTATCGCTTCCACCTCAAGTTCTTTTACAAGTTCTTGAAATATTGGCATCAGTTTTTTTATCTCACCCTTACGACTTCCTGGCATAAATGCTATCTTTTTCACATTAGAATTTAACTCATTTTTAAACTCTTTAATAGTATCAAGAAGAGGATGACCAACATAACTGATAGGTGCATTATCTGAATAGTAAGCTTTCTCAAATGGTAGTATAGAAGCTAAATGGTCAATTGTTTTTTCAAGAACAGGAATTCTTTTCTTTTTCCATGCCCAAGCTTGTGGAAGTATATAGTAAATTATCTCTTTATTAGGATATCTTTTTTTGATTTTTTTAGCTAATGGTAAATTAAATCCTGAAGAATCTATAAGTAAAATTTTATCTGCATCTTTAGCTAAATCTACCATTTGTGCATTTAACTTAAAAAAGAATCTTAATTTTTTAATAGCATCAACAAAACCCATTATTGCTAAACTTCTTAAATCAATTATGGGTGTTCCAAGTTCAGAATCAAATATTCCTATAAACTCAACATCATCACTTAACTCTTTTTTTAATGATTTAAGATGTACATTTGCAGAGTGCTCCAAAGCACTTACCAATAATTTCATAAACTATCTTTTTATTTTTTTTATAACAAAATCTATCAAAAATTCTATCTTTGTAAGTAAAAAATTATGTAATGGTGTAAAGAAAACAAAACTAAGCATAATAAGACCAATAGATAATGCCCCAACCAATTCATCACTAACCCAATGAGCACCAACCATAACTCTTGGAAATGCAAAAAATATTGCTAAAAATGAAACAAAGAATCCATAAGAGAGTGAAAGATAAAAAAATGCAAATCCAACAAATATAACAAGTGTAGAACCATGATCCCCTGGAAAGCTATCACCTGATGAATCTTTAGTTTCAAATGATACTAACTCTGTTAGCTTTACAGAACTCTCAAAATGTCTTGTTGGACTCTCCCTCTCTATTGGAATCTTTTTACCTATACTTGTTGTAGAAACAACAACTAAACCAGCTAAAATTAAAATAGAAAAAGTATGTGATAACTTCCACTTTTGTTTATAGCCATAATAAAAAAATGGTGTAACTATCCCAATGGCAGCTACAACATCAAATGCTCTGTTGTTTGCTATACCCCATATAACTTGCCATGTTTCACCCCATGCTAAAGAGTTATTAAAAGCCCAAAAAGCTTCACTGTCTACACTATACCAAAAAGAACTCATCGGCTCATATAACCAACTAACAAATAGAACAATTGCGAATATATTTACTAATACTAATGATTTAATTTTCCATAAATTTTCAGACAAATTTATTTCCTTAATTTTTTTAGAATTTTAACATAATTTTAAAATAAGCCTTATTAAATTATAATAATGTTATCAAAAGGTGGTTATATGTTAATAAAAAATGCAATTATTTGTGATGTGAATGGTGAAAAAGAATCTGATATTTTGATTGAAGATGGAATTATTACTCAGATTGGTCAAAATCTTTTAGATGAAGATTTTATAGATGCAGGTGGTGCTTATTTTATGCCTCTTCTAGTAGATACAAATATAAGACTTTTAGATTCTACACTAAACTCAAAAAATATTAAATCTATCTCTAAAAAAGCTCTTAAAGGTGGTGTCGGACATCTTATACTAAATGCAGATTCTACTCCATCTATTGATAATGAAGTGGTACTAGAATTTGCTCAACATAGTTTAGAAAGTTTAGATGGTGCAAAAGTTGATTTGATGTTAAATACTCTAAAAGAGGATATGAGTTTAAGCGATATAGCTATACTACTTAAAAAAGGCGTTATTGCTCCATATATGAGTACCATCGCAAAAAATAATTTAGCAATAAAAATAGCTGAATATTCTCAAATGTATGATGTAACTCTATTTTGTAAAGCTGAAGATAACTCACTTATAAATAGTGGTGTGATGTTAGAGGGTGATATTAGTTCTAAACTTGGATTAGCAGGGATACCAAATCTAAGTGAGGTTTTACATGTTTCACGAATGATAGAGATTGCTAGACATTTTAAAATTAAAATTCTTTTTAAATCGATAGCATCACCTCGCTCTGTATCATTGATTAATAGTGCTAAGAAAGATGGAGTAGAAGTAAGTTGTGAAGTGTCTATTCATCATCTAATATCATCTGATGAATCTTGTGAAGATTTTAATACAACTGCTAAATTAGATCCACCATTAGCTTCAAAAGAAAATATGTTAAGTTTACAAACTGCCCTAAAAAATGGGGAAATTGATATACTTACATCTCTTCATCAACCAAGTTCACCAGTAAATAAAGAGGTAGCATTTTATGATGCAGACTATGGTTGTGAATCTATCGAAGAGATTCTATCTCTTTACTATACCAAACTTGTTAAAACAAAAATGATAACGATGAGTGAATTAATTAAACTTACAGTACAAAATCCTGCAAATAGTATAAAAGAAAATGCAGGAACTATTAAAGTTGGTGATAAGGTAAATGCTCTTTTATTTAAACAAGATTCTATTATTAAAATATCAAATAATCAATCACTTTATAATAAGGAAGAGTTAAATGGAAAAGTGACAACTACTTTTCAAGATAAAATAATTACAAAATTTAGTTAAAAATGTAGCTCTTCTCTTATCTTAGAAAAAGCCCTCTCTACATCACTACTAGTAGGTTCATTTTTTAAATCTATATAGTAGTTATATAGTGGGATATTTCCACTATACAGATTCATTTTTAAATATCCAGATGGAAAATTATTAAGTACTTTTTTTTGTAAATTATGGGAGGAGTTACAAATAATTCCACCTTTTTTTGAAACTTGAAGCTTATAATTACAACTATCATTAAAATCATATAATTTATTTAAACTATCTTCTATACCTTGATCAGGTGGAAAAACTAACATAGATAAACAGTCAATTTGTTTATCTACTAGGTTTTGTTTATACTTTTTTGTTATAGAGTTATCGCTACATCCAAAAAGAAAAAACAGTAAAAAAAAATATAGAATCTTTCGCATAAACTATCTCTTCTTAAAAATTAGAAGTGTTTTATCCTCAGTATCATAAAGTGAAAATGTTTGTTTCTCTACAAGTTTCAAGCCTGTAAGTTTTTGAAAAGTTTTTATTTTATGAAAATATTGAACAATCTTATCATGGTATTTTGTAAAACTTTCATTTTCATTTTTAACAAAAAGTGTAAAGAATGTATGAAGCTCTTCATTAACAAATTCTGCTTCTACACATAAAAATTCATCATCAGTATCTTTACTCATAGTTCCCTCTGCAACATCAGAGAAACCATAAAGTGTATTAATATCTGCTATGAAGATTCCATCGTCATTAAGTTTTGTAGCGATAGAATCTAGAAAGCTTATTAAAGAATCTTTATCCATAAAATTTAAAACATCAAAGATAGATACAATCACATCATAAGTTCCATCAACTTCGGAAACATCAATACACTCAGCATCAAGACCTTGTGATTTACACTCTTCAACCATAACTGAACTTAAATCAACACCCTTACATTTTACTCCATCGCTAATCATACGAGTCATAAAACCACCACGACCACAACCAACATCTAAAAGAGTTTTCACATCTTTATCATCAAGTTCACAACGATACAAATCGTATAATGCTTCTGTTGCCTCTTCAATTCCTAAAAGATGTTCAGCTTTTGCATATAAATCTAAATTTGTCATATTATGGGTTTATAATTTTATTGATTTTTTCATAAATATCTAAAACTTCATCTTTTTTAGCAATATATGAGTTCTTATTAGCAATCAGATAAGTAGATGATGTCATAATATCTTCTACTACAACCAGACCATTTTGCTTCATTGTAGCCCCTGTCTCAACGACATCTACTATCATATCGGCAAGACCAATAAGTGGAGCTAATTCTATTGAACCATAAAGTTTGATAATCTCAACACTTACAGCTCTCTCTTCAAAATAACGCTTAGTGATATTTACCATTTTTGAAGCAACTTTCAGATCAGGTTTATTAAGGTCAAATTTCTCACCTTTTTTCATCCCAATAGATACTTTACAAACACCTTTTTTAAGGTCAAGTAAGCGAATAACATCAAGTCCTTGCTCCTCTAGTGTATCAATCCCAACTACCCCAATATCAGCTGCTTGATGGTAAACATAAGTCGCTACATCTTGGTTTCTTACAAGTAAAAAAGTAAAGTTTGGAGTCTCTAAAATTAGTTTTCTATCATCAAATTTAAACTCATCACCAAAGATTTGACCAAATATTTCAAGTGTATCTTTAGCGATACGACCTTTTGGAAGTGCAACTGTTAGCATTTATAACGCCCTTATATATAATTATAATTTTCGCCATTTTATCTAAATATTGCTCAAAATCTAATGAGAGGTGTTTTTAAGATAAGGAATATTATAAAATTTATAATAAAATCTATGTAATTTTAGAACTAACTGCAAAAAAGGATAAAAGATTTATATATTCTTAATAATTTTTTTCATTCCTTTAAAAATCAACATCTCATCTATTTCAGCTTTTGGAAATAATTTACTAAATAGTTTAGCATCTCCACCAGTTAAATATATAGGTATATTATAAGAGTTAACCTCGCTATAAAGTAATTTTAGATAGCCATAGCTTATAGAATCTTGTGAATTTTTTGGTAATTTATCAAAATCTAATAAGTAATTAAACTCATAATTAAGAGCAGATGATATATTTTTATATGTTTCTTTCATAGCTTTTTTTCCAGGATAGATAAAGCCACCATCAAAAATTCCATTTTTTACGATATCAACAGTTATAGCACTTCCAGCATCTACAATAACACCATCACTTATAGCTTCACAAGCAAAGATTCTATCTGTTCCCATTGTTTCATAATAGTTTTTTATATCTATTTTTCTAGCTAAATCTATCCAATTATCTAAAGATTCTAATACTATTTTAATTTTTGGATTAACACAGATATAGAATACTTTTTCTTTGATAATAGAAGGATTAAATATATTTACATCTTCTTTGTAGTCTTTATCAGAATCTAAAAAATGGTAAGAAGTATTGCCAATATCACATAGAATCATTATTTAATATTCCATCCCATATCGTTAAAAGCTTTTTCTGCCTTTGAACATATTGGAGCATCAATAAAAATTATTTTATGTTTAAAACTATGTTTACAAAATATAGATAATTTCATGTATATCTCTTCAAATTTAACTACATCTTTCATTAGTAATCTACTTTTTTGACTAATTGCAAATATAACCCAAAAATTACCTTTAATATCTGTCCCTTTGTAAAGTTTTATTTTATTTCTAATCCCTAACTCTTTTGGGGTAATCTCTTGCATTTTTTTATAAATCTTTCCCTGTTTTCTTAGAGAATCTACTATTGATTGCATATCTATAATAAGCCTTTTAATTATTAATAATCTCTACTCGTAACTCTTGATAAATAGCATTCTTTCCATCAAAAGAGTGTTGAGAACTTGTTAAGTTATTTACACCCTTAGTTCCACTATATATTAAAATACAATCATCTCTTAAGTCATTATTATATTTTACTTTTAAAGTCACCTTTCCTACTGATGAAGAGATAGTTATTTCCTCATCCTCTTCATAACCTAAAGAACTATTTAGGTAAACATATTTATCTCTTTTAAATTGTGAATTTAAACTATTTTTACTTTTTGAAGTAATCAAATATAATTTATTATCACTTATAAATTTATCATACTCCTCTAAAAATTCAAATTTCCCATCATCAGTATCAAAACCATTTTTATATGGAATCTCCTCTCTATTTTTAACACTTAATGACCCATTTTCATTTGTAAAAGTGAACTTTTTAAAATGTTCTATATAAAACTCTTCTTTTTCTAGTTTAATATCAAATTCATCACACAAATACCTTGTTAAATTATATTCACTTATCCCTATATCTGTATCTAAAATCTTAGGCATATCTATCATTATAGTATGTGAGTATGAAGTTCTAATATCATTTTTGTGTAAAAAAGTTTTTGCTGGTATCACTAAATCTGCAATTTCACTAGTTTCATTTTCATGTAAACCAAAATAGATAATATTTTTTACCTTTTCTATACTTTTTTTAACTCTTAAGCTATTTGGCATTTGTGACAATGGATTTGCACCTTGTATAAATACTGTGTCAAAATTAGAAAAAAGAGTATCAACTTTTGATACTCTTTTTGATTTATTATGAAAAGGTGATTCTATCCCATCTTTTGAATCTCCAAGATATACTACTCCACTCCCCTCTTTTCCAAATAAACATAACATTACGGCAAAGGCATCAATAGCCCTCATGACTTCAGCTCCAGATTTATACTTCTGTATCCCAACTCCACATACAATAGATGTTTTTTTATTTTTAACTAACTCCAATAGTTTTCCAATCTCTCCAAGCGAGACACCTATATCATCAATAGTTGCCTTAATTCTTACTGTTTGAGTTAATTCATAAAAATCTTTATATTCACTAGCAAACTTATTTAAATATTCTTCATCAATATCATCGTTTATAACTAAAAATCTACTTAATAATAATGCTAAACTAAGATCACCTTGTGGTTTTAACTGTATATGCAAATCAGATTTTTTTGCTATTTCTGTTTTTACGGGATCAATTACAATTATCGTTTTATTTTTTAAAAGTGGCAAAAGATGTGTGGATGTAGTATGAGGGTTTCTTCCCCATACTATAATAACATCTGATTTTTCTACCTCACTAATAGATAAATTTTTATTACTTCCACGACCTTCAATAATTCCAAATTCTCCTGCTCCATCACATAAATTTCCATCGGTTAATGTAGCTCCATATGATGAAAAAAAATGTTCTGTAATCTCTTGCATTAAACCAAAATTACCACTACCTTTATAATATAATGTTCTATTATTTAAAGTTGTAGATATTATCTCTTTTAATTTTAATAAAAGTTCCTCTTTACTAATCTCTTTACCTAGATATCTAGGTTTAGTAATTATCTCATTATCTAAATACTTATTTAGTTTAGAACATAAGAAACCTTTAGTATGTCTATTTTTAACAGCTTTTATTTTAGAATCTTTATAAATAATCTCACAAGAATCATAACAATCAAGTGGACAAGCAGTAAACTTATTCATCTCGTAATTCAACTTTTACTAACCTTGAAAAAATTGATGGAGATTCTATAATAATCTGAGCCATATATTTTGATATATTTATACTATCAGCTATATTAAGAGTTCTAGAAATTTTATACTTTGTCTTTTTTTCATCTATATATATAATTTTTTTATCTGCATTTAAAACATCACTTGGATCTAAATATATTGTCAATTTAGCTTTTGATATATCTGCTACTTGTGCAAGAGGGGTAGAGATGCCTACAACTTGACCAACTTTAACTTTAATGCTATAAAGTACAAAACCTTTTGCTATTAGATTTTTATCTTTTATCTTTCTTTTTAAATATATTATTTTAAATTTTAAATCTGAAATTTGGACTTTTAAATTATCTATCTCTTTTTTAGTATTTAAGTATAAATTTTCACTATTAATTAAATCATGAAACTCTTTATCTTTTTCTATTAAAGATTTAATTTTAAGATTCTTTATTTTTTTATAGTTTTCCCTTTTTTTGATTAAAGATAACTTCATATTTTTTAAAATATTTTTACTTGATATTAAAGTATTTGAAATATATTTTAATTTTTGTGTAGTATATACATACTCTTTATTATCAAGCTCAGTATCAATTTCAATATAAGAATCATCTGATAATACTTTACCAATTTTATCCTCATCTATTTTTATAATTAAACCAGATACATTTGATGATATATCTCTTAATTCATAAGGTTCAACCTTTGAATAATATACTTTTGAACTAGCAATTGAAAATAAAAAAACCAATAATAATAAAAACTTCATAATTAAATATCCACCTATGTAAAATATATTTATTCTACCAATAGAACACTTAACATTCAAGCATATTTCATCTTTATTTTGATACTATTTATTATTAAATATAAAAAAGGGTATTTTATGTCTGTATTAGATAATGTTGATGCTGCCACAAATCTTGCTAAAAATAATGAACTTCAACTTTTAGTGTTTAGAGTAAGTAATAGTCTAGATTCTGCTTACTATGCAATAAATGTTTTTAAAACAAGAGAAGTTGTAGAATCAAAAAACCATTATCTCACACAAATACCATCAGCTCACCCTCTATTAGAAGGTACTATTATACTTCGTGGATTACAAATACCTATACTAAATCTTCCATCTTGGTTGGATGTTTCTTTAGATAAAGAAGATTTTATGAAATCTAACCTACTTATTTGTGATTTTAATGGAATAGTTATAGGACTAAGAATTATGTCAGCATTTCGTGTAATTAAAAAGAATTGGAATGAGATGCATGCTCCAGATAGTTATAGACTTAAAGATGATGGAGTAATTATGAATGATACTAGATTAGATGATGGAAGCCTTTGTCTAATATTAGATTATGAAAAATTACTCGCAGAGGTTATTCCTCAAGCTATGGTGGATGAAGATAATTCAAATGATTCTTTACTTGATGTAGTTGTTCCAGATAAATTAAAATATGGAACAGTTTTAATTGCTGAAGATTCTAGAACAGCACAAAAAGCATTAATACATATATTTAAAAATGCAAAATTAACTATGAAACTTTTTGAAAATGGAAAACTACTAATAGATTATATAAATAGTATAGGAGAGGATGCTTATAATATTCCTGCAATAATAACTGATATAGAGATGCCAGAGATGTCTGGTTTCACAGTTATTCAAAAATTAAAAGAAAATCCTATAACTAAAAATATTCCAATAATTGTAAATAGTTCTATGACAGGACATAATAACAAAAGAGAAGCTGAAGTTTTAGGAGCTAATGGATTTATTGATAAAACTAAAAGTCAGGATATTATACCTTTAATAATTCAGGCAATTAATACTAATATATAATATAAAATTACTATTGCTTCAAAGCAATAGTAATCCCCCCCCCTTAAAATACTTCAAATTAAAATATACAAATCAATTTTAGAAAGTAAAATAAAACAGAAGCCTAAAAAGACAGTAAAAGCATATAAAAAA
>Ga0256842_1001967_pt1 | contig 15496 bp, 13 predicted proteins | sample 4559240metaG_FD_185973 | JGI IMG/M metagenome (GOLD analysis project Ga0256842, IMG submission 185973) | Hydrothermal vent microbial communities from Guaymas Basin, Mexico - 4559-240 | ecosystem: Environmental > Aquatic > Marine > Hydrothermal vents | place: Mexico: Guaymas Basin | collected...
AAGCAGTTGTTGCAGAATTTAATTTTGATAACTATTTGCCTTTAACTTTTGCAGTTACAAATGGTACAGAAGTTACAGGATTTAAACACTTTAATCTTATGGGCATAGAATCTGTATATGGTACAGAAGTTGAATCTTGTACGGTTAGAGAGTCTGGGATTATTCCATTCTTTTCCAAATCAACAACTTATTATGCAGGTATAGCAACAAATACAAAATTTGATATGGAAGATGGATTCTTTGGGAGTATTTTTAATGATGCAAATGATTATGATCAATTAGTTGTCACAGAGGAACGTCATTGGGGAAGAGATCATGATATAGTTAATGTTTCAACAGATGATTGGTTAAATTGGTGTAAAAGAAATCAAGCAGAAAGAGGAAAAGGAATATTTGGTAGATTTTTAGATAATCTAGGAAGTATGTTATCTAATCCTACTAGCTATGATTCTCAACTAGATAAATTACTTTCAGATGAACACTATTCAGTTAAACAATACAAAGAAAAAGTACATCGTGGTCTTATCTTACACCTAAAAGAAGAAAAAATAAGTCTTGGTCAATCTGGTACAAATACAACTTATAAACTAATGAATGTAAAATAGAGGAAAGTAAATGATAATAGCTTATGTTTCAAAGATAGATACAGATTGTTTCTCAAATTTAGAGAGTGATTTCTCACATATAAAAAACTTCTTTAATATTGGAGATTTTTTAAACTTTTATGCAGCTAGTAGAAACCATGATGTTGCTTTGGTTTATAAAGTTGATACACTTGAAGATATTGAATTACTAAATGAGATTAAATTTTCGAAAAATATTTACATTATTGTTATTGGGAAAACTAGTACAGACTTTTCTCTTTTAGCTGGCAAGATAGGTGTTGATGCTTACTTAACCCAAGAAGAAGCTACTTCAAATGTCGTAAAAGAGCTTATTATAGAATCTCAAACACTTATAAAAAAGCGTAGAGGAAATTCTAATGTATCTGTATTTACTGGTATATCTGGTGGAGTAGGGACTACAACTATTGCTATGAATCTAGCGAAAAATATCTCTGAAAAGTATCCTGAAAAAAATGTACTATTTTTAGATTTTGCATATACAAAAGCAGTTTCAAATCTATTTTTTGAATGTATTGAGCCAAATAAAACTATTATAGATATTATTAAAGTTCAAGAACTAGATATGCAAGACTTTTTTGAAAATGGTCTTGAACGCTCTAGCAATAACTTTTACTTTATCCCAGGTATTCAAAGACATACAGATAGAGAGTATCTTGAAAAACCAGAAAATATACAAAGATTCTTACGTTTTATTAACTATATAAAAGAAAAATTTGATTATATAATCATAGATGTTGGGATGTTTGAAGATGTTGAACTGGAAGTTGATATTCAAGAGATTGCTGATGATATCTATGTTGTAACAGAACTTTCCATTCCATCTATGTCAATACTTAAAACATATATAGATATCATAGATAAAAGTGGTTGGTACAAGAAAACTCATATCTTAGTAAATCGTGCTGACTCTTTTGGTACCGTTACCCAACATGAAGCTAAAAAGATTTTATCTAAAGGTCTTAAACATGAGTTTGAGATTCACTACTCATTACCAAATGATGGGATGCATTTAAGAGAGTGCTGGAATGAAGCAAAACTTGTTAATGATGTTTATCCTGAATCATCATTTATGGTAGCACTTGAAGACTTTAGAGATAAGTTCTTTATTCGTGATAATACAATTGCTGTGAATAACCTTCATTTTAACAAAAAAGAAACTTCTTTTATGCAAAGAATTAAACAATGGCTTTAAAAGCAAAAATGCAGGGAGCCTCTCAGATGAAGGCTATCTCAACTGATCAAAGTATAAATATAAGTACAGATTTAGCAGAAGTTCCTGTATGTGCTGATTTATGTTTTCCTATGATATATAGACATGATGAGTATTATAATTTAGCATGTAAGATTTATGATGATTTTGTTGAAAAGCTTAATATTACATCAGAGCTAACTGAAGAGATGGTTCGTGATGTTGTTAGTAAGCATATCTCAGATTATTCACTACCAAAGATGTCACTAAAAGTAGAGATTGCTGATTTTGTTGTTGATAACCTTTTGTATTTTGGTCCAGTTAGTACTATTATGCGTATTTCTGGAGCTGACTTAAATGATATTTTAGTAAATACTAAAGATTATATAGATGTTATCTATGCTGGTCAAACTGTAGCTACTCCTCTTAGATTTAGATCAGAAGATGAGTTAAGACGCATCATTAACAAAATGCTTGCAGAATCAAACAGAAAAGTAGATGAGTCTCACCCAATAGCTTCATCAAAACTCAAAGATGGTTCTCGTGTTGAGGTTCAAATACCGCCAGTTGCTGCAAATATAAGTAAAGATGGACAACCTGGTTCATATATAACAGTTCGTAAATTTAGAGATATTCCACTTCTATTTGAATCTCTTGTTGATACAAATATGATTGATTTAAAAATAGCATATTTTTTGCATTATGCTATTAAAGGTAAGTTAAACATAGTTGTCTCAGGTGGTACATCATCTGGTAAGACTACTTTTTTAAATTCGATTACTCGTTTTATCGATGAGGGTGATCAGCTTCTAACTATTGAAGATACAAAAGAGATGAAGCCTCAACTTCCATGTCATGCTATCCGTTCTTTTGAAGCTAAGCCACCAAATGAAGAGGGACAGGGTGAGATAACTATTGAGTCGCTACTTCGTACAGCTCTTCGTTCATCTCCAAGAAGAATAATTGTTGGTGAGTGTCGTGGTCCTGAAATCGTAACAATGCTAAATGCCATGAATACTGGACACCCAGGCTCAATGACAACAATTCACTCAGATGATACAAAAGAGGCAGTAGTTCGTATGGAAAATATGTTCTTAGAAGCAAGACCAACAGCAAATATGTCTTTTGTTCGTACACAAATTATCTCAGCGGTTGATTTGATAGTTCAGCTTGTTCGTTTTCCAGATGGATCTCGTCGTGTAGTTAAAATCTCAGAACCTGAAAAAAGAGTTGAAGAGGGTGGAATTGTTTCTATGCTCGATTTGTTTGAGTATCAGCGCTCAAATGAAACTAACAATCCTATGGACTCATCTGGAAGTTTTAAAGCTATATCAGCCTCTACAAGATCAATGGCAAAAATGCTTCAAAATGGTGTGATTATGGATAAAAGAATCTTTGATGATGATTTCGTTGTAACAAAAGATATGTTGGTAGAGGAACTACAAGCCTTTCATCCAGAAAGAATGTGTGGATGGAAAGAGGAATATATGTCTGAGATTATTAAAGGTTCAGATATAGATGGAAAAAATATAGTAGAAAGATGGACTAACCTGAAATAATGAGTGAATTAACCGTAACTATCTTTTTAATCTTTATTATCACTACAAGTATGTCTACGCTTTTGTATATGATATATTTAGAGTATGCAAGAGCAAAACATCTTACATATATAAAAAAGATGATATCTCATAATAATGATAAAGAGATAGAGTTACTTGAGGCTAAAAAAAGAGTAAATAAGGAGTCTATGGCTCATAAGGTTCTAATGCATGTAAGGCTTACTGGATATGAACTTTCTATATATACTGTATCTTTGATATTTATAATCTTTATGACTATTTTTGGTGTTTTATTTACTTGGTTTTTACAACATTGGAGTGGAATGATAATAGCAATGCCTATCGGAATTTTTTTATTTTTTTCTACTTTAAATGGGATTATTATTAGAAGAAAAAAAGAGTTTAATCGCTCTTTAGCTATTGCTATCTCTGTATTAGTAAAAATGATGAAAAATGGTATAGGATTTGAGCAGGCTATGCAAAAGTCTATAGATGTCTCAACTTCAAGTATTTTAAAAGGTATTTTTTCAAGATTTTTTCAAGAGAAAAATACTATTGGAGAGCTAGAAGCATTTGCAAATATGGATACATATATTAACTCAAAAGAGCTAAGAATCTTTGCTTTAGCTGTTAAAATAGGTCGTGCATCTGGTGGTCGTTTTTCAACTACTTTAGAAAAAGTTGAACAAACTATACAGTATAGAAAAAAGATGCAAGATAAAGTTGATGTTGTAACAAGAGAGGGTGCTATAGGATCTTATGTAGTTGCAGGGATAGCCGTCTTTTTATACTTTGCATTAGATGGTAACTTTGATGGAAAACTTCATACATATTTTATGAATTCAGAGTATGGTAGATTTCAATTACTTGCTATTTTCTTATGGGTTGCAATTGGTTTAATGATAAATAAATTTATTACAAAGGTAGATACATAATGGAAATATTTGCCTCTACCTTGATTTTTATATCTTTAGCCATAATGATAGGATTGTTATCATGGTATGTATATATAGATTATAAATTTAAAGAGCGTATCAACTCAATTTTTAAACTTTATGATAGTAATCTAATCGGTGCTCAAGATAGTGAAAAAACTATAAGATTTAAATTAAAACTGACTCAAGCTGGAATTAGCAAAAAAGAGTTTAAAGAGATAGTATTTGCAAGTATTGTAGGTGGCTTAACGGTTCTATCTTTAATATATATATTAAAACTATCAATGATGATGAATATATTTATAGCCCTTATAGGTATATCTATTGCTAGTTTAACCCCTATGCTATATGTTGAGGAACAAAGAAAAGCTAGAATAAAAAGAATTGATAATGATTTAGCTATTTTTCTTGATTTACTTATTATTATTCTTGAAGGTGGTGGTGGTTTAAATAATGCAATTGACCAAGTTACTATTGATGGTGAGTCTGTATTAGGTAAAGACTTGCTCTCAGAGTCAAAAAGATTCAAATATGAGTTTATAACTTATGGAAGTGATGTAGCATATAAAAATCTAGCAAGTAGGACTGGCTCTGAAGCAGTTGGAACTATTGTTGGTTTTATGAAGTTATCAGAAGAGACAGGGATTGGTGTTAAAAGTATATTTGAAAACCAAGCCCAAGAGATAAAAGCTGATGATATGTTAAATGTCGAAAAAAGAGCTGCAATGATGAATGTAAATCTTACTTTTACAATGTTTTTATTCATCATTCCAGCTGTTATTGCCATGATTGTATTTCCAATGATGTCAGATGCTTTAATGCCGAAATTTTAAAAAAGGAAAAAAATGAAACAAAAAAAGATAAAGATAATTATAGGTGTATTGTTAGCACTTGTTATGTTTGCTTCATCTATAGCTCTTTTGATGTACTCTAAGCAGAGTAAATTAAATAAATATGTTGAAACTCATATAGAAGTCTATATCGCAGCAAGACCATTGCAAAGGGGAGATATTATTGGCGAGAATGATATTAAAATAAGCTCTTTACCAAAGAGTTATATTGGTTTTACTCCACTAACAAAATCAGAGATAGTTGGTAGATATGCAAATGTTGATATTTTAGAAACAGAACCAATGCGTCCTGAGAAAATCTCTGACATAAAGCTTGTAGATAAAAAACAAAAAACTCTAAATTTTTCATCAAAAATCGTTGAAAAAGAGGTTAAACAATTAAGCAATGATACCATCGCAGTATCTTTAAAAATGTTTAGAAATATTGATAACTCATTAAAAAAGGGTGATTTTATTGATATTGTATCTGTAAAGCCCAAAAGCTCTAAAAAAAACAATAATGAGTTTGTAACAAAGTATATAGCTCTACATGTAGCGATTGATTCTTTTGTCTCAGATTCTAAAAATATATCAACTCTTTTGGTAAAGAAATATAATAAGGATAATAAAGTTACTACTTTAGCTATGGCAGATTCTATAGTATTTGAGACCTCTCCAAAAGATGTTAAAAACTTTTTATCTATGTACTATACTACACTTGCTTTGAATTCAAGCCGTGTTAACAGTACTAAAGATAATCGTGGACATTTATGGATGGTTAAGTGCGCTACTGATGTAGATGAAAAAACTCAAAAAGAGAAAAAATCTCTTATGGTTGATGCAAAAGTAATTAAAAAAGCCAAAAGAAGAGCGAAGAAAAATACAGGAGTAGTTATCTCTTATGAGAAATAGACAAGGATGGCGTAATGCTTTAGGTTTATCACAAATAATGGCAACACTATTAGTAGTATTGCCAACTATTGCCTTTATCATTACGTTTATTCTTGAGTACTATACAGTTATGCAAGCAGATTATAAGCTAAAGCTAATTGCTAACTTAGCAGCTGATTATGTTAATTCTAAAGAAGATACAACTGATTGGAGTGATTTAAATACAAAATTTTTAGATCCAATTAATGCTAAGCGGTTATGCCCAAATGGTACTACGCTTAGTGTAAAATCATCTACTAATGACCAGCCAAAAGGTCAAATAAATACAACTGTAGAGTATAACTATACTAATGCAGTATATATAACTGATAAAGTATTATCAACTGGAATGATTACATACTCATACCATGATCAAAACTTGTCAATAACACTTGAATGTAAATAAAAGAGGAAAACAGATGTCAACAATAAAAAAAGTAATATTATTTTTAATGATTTTACCATTAAGTTTAATAGCTAAAGATATAGTTGTTTATGAAAATGAATACTTAGTCTTACCATTAGAAAAAAGTATAAAAAAACTAATAGTAGGTAATAAAGATATCATAAATGTATCTATGTTAAGTGCAGGTGCAAGATCTAAAACCTTAAAACTTTTTGGTAAAAAAAGTGGAAATACTTCTATACTTATAGTAAATAGGGATGGTACGCTTGATAACTATCATGTGTATGTAAATCAAAATCTTGGTTATATACAAAAGATGATAAATGTAATTGAGCCTAATTTATATATTAGTAGAGTTGGAGATGGTTCTACTGTTATATCTGGAAAGTTCAGAGATCCACATCAGAAAAAAAGGGTATATGGCTTACTTGAAAAAGCTGGTTTAGACTTAGAAAAGCTGATGGATATAACCAATACTGATAAAGTCAATAAAATGATAAGAACAAAACTTTATCTAGTTGAGATTAATAATAATCGTGCTGAAGATTTAGGTGGAGTTACTGGACTTGGTTATTTTGATGATCATACAAAAATCGGGATTAACGGTGGGGCGGTAAATGGTGCAACTTTTTCAGGTTGGCTACTTGATAATCAAGGACAATTTTCAACATCTGGACACAATGGTCTTGTTGCAAACTTAAACTTTTTAGAATCTAAAGGTGTAGCAAAAATTCTTGATGATACTGTTTTAATTACTACAGAAGATAAAAATGCATCTTTTCATGTTGGTGGTGAGGTGTATATTCCAATTGGTATGACACAAACTAACGGTGGTTATCCAACTATTCAACTTGAAGAGAAAGAGTATGGTCTTCGTTTAACATTAACAACATCTTTTTTAGAAAAAGATGGTTTTATGCATATGAATATAAGTATAGTTGACAGTGAATTTGATCCAAATAAAGCACATAATGTTCAGCTTGGTGTTGGTGGTTTTGGCTCTGAGCCTATCGAAGTACCATCATTTATATCTAAACATATAGATACTGATGTGGTTTCAAAATCTGGAGAGCTAATAGCACTTGGTGGTCGTTTACATACAGAAGATGTAGATTATGAAGAGAAGATTCCATTTCTTGGAGATATCCCTATACTTGGAGCGTTATTTACGAGAAATGTAAATAGTAAAAAACAAAATGATTTACTTTTTTTCTTAGTACCTGAAATAGTAGATGCTAATGAAGATATAAATGATACTATGTTTTATAAAGATTTTAAAGATGAAGCTACTAATCTTCATGAAGTTATAATAGACACAAATGATGAAAATATAACAGAGCCTATAAATAATGATGTTGTTATAGAAAATTCAAGTGAAGATATATCTCAAGTTATAGAAGTACCAGAAGAATCTAATGAAGATGATGAATATAACTCTATGATAAAAAATAATGTGCAACTAGAAGATAAAAAAGAAAGTATTGTGCAAGACAAAGAAACAAAAGCACAAGACTCAAAAGAGGTTGCAGCTAGTATTAACACTACAAAGATTTATATTAGAACCAAGCCAGTAGATGGGAAACGCGTTCAAGTTTGGGTAGATGGGCATAAATTTACTTATGATGATGAGGTAGATGTAGATGGACACACATGGGTTAAAATCAAAAAAGATTGCCAAAATGATGACTGTGTAAATGTAATACAAGAGTTATGGGTAGCTAAAAAGTACATAAGATAGCATAAGTTAAACAAATACTTTAACTAAGAAAATTTAATTGGTGTATTATAAGAAAAGAAGATATAATAACTCTAATATTTAAACAAAAAAAGGAAAAATATGAATAAATTCTTTAAAAGACTTAAGTCTCAAAAAGGTATGAGTGGTGTTTTAGTTGCACTTTTATTAGTTATCGTTGGTGTTGGTCTTGTTGCAGGTATCCAAACTTATATGTCTGGTGCATCAACAAAAATACAAACTAGTGCAGATACAGCGATACTTAAAGCAACAACTGCTGCTACTAAGTAGAGTTATACTCTCTCTCGTTCCCATGCTCTGCATGGGAATGCATACAATAACTCACAAATACTACAAAACACTTAAAATAAATCCGCTATAATAACAAAACTACTTTCTACATGTAGAGATATAAAAAATAAAGACATTATGAATAAATTACAAGAATACTTAGATTCTCATGAACTAAGTGAAATACACCCATCAGATATAGCGAAAATATTAAAGCAGTTAGATGATAGTGAGTTTGCACAAGCTTTAAAACTTGTACCAAAAGACTTACTTGGTGATGTTACTATTGCTCTTCCAGATAGATACTTTGATGATGTTGTTGAAAACCTTAGTGTAGATGAACTTTCTCACGCAGTAACTGAACTAGAGTCAGATGATCAAGCTGATTTTATGCAAGATCTTGAAGAACATGATGAAAATATTGCCTCTGAAGTTTTTGATAATCTTAATGACGAAGATAAACAAGAGATTACAAAACTTCAAACTTATGAAGAGAATGAAGCTGGTGCATATATGCAGCTTGAAGTCTTTACTGCAAATAAAGATGAGATAGTTCATGATGTTATTAAACGATTTGGTGAACTTAGAAAAGCAAATGAGATTGAAAATATTCAAAATCTTTTTATAGTTTCTGAGGATAATAAACTTTCTTTTTCGGTTGGTCTTGATGATTTATTAGTATTTGATTTTAATAAAACATTATTTGAAAATATCCAAAATTCAGAAGATTCTTTTGAGCCTAAAAAAGCACAAGATAGAGAGGATATAAAAGATGTAGTACATTACTTTGAAGAGTATGACTTATCTGTTATGCCAATAGTAAATGCTTATGGGATACTGATTGGTCGTATCACCTCTGATGATATTTATGATATTATAAACGAACATGCAACTGAACAAATGTATAACTTGGCTGGGGTTGATGATGATGCCGAAGAGGATGACGAGATACTAAAAGCTGGTAAAAAACGAGCCTCATGGTTGGGTCTAAATCTCATAACAGCTATCGCAGCTTCATTGGTTATTGCGCTGTTTTCAGATACTATCAACTCTATTGTAGCACTTGCTGTTCTTATGCCAATAGTAGCTTCAATGGGTGGGAATGCTGGAACTCAAAGTCTTACAGTTGTTGTTAGACAGTTGGCTCTTGGTGATATATCACAGGGTGATGCTATGAGGATTATTAAAAAAGAGGTACTTCTCTCTTTGATAAATGGAATCTTCTTTGCTGTTGTTATGGGAATAGTGGCGGCTATCTGGTTTGATATGAAAATGCTTGGGGTAGTAATAGCGCTTAGTATGGTTATTAACTTATTTGTTGCTGGTTTCTTTGGTGCAGCTATTCCACTTTTTTTAAAAAAGATGGATATTGATCCAGCAATTGGCTCTACTGTTATACTAACTACCGTGACTGATGTTGTTGGATTTTTTAGCTTTTTAGCCTTAGCAACATATATTTTGCTATAATTTACTTTTTAAAATTTAAAGGATAATGTAAAACTTGGATTTATTAATCATATTTTTTGTACTCTCTGTTGGAGTTTCATTTATTTGTTCTATTTTAGAGTCAGTTCTTTTGTCTGTAAACATGTCATATGTTGCAGTATTAGAAAAAGAGAAACCAACAGTTGGACAGCTGTTAAAACTTCATAAAGAGAATATTAACAAGTCTATTGCTTCTATACTTATCTTAAATACTATTGCAAATACTTTAGGAGCTGCAGCAGTTGGAGCGCAAGCTGCTATAATTTTTGGAAATGATGCTGTTGTTTATGTCTCTATTATTCTTACTTTTGCTATTTTATTTCTTTCAGAGATAATTCCTAAAACTATTGGTGCTATTTATTGGAAATCATTAGCTCCAATGGCTGCACATATTATTAGACTTTTTATTTGGATAACTTACCCTATTATTTTAACTACTCTTTTTGTGACAAATAAGATTTCAAAAGGAAATGAAGACGCAAACTCCTTAACAAAAGAGGAGCTTTTAGAATCTATGCTTTTAAGTGAAGATGAGGGTGTTATAGATGAAAAAGAATCAGATGTAATTGAAAATATTTTAAACCTTGACAATATTAAAGTAGGGGAGGTTTTAACACCTCGTTCAGTTGTGTTTGCGCTTGATGAGAGTCTTAGCATAAAAGAGATTATAGATACAAAAGAGGATATTTTTAAATTTTCCCGTATCCCTGTTTATCGTGAGTCCATTGAAGATGTAGTAGGTATAGTTATGACTAAGCATATCTTTAAGCAAGCTCTAGCTGATGATAGTGTTAATGTTGGAAGCATCAAGAAAGACATTTTCTCTATTAATGAAAACGTGCCTGTTAGTAAAGCGCTTGATATGTTTATAACTAAAAAAGACCATATGTTTTTAATTAAAGATAACTATGATCAAACAGAGGGGATATTAACTCTTGAAGATTGTGTTGAAACTATTTTAGGTGTTGAGATTGTTGATGAGAGTGATGGTGCTGTTGATATGAGAGAATTAGCAAAACTAAAAATGAAACAAAAGCGAAAAAAACAAGATAGTTAAAATGTTCTATCGCTTTGAATCTAAAACTATTTTAAAATTTCACGCATATCTACACTTGGACCAACTTCACTAGCTAAGTCATCCAATAAGGCAAATAGTTGATTTGATGCTTCTTCAGCCGCACTAAATCTACTTAGTATTTCATCTTTTTCTTTAGGGTTAGACATACAAGAACCCTTAATCGCACAATCGATATTTTTATTTATAAGATCATGAAATTCTTTATGAAAATGTTCTATCTTTTTAAAAGTATTGTTTTTTGAAAAAAGTGCACTTCCAGTCCCATAATACCATTTTCCAAGACCACAATCTCTATAGCCTTTTTTCAAGCTATCGTTAACTGTGCCATTTACAGCAGAGGAGTAAGCATTAGATTTAAATAATATGTGATGAATTTTAAAGTTTGATAAAAATAACGCAAAACTACTCTCATTTGATACTTGTGAAGTTTGTGATAAATCATTTGTAAAGTTATTCATAGTATCTGAGAAAGTACCCATAGTATCATTTGTATGTTGTGCTATCTCATTCATTGTGCTTGCATTCTCAGAGATGGTATTTGATTGTTGTTGAAGATTTTGAATAGTGATACTAATCTCACCAGTTGCTTTTTGAGTACGCTCAGCTAGTTTTCTAACTTCATCAGCAACAACAGCAAAACCACGACCATGCTCTCCAGCTCTTGCCGCTTCGATAGCTGCATTTAGTGCTAGTAAGTTTGTTTGATCTGCAATATCTTTGATAAGATTTACAACCATAGTTATATCGCTGACATTGTTATCTAACTCAGATATCGAGTCTGATGTATTTGTAACAAGTTCGCTTAAACTAGAGATATCTGAGTTTGTTTCTTCCACTGCTTTAAAAGTGTTTTTAGCAGCTTCTGCGGCTTGTGATGTCTTTGATGTAACATCAGCAAATGCTTCTTCAGTTTTATTTATATCTGTGCTGATTACATCTAGATTGCCTTTCATCCCACCATTAAATGTACTAAAAGTAGTTGTCATCTCACCCATCTGTTTATATTTTTCATTGGCTTTCATTGAGTTCATAGCTTTACCAATCTCTATGGCAGTCATTTTAAACTCACCCTTTAAACCTGCTGGGAACATACTTCTGTACATTTGACCCGCAGTTATAGCTTGTATATTGTTTCGACTCTCTCTTAGAACCACTTCCATCTGATCAAGAGAATTGTTGATACTCCAAGCAATATTTTCCATTGGTGTGTTGTTTGATGATAAAACAATTCGAGATGCTAATTTTCCATTTTCTATATTATTTAAGACTTTAGCAATTTGACTTATTAATTCAGCTTCATTATTCTGTTTTTTTGAGAAAAAACCCATTTTATGCTCCCTTTTGTAAATTCATTACAAGCTCTTCGTATGTAGTTTTATTTTCTTCTAAGAAATTAGTTAAAATTTTTAAGGAAGCTTTCATTCCACCTGATTTTTCAGCATCTACTAGTAGTTTATATACTGGGATGATTTGGTCTATCGCTGATTGTGGTGGTTTTCTTCTGATTGAGGTGTAGCTAATAATTCTATCATTTTCATCTAAGTCAGCTGTTATATAAGCAAATACCCAGTAGTATCCACCATCTGCACAAAGATTTTTAACTAAACCAAAAAATTCTTTTTTATCTTGGATTAGATCCCAAGCTACCTTAAAAGCAATTTGTGGCATATCTGGATGACGAATAAGGTTGTGATTAGCACCTATTAAGTCAGCTGCTTGGTATCCAGACATCTTTGTAAATATTTCATTACAATAAATTATTTTACCTTTTAGGTCTGTTTTAGATACAATGAAATCATCGTCACCTAATTTTTTTTCATTGTTTGATATATTTTTTGGAGCATCTCTTTTTGATAAATTTTTTTTAGACATCTTATACCTTTATAATTTGATATTATATACATTTATAATAATAATAACAAAAAAATTATAAATAAATGTCTTTATACTGTACTTATAGCTTGAAAAATTATGAATGTAGCAATTTTACTCATTTAACACTCTTCAGTTGTCTTTTTGTTATTACATCCCTGGAATTCTAGGGATTTTATCTAGTTTTGATAGTTTATAGTATTTACCCCAACCTTTTTTAAGCCAGTGACCAATGATAGGTAGAGGTATCATAAAAGCTTTTTTATCATCACGATAAACAAAAGAAGCACCATTTCCACTATCCATTACACACAGTATGTTGATATGATCAGCATAACCTTTAAAGTCACTTGAACCTTTTGATACTTGTTCTATATTATGAGCTGTATTTCTAGCCATAACTTCTGCAATATGACCCTGTTTCGCACGCCAATCCGCACCTTCAAGAGCTGCTGTGTCTCCAACTGCAAATATATTTGATAACTCCCCATCTAAACTTACACGACAGTTGTCATCAATAGTTATAAATCCAGCTTCATTAGTTGGCAAATCAGAATCTTTAATAATATGATGACCATCTCCAGCAGGGATAAACATAGTAAAATCAGAGTCTAGTTTTGAATCATCTTCAAAAATTATGCCATCATCTTCAAAGCTTTTTATTTTTTTACCAAAATGCTGATTTATTTTTAACATGCCAAAGAATTTATCCATCATTGCTAATGCTTTTGGACCCATGCGTTTACCTGGTTCTGCCATTGGTGCGAAAAATGTTAGTTCATAGTTATCACGAATACCTTTTTTCTTTAAAAGATTATGAACATTAAAAAGTAGCTCAAATCCTGGACCACCACGGACAGCAGATGAGTCCTTAGGATTTCCACCAAAACCAAAGCAGATTTTACCAGATCCTTTTTTTATGATGCTATCTAGTTTATCGCGAATCTGTAGTGAGTGTTCTGGTGCACCACATATTGAAAGAGTATTTTCTAAACCTTGATGTTTCATTTTTGAGGCACCCATAGCAATAACAACATAAGAGAAATCTTTTAAGACTTTACCACTTTGTAATGTATACTCATCATTTTTAGCATCTATCTTTTGAACGTTATCTATGATTAGTTTAAATCCGTGAACATCTTTTAGTTCATTTAAATCCATGCAGATATCGTTAAATTCACACTCTCTAGTTGGTATCCAAATAGAAGTAGGGTATATAAATAGATAGTCTCTATCGCTAACAAGCGTAACATCAAAAGATGCTTTTCGCAGATAAATAGCTGTTTCAACACCCGCAAAACCACCACCAAGAACAAGAACAGATTTCATAACATAGCCTTATAAATATAATAAGTAATGTTACTATATAAGATGTTAAAGTATTATTAAATTTATTGTACAATTTTTTATATTAAAATTTGGATGATAAATGAACTATGAAATTTTAAATAAAATAAGCGTAATAGAGTATCTTTTAGAAATAAAAGAGGTGATGGATTTTTTTGAAGATGATGAGATAGTTGCAGAAGAAATTGGAGATGGAAACTTAAATTATGTATACAAAGTTAAGTCTGTAAAAAATCCTAATAAGGCAATAATAGTAAAACAAGCAGTTCCATTCTTGAGGTGTGTTGGTGAAGAGTTTCCTCTTTCTCGAGAACGCATGACTTATGAGATAAGGGCATTAAAAAAGTTTCACAATATATTTCCAAATTTTGTACCTAAAATTTATTATTCATCTGAAGATATGAGTTTAGTTGCTATGCAATATTTAGCAAATCATATCATCATGCGTGAAGGACTTATTGACAGAGTTAAGTATGATAATTTTTCTGAACATATCTCTACATATATGTCAGCAACACTCTTTTATACATCTTCTTTAGCTCTTAATTCATCTAATAAAAGAGAGCTTATTTCTAAGTTTAATGGCAATTCAGAGTTATGTAAACTTACAGAGGATTTAGTTTTTTCTTTTGCATTTATGGAACATGAAACAAATGACAATGCAAATGTTAAAGGCAATAAAAAAGCGCTAGAACTTTTTGCAGATAATGAGTTCAAAGAAAAAATTCTTACTTTAAAATACAAATTTATGACACAATCAGATGCACTTCTTCATGGTGATTTACATACTGGTTCTATTATGATAAATCAGGATGAAACCTATGTAATTGACCCTGAGTTTGCATTTGTTGGTCCATTTGGTTTTGATATTGGAGCACTCTTAGCAAACCTTATAAATAATTATATACATCATGTAGTAGTAACAAAAGATGAAGAATTTCAGTCATGGCTTCTTAATGTAACTTCTGAAGTATTAAATAAATTTCAAGAAAAGTTTTTAAACTATTGGGATGAACATAGTGATTCAGCATTATTTGTTGATGGATATTTGGATGATAATTTTTTAAGAAGTTATAAGCAAGAATTTATAAAAAATATACTTCGAGAGAGTGTTGGTTTTGCTGGAGCAAAGATGGCTAGACGAGTTTACGGTGTAGCTGGAGTAGCTGAAATCCGTGGCATAGAAGATAAAACTCTAAGAGCTGAAGCTGAG
>Ga0256842_1001968_pt1 | contig 15494 bp, 13 predicted proteins | sample 4559240metaG_FD_185973 | JGI IMG/M metagenome (GOLD analysis project Ga0256842, IMG submission 185973) | Hydrothermal vent microbial communities from Guaymas Basin, Mexico - 4559-240 | ecosystem: Environmental > Aquatic > Marine > Hydrothermal vents | place: Mexico: Guaymas Basin | collected...
CTTGGTAGACTGGTTGATAAATTCAGGAGCAGGACGGTGAATACCCCACTCCTTGTCTGCGTTAACCGGCCCGGCCTCGTCAACGGGCTCGCCGACAACATTGAGAATACGCCCAAGAGTTTTACGGCCAACCGGCATTACAATCTGCTTGCCAGTGTCGAGAACCTCCTGGCCACGCACCAGACCTTCGGTGGCGTCCATGGCGATGGCACGCACAGTGTTTTCACCCAGGTGCTGGGCAACCTCAACTACCAAGTTCCACTCACCACCATCCAGAGATGGGTTGGTGATCTTGAGGGCGTGATAAATCTCCGGCAGTTTTCCAGCCTCGAACTGCACATCTACTACAGGACCGATAACCTGTACTATCTTACCTTTATTCATGAAAGTTACTCCTTCTTATGCCCCACAGTGTGGAGATATTCGTTACTTGATTGATTCAGCTCCGGAAATAATTTCCATCAATTCCGTGGTGATTGCCGCCTGACGAGCCCGGTTGTACTGCAAGGTGAGCTTATCGATCATTTCGGCAGCGTTCTTGCTGGCGCTGTCCATACTGCTCATCCGTGCTCCGTGCTCCGATGCAACTGATTCAAGCAGCGCCCGGAAGATCTGCACCTCTATATGCTTGGGCAACAACGAGCTAAGAACGTCGGCACTGCTTGGCTCATAGATAAAGTCAGCGGCGTATGCCCCTTCCTCGGGAATATCCGGCTCAATCGGCAGCAACTTGCAGGTGGTAACATCCTGGCTGATAGCGCTGATAAAACGGTTGTAGATCATATACACGGCATCGTACTTGCCGTCACTGTAATCTTCCACAACTTCTCTGCCCAGCAGTGCGGCAGTAGAATAATTGATGCTGCCGGTAATGTTCTCATATACTTTGTCGATGGTGTAGCTGCGCCGCTTGAGGGTATCGTTACCCTTGCGACCAACGATACGCAGAGCGTATTCCTCGAAACCACCGACCTTATCATTGATAAAGGCCTCTGCAGCCTTGACAATACTGCTGTTGAAACCGCCGCACAAGCCGCGGTCGCCAGTCATAATGAGCACCAGCGCGCGTTTATTGTCGCGCGTTTCCAACAGGGGATGCTCTATTTCAGAATTCCTCATGGCCATGCTGGCGATAACCTCACTCATCTTATCAGCGTAGGGACGTGCCGCTACCACCGCTTCCTGAGCCCGGCGCAACTTGGCCGCAGACACCATCTTCATTGCCTTGGTGATCTGCTGGGTATTCTTAACGGAGCCGATCCGTTTCTTTATGTCCTTCAGACTTGCCATTTTTGCATCCTCTGATAATAGACTAGGCTACAAACTGCCCCTTGAACTCGTCGAGAGCGGCCTTGATCTTAGTTTCAAGATCGGCGCTGATAGCCTTCTTGTCTTCCAGCTCGGCAATAATATCTGCATGCTTGGATTCGATGAATGCCAGCATCTCCTTTTCGTAGCGGGAAACTGCCAAAGTTTCGTAATCGTCAACGTAGCCGTTGTTTACCGCATAGATAGCCAGAACCTGCTTGGGTACCGACATGGGCTGATACTGGGGCTGCTTGAGGATTTCTACCAGACGCTCGCCACGGTGAAGCTGTGCCTGGGTAGCAGCATCAAGGTCAGAACCAAACTGTGCAAAGGCGGCCATCTCACGGTATTGCGCCAAGGCCAGACGCAGAGTACCGGCAACTTGCTTCATCGCCTTGACCTGGGCGCTACCGCCAACACGGGATACCGACAGGCCAACGTTAATAGCCGGACGAACACCGGAGTAGAACAGGTCGGTTTCAAGGAAAATCTGACCGTCGGTAATGGAGATTACGTTGGTCGGAATATACGCGGAAACGTCACCAGCCTGGGTTTCGATAATCGGCAGCGCAGTAAGTGAGCCGGCACCAAGGCTATCGTTAACCTTGGCGGCACGTTCAAGCAGACGACTGTGCAGATAGAAAACGTCGCCTGGGAACGCTTCACGTCCGGGCGGGCGGCGCAGCAGCAAAGAGAGCTGACGATAAGCAACTGCCTGCTTGGACAGGTCATCATAAATGATAAGGGCGTGCTTGCCGTTGTCACGGAAGTACTCACCCATGGTTACGCCGGTATATGGAGAGATATACTGCAGAGGAGCCGACTCCGACGCAGTTGACGCTACGACAATGGTGTAATCCATGGCTCCGTGTTGCTTGAGCTTATCCACAACCTGAGCAACGGTAGAACGCTTTTGACCGATGGCAACATAGATACAGACGACATCCTTGCCCTTCTGGTTGATGATGGTGTCAACCGCTACCGCTGTCTTGCCGGTCTGACGGTCACCGATGATCAGCTCACGCTGTCCACGCCCGATGGGAACCATTGAGTCGATAGCTTTCAGACCGGTCTGCATGGGCTCATGTACTGACTTACGCGCCACAATACCGGGAGCCTTTACCTCAACCTGGCTGTAGGTCTCGGTCTTGATATCACCCTTACCGTCGATGGGAATACCGATGCCGTTCACCACCCGACCAACCAGTGCCTCACCAACGGGAACGCGCACAATCTGTTCGGTCCGTTTTACCACATCACCCTCTTTGATGTGCTCAGACTCACCGAGGATAGCGGCACCGACGTTGTCTTCTTCAAGGTTGAGCACCATCCCCATGGTACCGCCGGGAAATTCCAGCAGCTCCCCGGACATCGCCTTGTCCAGTCCATGAATACGGGCAATACCATCACCTATGGAGATAATGCTGCCGGTTTCACTAACCTCTACCTCACGATCAAAATTTTCGATCTGCTTTTTGATGATCGCACTGATTTCTTCTGCTTTGATTTCCATGAGTACTTTCCTACCCCTTCTTTAAGGTATCTTCAATCCGCTGTAATTGGGTCTTTATACTTCCATCGAAAACTTTGCCGCCAACTTCGGCCTTCACGCCACCGAGCAAGGAGGAGTCAACCTGTACCTGCAGGCTCACTTTTTTGCCGGTCTGACTCTCAAGCCCTTTCTGAATACTGTCAACCTGCGCCTTGGTCATCTTGGCCGCCGACACCACCCTGGCTCTTACAACACCGGATATCGCGTCCGAAAGGGTAGCGTAGTTTGAACAGATCTGGCCGATATATTTGAGCCGATCCTTTACCGTGAGCAGGCCAATAAAATTGCATACCCCCGGTGACAACTCCATCGCAGCCACAATATCGGCCATGACAGCAGCTTTCTTTTTAACGTCTACGGTCGGGCTCTCCATCAATTGGCGCAACGCATTTTCCCGAGCAAGCAACTGCTCAACGCTGGCAATCTCAGCACCATACTGCTCAACCATTTTCTTTTCGGTGGCCAGCTCTACCAGAGCCTGGGCGTACCGTTTTGATATCGCGCTGCTACTCAATGTAGTTCTCCCACTTTCTGCTTATATTCTTTAACCAAACGCGCCTGATCTTCTTTGGTTACCGCCTTTTTAAGAATATCTTCGGCAATCTCCACGGCCATGGTCGCGGCTTCCTGTTGCAGGGTCAGGCGTGCCTTGGCGATCTCGCTGTCGGCAGTACTTTTTGCTTCACTGCGAATCCGCTGCGCCATCTCCTGAGCCTCGGCAATGATGCGCTCTTTTTCGCTAAGCGCTTCTTGCTTTATAGCTTCCTTTATTTCAGCTATTTCCCCTTCAGCCAGGGAGAGCTTACTATCATATTCGGCATATTTCTGCTGCGCCTGCTGTTCAGCAGCCTCCGACGCCTTCAGTTGCGCTTCGATCCCCTCGCGCCTAGCCGCCAGCGCTTTCTTCATTGGCTTGGCAATAAAATAAACAAGAATCGCCACCGTACCGGCAAAGTTGAACAGCCGATAGAGAAAGTCCTTAAGCAACACGCCACTGTCGACATGGTGCCCCTCAGCATTGGCATATGCTACCGCTACCGTTGCCACTACACATCCCAAGGTAGCTGCCGCTGTTAACACTGCTTTTTGTTTTGAGAACTGTTTACACAACATCTACTTGACTTTCCTTCCCAGAACCTTCGATGCAATTGCCGCTGCCAGCCCTTTTGTTTCCTTCTTGAGCTTGACACGTGCCTTGTCCGCCTCTGAAGCGATACTGCTTTTCAATTCTGCCAACTCATGGTCGGCATCCTTGCGCGCGGCACCGATAATGTCCGCTTCCTGTGCCAAAGCTTCGTTACGCATCAGCGCCGCTTCCTCGCTGCCTTCCAGCTTGGCCTGCTGCAGCTTGCTCTCATAATCCGCCATTTTTTTAGCGATGGCATCCTCCATACTCTGTGCCTTCTGGTAACCAGCGGCAATCTTGGCACGGCGGTCATCTATTATGCCCCGCAGCGGTCGATACAGGAGATAGTTAAGCACCACCATGAGCACCACAAAGTTGGCAAACTGCACTAAGATGGTCCAATCAATGTTTATCACGTGACAACCTCTTTCCTTTGATTCTGGTTTTAAACCCGGAACCGCCGTTTAAACGCGACCGACAACAGTAAACACAGACCAACCCTTACGTCTGGCTATGTAATCAGTCGGCGTTTCACGACAGCCTTTGCGCTCCCTTTCCAATCTGTTTATACAGATCGAAATGCAAGCCGGTCAGTTCGTTTTACAATGTGTGCATTGTATACAGTTCACCCGCAACAGTAGGTAAAGCTTGGCATTCCTACCATGACAACTGCGTCGATGTCAATACTTTTGTCCCGTTACTGTTTCTTGCCATTGACAGGCAATCAACCATTTTTTGAAATTAAGAGCACCAATTTAAAATACCAGGTATTTTTATCCACATTTACACCACATTCATAATATCCAGTATCCGTTGCAATTCCTCGTTGTCGTGGTAATTTATTTCTATTCTGCCACCTTTTCCGCGCGGTTTTATTTTTACCTGGGTAGCAAGATTTTTTTTAAGAATGTCTTCAAGATTGGCCAGTTCCGCATCGACTGGTGATGATTGCTTTTCCTTTTGCTGTGTGGTGCCAAATTCCCGTATTTTTTTTACCAGCTTTTCAGCCATCCGCACCGACATTTTCTTCCTTATAATCTGTTCGCGCGCTTCAAGCATATCTTCTACTTCATCCAGCGACAACAGGCAGCGGGCATGCCCCATGCTGATACGACCGCTGAGTACATCTTCCTGTATTTCTGTGGGTAGGGTAAGCAGACGAATCGAATTGGTTATACTGGCGCGACTTTTACCAACCCGTTGTGCTACATCTTCCTGGCGTAACGAAAATTTTTCTATCAGCTGCTTGTAAGCATTAGCCTCTTCGATGGCGTTAAGATCCTCGCGCTGGATATTTTCTATCAGGGCAATCTCCATAGCATGATCTTCGGCGACGTCCTGGACTGTTACAGGCACTTGTGTCAAGCCCGCTTTTTGCGCAGCGCGCCAGCGTCGTTCGCCGGCAATTATTTGATAATGATCTGCCACCCGGCGCACTACCAGAGGCTGTATCACCCCCTTTTCCTTGATGGATGCCACCAGTTCTGCCATTTTTTCATCATCAAACACTTTACGCGGCTGATTAGCGTGTGGCTTAAGTTCATCAATCGCACATAAAAAGTATTTACTATCGCCATCACTGTTGGCAGCACTTATCAGCGCTCCCATCCCTTTGCCCAACGCCGGTCTTTTTGCCATCTATCTACTCCCTGTTATTACTTCCTGCGCCAATTCCATGTACGCTTGGGCACCGCGCGAGTTGACATCGTACAGCAATACCGGTTTGCCGTGACTTGGTGCTTCTGACAAACGCACATTACGCGGAATCACGCTATTGAATACCTTATCGCCAAAATAACTCCTTACCTCGTCGCTGACCTGATGCGATAAGTTGTTGCGCCGATCAAACATGGTCAGGACAATGCCTCGCAATATCAGCCCACTGTTCACGCCACGCTGTATCAGTTCGATAGTCTTCATGAGTTGACTCAATCCCTCCATGGCATAGTATTCGCACTGCAGTGGCACCAAGACCGAATGCGCCGCTGCCAGCGCATTTACTGTCAGCAGGCCTAGAGATGGTGGGCAATCTATAATTATATAATCATAATCTTTTTGCAGTAATCCCAGCGCCGTTTTTAATCGTCCTTCGCGATGTTCTTCATTTACCAGCTCTATCTCCGCGCCGATCAGATCAGTATCGGCCGGCAATACTTGTAGGTATTCCAACTCGGTAGATACCAGAGCCTTATTGACCATATTGCTATCGTGGAGAGCATGATATACCGTAACTTCACAATTTTCAGCATATACCCCAACACCACTACAGGCATTTCCTTGCGGATCCATATCTACAAGCAATACTCTTTTTTCTGCCACCGCCAGTGATGCTGCCAAATTTACGGATGTTGTCGTTTTTCCAACACCACCTTTTTGATTTGCTACAGCGATAATATCAGCCATGAAGTCTCCCGTTGCCGAATTTTGTATCGTCATTTAGCCAACAGCCAGCAGATATTAGCATAATTATCATGTAAACAGTATTGCTTATTGAGGAACAAACTCTATGGGATACTGGTGCCAGATTTATTGTCTCGTCAAGACAATAATTGTGCGCTGGGCTCCAGAAATTGGTAATACAAAATCACTGATAGTTTTTACCTGCAAGCTGTTTTTTTTCAGCACCGTGCTTGCAGCAGCAAGTTCAGCAGGATAGCCGGCACTTTTAAGCAATACCATTGTGCCGTTTTCAGCAAGCAGATTTACACTCATTTCAACCATTTTATCCACGGCTGCGAATGCACGCGACATCACCACATCATAACCATTAGGACTGATCAAATTTTCAACCCTACCGCTAATTACAGTAAAATTATTCAAGGCCAGAATACGCTTACAGTGGCGTTGAAATAGTACTTTTTTATTCACGCAATCTATGCTGGTTACATAAATTTTACTGTTGTGTATACAAAGAGGTATTGCCGGCAATCCGGCCCCTGAGCCTATATCAAGTACAGTTTGTTGCGGCTGAATAAAATCACTTGCCAGCAAACTGTCATAAATATGTTTTTCCCAGCACTGGTTGTGATTTTTTACCGATGTGAGATTTATTTTTTTGTTCCATTGCAGTAGCAGATCAATATAGCGCGCATACTTATCTAACTGATCGTTATCGCAATCAAAATCACAACGTAGCAGGTTTTTTATCACTGCATAATCAGCCATTATGTTTTTTCAATAGTACTGACAGTATTGATATTGCAGCTGGTGTAACTCCAGGAATCCGCGCCGCTTGACCTAAATTAAGTGGGCGCACTTGTAACAGTTTTTCGCGCACTTCCGCTGACAAACTGCTGACATTGCTGTAATCAAAATTATCCGGTATTTTTATCTTTTCTACCTTTTGTTGCCGGTCAATTTGCTCTACCTGGCGCTTTATATACCCGGCGTATTTTGTCTCTATTTGTAACTGTATCAACACTTCTCTATCCATCGACGCCAAGTCTTTGTTCAAGCATGTCAATTTATCGATGGTTATATCTGGCCGTTTCAGAAGTTCAGCCATTGACTGACCATGCTTCAAGCTATCCAACCCCAGTTTCTGCCATTTTTCGTTTTCACTTGGAGTAATACGACATCCATTTATCAACTCCCTGCCAGCTGCGAGTCTTTCCATTTTTCGGCAAAATTTTTCGTAGCGTTTATCATCAACCAAGCCAATTTCGCGCCCTAATGGCGTCAGACGCTGGTCAGCATTATCCTCGCGCAGCACCAGACGGTATTCCGCTCGCGAAGTGAACATCCTATATGGTTCCTTTGACCCCCTGCTTACCAGATCATCAATCAACACACCAATATAGCCTTGATCTCGACCTATAATTATTGGTTCTTGCTGACGTATTTTTCTCACAGCATTGATCCCAGCCATCAAACCCTGTGCTGCCGCTTCTTCATATCCCGACGTTCCGTTTACCTGGCCAGCATGATATAAATTCTCTACCGCCTTGGTTTCCAATGACGGTTTAAGCTGGATCGGATCAACATAATCATACTCAATAGCATAGCCTGGACGCATAATCTCTACCCGCTCCAAACCAGGAATAGTACGAAGAAATTTTATTTGTATATCAGCTGGTAACGATGTCGGCAATCCGTTAGGGTAATATTCATTTGTCCACAGTCCTTCCGGTTCTAAAAAAACCTGATGCGAATCTTTTTCTGGAAACCTTACCACTTTATCTTCAATAGACGGACAATAACGCGGGCCAACTCCTTCTATCACACCACTATACAGAGGTGAACGATCCAATCCTGAGCGTATGGCATCATGTGTCATCTGATTAGTTGCCGTGATAAAACATGCCACCTGTTGTCGTTCTATTTTGTCACGCATAAAAGAAAACGGTCTGATAGGTTCATCTCCTGGCTGTCGTTCTGTTTTGCTAAAATCTATACTGCGGCGATGAATACGTGCAGGTGTACCAGTCTTCAAACGCCCTATTTCCATCCCTAATGCTTTTAGACAATCTGACAAACCCAATGACGGCGGCTCTCCGGCGCGACCGCCGGGATAATGATCTAATCCCACGTGAATCAATCCACGCATAAACGTTCCTGACGTTAATATTAACGCTGTGGCTGTAAAATAAAGGCCATCAATAGTTTTAACACCAGTTACACAATTATTCTTTGTTTCGACTGAAATTACTGCCCCTTGTTTTAAATCAAGATTCGGCGTTGATTCCAGCACTCGTTTCATTATACGTGAGTATAGTGCCTTGTCTGCCTGAGCGCGTAAGGCCCTTACCGCCGGACCCTTTTTGGTATTCAACGTACGAAATTGTATTCCAGCCTCGTCAATAACATGAGCCATTTGCCCACCTAGTGCATCTATTTCCCGTACCAAATGCCCCTTCGCCAATCCACCTATAGCTGGATTACATGACATTTGAGCAATAGTATCAAGCGACATATTTAGCAGTAATGTTTCACAGCCCATTCGTGCGCTCGCCAGAGCCGCTTCACACCCAGCATGTCCAGCACCAACAACAATCACATCGTATTTTTTTCCATACGTCGACATTACAATCACCACAATATGTTTCACGTGAAACACGGCAGAAAAAATTAAATCTCTACGCTAAAAAATCTTTTTCAACAACTATTTACCAATACAAAAGCGAGAGAAAATTGAATTCAATACATCATCTGGAGTTGTCTCACCAGTAATTTGCCCCAGCGCCTGCAATGCATCACGTAAATATAAAGCTAAAAATTCCGGCGACACACAACAATCTAACTCAGCTAAAAATTCATCCACAGCATTTAAGCAAGATATCAACGCACAACGATGACGGCGATCCGACAACATAAACGACTCACAACTTCCGCTATTACCAACAGCAAGAACACTACCTATTTCATCATATAATTCAGGAAAACCTGCTCCTGTTTTAGCCGACACTCGTACAACAGGAAAAGGAAATTTTTGTTCAGTTGAGACACCAGAATAAAGATCTATTTTGTTCACTACAACAATAAAAGGAGGAGCCTCTGGCCCAGATAAAAAATCAGGTATAGACAAACAATTACTGCTATCAACAACATAAAGAACAAGATCAGAACTGGATAATTTATTTAATGCTCGTTGCACACCATCCCGCTCAACGATATCATATGTAGAGCGGATACCAGCCGTATCAGCAAACCTTAAAACTACACCATGCAGAATAATACTTTCCTCAATAATATCGCGTGTAGTACCTGGTATATCTGTCACAATGGCACGTTCTACACCAAGAATTCTATTAAGAATAGAACTCTTACCAACATTAGGTTTACCTAAAATAACTACCGAAAGACCATCCTTAACCATTCTACCTTCGTCAAAACTGGCAATTACAGTGCTTAGTTGTTCCTTTAAGTAATAACCCTTATCCGACAATAAAGAAACATGTGGCAACTCAAAATCATCCTCAGGAAAATCTACATATGCTTCAACCAAACTCAACATCTCTAAGAGTAAATCTCTATATTGAAAAATAATTCGTGACAACTTACCTGTAAGTTGTTCAACTGCAATACGAGCTGCAGAAGATGATTGCGCATTTATAAGATCAGCTACTGCCTCAGCCTTGGCAAGATCAATTCTGCCATTCAAAAAAGCTCTACGAGTAAACTCACCGGGTTCAGCAATACGCGCACCAGCCGCGACAATAACATCTATGATTTTTTCAACAATAAAACGATTATTATGACAATGAACCTCAACAGTATCCTCAGCAGTAAAAGTATGTGGCGAGGCCATAAAAACAAACATTACTTCATCAACTACATTATCCTTATCGGTAAACAAGCCATAATAAAATCGATGAGATTCAACAATATCAGAAGAAATACGCATAAAAGGAAATACCAGATCCAAGCAATTTCTACCTGATATTCTTATAATAGCGATAGCACCTGAACCAACTGCCGTAGCTGGAGCAACAATTATATCAGAACTTGTCATTACACCTCACAAAAAAAGCCGATACGAATATATCATATCGGCTTTTGCACTGTATAAAAAGCTAAACTTACGCAGATTTATATTTCTTAAAAATAAAATACTGTTGAAGAATAGTAAGAAGATTATTTACCAACCAATAAATTACCAGACCTGACGGAAAATTCAAAAACATAAATGTAAATACTACTGGCATTGCCATCATCAATTTTGCCTGCATAGGCTCCATTGAACTAGGGCTTAATTTCTGCTGAATGAACATAGTAATGCCCATAATAATAGGCGTTACATAATAAGGATCCTTAAGTGATAAATCGGTTATCCAAAAAGCAAATGGGGCATGCCGTAGCTCTATAGTATCAAGCAAAACCTTGTAAAGTGCAAAAAACACGGGTATTTGAATAAGCATGGGCAAACATCCACCCAAAGGATTCACATGATGTTCTTTATATAATTCCATCATCTTCTTATTTAACATCTCTTTGTCGCCAGCAAATCTTTCACGAAGTTTTTTCATCTCCGGTTGTATTACCTGCATTTCACGCATTGATACATAACTTTTTTGTGTTAACGGCCAGAAAATTACTTTAATAATAATTGTAAGCAAAATAATGGCTATTCCATAATTACCAACATATTTATAGAAAAAATTAAGAACAAAATGCAGTGGTTCAGCAATAATCTTGAAAAAACCAAAATCTATTACCTTAGAAAGATTATGCCCTACGGCAGATAATGCATTTATTTCTTTTGGACCAAAAAACAGAATAAAATCAGAATGGAAACTCTGCGTAGAATCTAACTTAAACGTAGGAATATGAAAATCATCAAAAACAAGATTATTTTGAGCAGTAAAAGAAATTTTGTCTACAACTTTAGTATCAGCAACAGCAGCTTTTAAAAAATATTTTGTTTCATATCCTGCCCATTCTATACCTTCAGAATAAACCGGAGATTTCTCAGATAAATCGTCAAAATCGACTTTATTCAATTTTTCATCTGCAAAACAAACAGGCCCAACAAACTGAAAACTAGCTGGTTTTTTTTGTTTATGGTGTAACGATCTTAAAGAAAAAACAAGCGAACCAGATTTAGAGCGTATATCAGTATTTTTTAAAACAATCGAATATCCGATTTTATAAGAATTAGGGTAAAAAGTATAAATTATATCAACAAGCATTCCATTATTATTTTTACCATAAAATATTATTGAACACTCTTTATCAATCTTTCCACTACAATTTGATTTAACAGAATATACATAATTATCAGATATATCAAAATCACCACTGCCTGTAATTCTAGTTGCACCACTTATATTTTTTTTATCTACAAGAGAAACGAGTTCTTTATCTGAGGAATTTGTTTTTTTATATTTTTTTGTTAAAAATGATACAATTGATGCACCTTTTGATGATAAACGAATTTTATATAAACTATTTTCTATATCTATAAATTTTACTTCATTACCAGAAACATCACTAGGCAATGTTTTTACAGTTTCAACTAGATTTACATTTGATTTATCATCATCTATATTTAATTTTTTTTGTGATTGTTTATAACTACTTTCTGACGTTACTTTACTAATAGATTTAGAAGAAGCAACAGTTGATTGCTGTTTAGGTGGAAACAGATATGTAAAACCTGTCCATACAATTAACATCAAAATAAGTGCGACAACAGTGTTTTTGTTTTCCATTAAAACCTCTATTCTACCGGATCAAAACCGCCTTTACAAAATGGATGACATCTGATGATCCGATAAATTGTCTTTAGCAGACCAACACAAAATCCATATTTTTTAAAAGCGAGAATTGAATATTCGGAACAGGTGGGGATAAAACGACAAGAAGGTGGTGTAAGTGGAGATATAAAACTTCTATAAAAAACAACTAAACCTATAGATAATTTAGCTAACATTGGTTCAAATAATTAAGAAATAGTGAAATATCTTCACTAAAATCAGCATAAAAAGAAAATGACGCTTTTTTTCGTGATATAATCACTATATCAAAGCCATAATCACACATGGCTGCTTTTTTTCGCAATATTTCTTTCACACACCTTTTTATATAATTTCTTGTTACGGCCCCACCAACTTTTTTACTCACAGTAATACCAAACCTGGTGGGGCCATTTTTTTTTGAGGTGTAAAGAAAAATAAAATTTTTACTCCTATAAGAACGCGAATTCTTATAGACTGCTAAATAATCAGCATTTTTTTTCAAAAAAACACAAGTAGGCAATTATTTTACCGGAATAGTTACCACAAGGTTTTTTCTTCCCCGATTTCTACGCCGCTTTATAACATTGCGACCATTACTTGTAGACATACGCCGACGAAAACCATGAGTTCTTTTTCTGCTGACTCGACTCGGTTGATATGTGCGTTTCATTCTGTGAACCTCCGTTAGTAAATTTTTGAAGAACAGCGAATACTACTAACAAAAAATAAAAATGTCAACAAAGAAGAAAAGCAACAAATCTTTATAAATTATTATTTAATTAGTAGATATTAAAATATAAATAACTTGCCTGCTTTCAAGTTGTTTGATATTTTTCTTAAGTTGCGCATTTTTTAAATAAAATTAAAAGTTAAACAACCCTCTCAAGATATTTTGTATGAGCGATCAATTAAAAATATGGAAAAAAATAAAAGACGATCTGAAAAAAGATCTTTCAACGCAAAACTATAAAACATGGATAGAACCATTAAACAACGTAGAAATAAATAAAAATATTATAAAAATAAAAGTTGAGAATAAATTCATAAAAGAGTGGTTAGAAAAAAATTACATTGATAAAATAAAAAAAATAGCTATAAAAAATTATAAAATTGAAGATATAAAAATATATATTGATACAAGTAAAAAAAATAACAATACAATAAAAAAATTAAGCAAAGAAATAAAATCAAATAATAATATTACCACGAACATTATAAACAAAGAATATACATTTAACAATTTCATATCTGGATCATCAAATCAATTTGCAGCAGCAGCAGCAATGGCAGTAGCAAACAGTCCTGCTACCATATATAATCCTTTATTTATATATGGTGGTGTAGGACTTGGAAAAACACATTTAATAAATGCAATAGGAAATGAAATAATAAAAAATAACAATTTGAAAGTATGTTATTATACTTCAGAAAAATTTACTAATGAGCTGATAAACGCAATAAGATTTGCAAAGATGGATGAATTTAGAAATAAATTCAGATCTATAGATGTTTTATTAATAGATGATGTCCAGTTTATAGCTGGAAAAGAAAGAACCCAAGAAGAATTTTTCCATACATTTAATTCGCTATATGAGTCTCATAAACAAATTGTTATAACATCAGATAAATTTCCAAAAGAAATACCAGGACTGGAAGAAAGACTACGGTCAAGATTTGAATGGGGACTTATAGCAGACATACACGCACCTGATATGGAAACAAAACAAGCAATTCTTGAAGCAAAAGCTGAACAAAACAATATAGATTTACCAAAAGATGTTGCTATTTTCTTAGCTAGTTCAGTTATAACAAATATCAGAGAACTAGAAGGTTATCTAGTTAGAATCGGGGCATATTCCAGCCTTACATCTACACCTGTTACAATTGATATGGCAAAAGATGTATTAAAAGATATAATAATTGAAAGTAGTAAAGAACTCACAATAGAAGATATCCAAAAAAAGGTATCAAAATTTTTTGATATAAAAGTAACAGATTTAAAATCAAATAAAAGAATAAAAACTTTTGTTATTCCAAGACAAATAGCAATGTATTTATGTAGAAAATTAACTACAAGTTCTTATCCAGAAATTGGAGAGCACTTCGGTGGAAAAGACCATTCAACAGTAATACATGCAATAAAAAAAATTGAAGAAAAAATCCAAACTGATAGTGATTTAAAAATAAAAATTAAAAAAATAAAAAATACACTTTTACCTACTTAAAAACATCCACAACAGCAGAAACATATAAACAACAATAAAATTTAATATAATAAAAAATATAGTAATAAATTCATAGGGTTGTAAACTTTATCAACAATCCACAGCACTTACTATTATTTATTATAAAAATGGAGAAAATAATGCAATTCACCGTGAGCCAAAATCAAATATTCAAAGCTATTTCACTCATACAAGGAATTGTTGAAAAAAAGAGAACTTTACCAATTTTATCAAACGTATTACTTCAAACAAATGACAATAAATTACAAATATCTGCAACCGATCTTGAAATAGGAATAAAAATAGAGTGCAATGCTGAAATTAAAAAAAATGGAAAAATAACTGTTCCAGCAAAAAAAATATTTGAAATTATAAAAGAAATATCTTCTCCAGAAATAAATATTAAAACTAATAATGACAGTTGGATAGAAATAATAAGTGGTAATGCTACATTTAAAGTAATTGCTTTAAGTGCTGATGAATACCCAACTATTATTAATAAACAACCAGAAAATACTATTAAAATAGAATGTAAAGAATTTAAACGTATACTAGATAAAACTATAAACTCTATTTCAACTGATGAAAAAAAATATAATTTAAACGGCATTTATATACATTCAGATGATAATTATATATATTTTGTTTCAACAGATGGACATAGATTATCTTATATAAGATCGGAAAATAGTAATATTAAAATAAATAATTTAGAAAATGGAATAATAATTCCACGTAAAGGTATTATTGAATTAAAAAAAATCATTGAAGAAAATATTGATGAAATATTAGATATAGGCTTTGTTGATAACAATATAATTATAACTATAGATAATATATTTTTAACTATAAGACTTATTGATGGTTCATTTCCTGATTATCACAGAGTAATACCCAAAAATACTGAAAATTATACAATAGTAAATACTTCTTTATTACATAGTGCAATACGTAGAATTTCTATTTTAGCTAATGAAAAGTCAAGAGGGATATCTTTTAAAATAACTGATTCATCTATTGAAATTTCATCATCTAATCCTGAATTTGGTGAAGCTACTGAAAAATTACCAGCAACATACAACGGTGATGAACTAACAATTGGATTT
>Ga0256842_1001969_pt1 | contig 15492 bp, 15 predicted proteins | sample 4559240metaG_FD_185973 | JGI IMG/M metagenome (GOLD analysis project Ga0256842, IMG submission 185973) | Hydrothermal vent microbial communities from Guaymas Basin, Mexico - 4559-240 | ecosystem: Environmental > Aquatic > Marine > Hydrothermal vents | place: Mexico: Guaymas Basin | collected...
CTTCGTAGACCTCGAAACTACCGGCCATGGAGCCCGTGTGGGAGCTGGCGGCCGCGGCCCCCTCGCTGCTCCTGCCGGCCTTTATCACGAGGATCGGCTTCCTGGCCGCTACCTTCCTCGCAGTCTCCATGAAGGCCTTACCGTCCTTGACCCCCTCAATGTAGAGGGCGATCACCCTAGTCTTGGGGTCCTGAGCCAGGTACTCCACAAAATGCCTCTCCTCCAGGAGGGCTGCATTTCCGTAGGAAACGAACTTGGACATCCCCAGGCCCATGTCCGCCATCCAGTCCAGCATGGCGGCGCCCAGGGCGCCGCTCTGGGAGAGGAGCGCTATGCTGCCGGGCCCCGGGAACCTCTGCCTGTCCATGGGGTTGAAGATTGAGCACAGCTTGTTCTCGGAGTTGTAGATACCCAGGCAGTTGGGGCCCACCAGGAGGATGTTGTGCCTCCTCGCGACCCTGACGAGCTCCTCCTCCAGCCTCCTCCCTTCCTCGCCGACCTCCGAGAAGCCGGCGCTTATGACTATGGCCCTCCTGATGCCGAGCCTTCCCGCCTCCTCCAGGGCACCGGGCACCGCCCTGGCGGGTATGGCGACGATAAGGAGGTCCGGGACCTCGGGGAGCTCGGAGAGGCTCCGGTAGACCCTGCGCCCGTCGATGGCCCCTCCCTTCACGTTCACGGGGTAGACCCTGCCCCTGAACCCCCCCTCCACGAGGTTCTTGAACAGGGCGTAGCCGATCTTGCCTGGCTTCGTGGACGCCCCCAGCACGGCAACCGACTCCGGGTAGAAGAGACCCTCCACGGGACCCTATGGGCCTGCTCCTATATTCATAAAACCTCCGGATTGCGCATCTGGACCGTGATAAATACCGCCGACGCCCTCGGAGAGCGTGGAGCTCCGGACGGGGATCCCCCAGCTGGACTCCCTCCTGGGAGGGGGCCTGTACCCGGGCATCACCGAGTTCTACTCGGATCACTGGTCCCTGGTCTCCCTCCTCTACCACCGGATGCTGGTCTCCCTGGCGCCGCAGGGCGACGTGCTCCTGCTCCTGAACAGGGAGTTCGGGGGCCTGGACCCGCACCTCCTCAGGAGGATCGCGAGGAGGCTGGGGATTCCCAGGTCATCGGTGGACTCGATCAGGGTCATGAGGACCTTCAGCCTCCAGGGACTGCTCCTCGCCCTGGAGGGGGCCGCTGGGGAGCCCTGGGACGCGCTGCTCGTCGTGGACCCCTACCTCCAGGTGGACCCCTCTAGGATGGCCGAGGCCGGTCCAGTGACGGCCTCCCTCTCCAGGCTCAGGGCCAGGGGGAACGTGGTCCTCTTCAACAGGGCAAACGGCTCGAGGCCCCACGGCGGGAACTTCCACCACCACACTGTCTCGGTCCTCGTGAGGCTCAGGAGGGCCAGGGGAGGAGCCCTGGCGGTCCTGGAGAAGCACCCCTCCAGGCCGAGGCTCTCCACCGGGATCCCCACCTCGGAGCTCCTGGGGGTGGCGCCATGGGCAGGACGACCCCTTCCCTGCGCAGGGCAGTTGAGGGCGAGGTAGGGAGGCTCAGGAGGATCGCCGAGGCCTCCCCCGACCCGGGGCTGAGGGAGGCACTCCTCCGGGCCCTGGAGGACGCCCGGGCACTCCTGGACGCGTACCAGCTCGCGGGCGAGTGCGACGCCCAGGAGCTGGTCCTCCTCTCCATGATCGTGTCCCTGTACAGGAGGCTGTCGGGGTGCCCTGGGTCCTGAGCGCCGGCTGGGACCGGGAGGGGCCCTACCTCGTCCTCAGGGAAGCCCGGAGGAGGATCCTCAGGCCCGACGCCACATTCCCCCTCTACCTGACCCTCAACGGGCCCGTTGGTGACCTGGAGGACGCCCCCTGCCTGGAGTCCCTTAGGGAGGAGGAGTGGCTGGCCCCTCCCTGGTACGAGAGGGGGGTCAGGGTCCTGGTCCTGGAGCTCCGGCACCCGGCCTGCGCCGGGAGGATCCTCGAGGCCCTGGGTGACAGGGCCACCAGGTGGAACGACGTCCTCTCCCCGACGCAGATGCTCCTCCTCTCCCTGGGCGTGACCTGCTGCCAGGAGGTGGACGACTCCCTGAGGCCCACGGGGAACGACGACCTACCGCCCTTCAGCTGGGTCAGGATCGCCTTCCTCGACGACTTCGGGGAGACCCCAAGGCCGGACACCTCCCGCTCCAGGAGGGCCCTGATCCTCCCCCGCGGCGACGTGGTGGACGTCACGGACATCCCGGACGAGATCGGAGACCCCGATCTGGTCCTGTACAGGGGGACCGCCCTGAGGTACATGCGGAGGCTGGGGATCCTCCGGGAGGTCCTCTCCGGGCACCGGGTGCCCGTGAGGCTGGACGGGACCGTCCTCTCCAGGGAGGGGCTGCCCGGGCTCGTGGAGTGGTCCAGGCTCGGGAGGCTCCCCCTAGACGCGGTCTCCAACGCCAGGGGGATCGGGGACGTGCTCACATCGATGGAGGCGGAGGTGGCCCTCAGGAGGAGGATGCTCCACAGGAGGGGGCAGGGCAGGGTGGAGGCCCCCAGGAGGCTCTCCGAGCTCGCGAGGGCCGACAGGGCCGGGCACGTCCTGACCCCCGAGCCCGGGATCCTCTTCGGCGTGCACCAGCTGGACTTCTCCTCCCTCTACCCCAGCATCATAGTGAAGTACAACATCAGCCCGGAAACCGTGAACAACCCGCACAGGGAGGCAGTCTTCGAGGTCCCGGAGGTGGGGCACAGGATCTCCGGGGAGAGGGGCGTGGTGCCGGAGGCCGTCGAGGGGGTCCTGCGGAGGAGGCTCCTCCTCAGGGCCTTGAGGGACGCCGCTTCCGGGGAGGAGAGGGGGGTTCTGGACGCCAGGCAGTCGGCCCTGAAGTGGCTCCTGGTCGCGAGCTTCGGCTACCTGGGCTACAGGAAGGCCCCCTTCGGGAGCATAGAGGCCTACGAGTGCGTGACCGCCCTGGCCAGGGAGGCCCTGTCCAGGGCCATGGAGATCGCCTCGGACATGGGTTTCCGCGTCGTCCACGCCCTGGTGGACGGCCTATGGGTTCAGGGGGAAGATCCCCACGCCTTGGCGGAGGCCGTTACGGAGGCAACGGGGATTGGGATGAGGGTCGAGGGGACCTATTCCTGGATCGCCTTCCTCCCCAGCGCCGAGGGCCTCGGGGTCCCCAACAGGTACGTGGGCTTCAGGAACGGGGAGCTCGTGGCCAAGGGCGTCATGGCCTCCAGGAGGGACACCCCGCCCATAGTGGCGGAGGCGCAGCTCTCGGCGCTCCGGGCGATTGGGGATGCTCGCGATGCCTCGGCGATCCTCGGGGCCCGCGAAAGGGCCATGCGCGCCTTCGCGGAGGCCGCCAGGAGGATCTCCGAGGGGGACGTCGAACCGCGGGAGCTCCTGATCCGCAGGAGGCTGAGCAGGAGGCCCGAGGACTACTCTTCCCTCCAGCCCCATGTGAGGGCCGCCATGCTCTCCGAGCCCGGAGACTTCGTAGAGTACGTCCTGGGGAGGCGCCCGTACCCCAGGGAGCTCGGCTTCAGGGGCTACTCGAGGAAGGCGTACCTGGAACTGCTGGAGAGGGCGAAGAAGGAGGTTGAGTTCGTGTTTGCGGCCGCAAAGTTATATTACTCCAGCGGGAAATACAAATGTCATGTGGACGACAAGCTCGACCAAGACCCTATTGGTCGTGGTCGGCGTTATAATCCTATTCGCGACGGCGGCCTTCTCCTTCAACGAATATAGGAATGCCAAAAACTACCTCGATGAGTTCCACAGCGGGAACATAGAGGAGTCCCTCTCCTCGGTCACACCGATCCTCATAGTGATCCTGGTGAAGATCATGTTCCTGGCCCTGGCAGCATACGTGGGCGGCATCCTCATCAAGTACGGTCTTCAGAGTTGAAGCCCTGGAAGCCGCTCCTGGCGCTGATCGCCATCTCGGCTTTCCTGACAGCAATCTACCCCCTAGTCTCGTTCGCCTACTCTTCCCTCGATGGAAGGGTGAACTTCGGCACCTATTATTCGCTCCTTGGGGAAACCCTATGCATCACGCTAAACGTGTCCAATGGGGGGTCCGTTTCCCTGGACAACTTCTCGGCAACAGTGGTCGTGAACTCGAGTAAGGGAATCGAACACATTATCCTACTGGCCGGCGACGTGGGACCAGGAGAGAACGTCTCCGTCTCGGAGTGCGTGGCAGTCGGGGAGGACTTCTCCATAGAAGAGGTGACGTTCAGGTTCACCATTGCAGGTATGTATCCCCTAAAGGTGGTTTACCATGGTCGAGACTAGACCCACCCTCAGGGGCCTGGCGGTGGGGTTCCTGAAGTTCGTGGTATTCGTGCTCATGCCCATGGAGGCGCTCAGGATCATTGGATTTGCGCTGATCCCCAGGACCCTCTACGTTCCTATACTGGCCGTGTTCCTCATGTTAGAGGTGCTGAGACAGAACGTCAGGGGGACCGTGGGGCAGCCCATCCTCTCCGCCACGGAGTATACGGTTGTCCTACTGCTCCTGCTCTCGAGGGGGACGGTCGTCAGCGCGGATGTCGACCTTATGGGGAACGTCTACCACGTGGAGCTCGGTATCGCTCCCATACTCCTAGTCCTGATAGCCTTCGTATTCGTCCCCGCCATGCTCATGGCCTTCGTCGACTGGTTCATGTCTGAAGAAATATAGGTTGAGGGATCAGCTACCGTGGACGTGTACGGATACTCGGGTCTTCAGGAACACGTGAGGAAGCTCAGACTCCCTCCCTTGGGCGTAGTCGAGAACCTATATCGGGAGGCGGAGTACACGGTGAGGCTGGAGACCAGCGAGCTCACGGCCCTCTGCCCGAAGACGGGAAACCCCGACTACTATACCCTCATCGTCGAGTACGTCCCGGACGAGAGGATCCTCGAGCTCAAGTCCTTCAGATACTACCTCCAGGCCTTCCGCAACGTCGGAATATTCCACGAAAATCTGGCGAACAGGATCTTCGAGGACCTCCTGCGGGCCCTGAGGCCCAGGAGGCTCAGGGTTGTCCTTAGGGCGAACGTAAGGGGCGGCATCTCCGCCACCGTGGTCAGGGAGCATCAGAAGGAGTAGAGCCTCTTGTGGTAGAGGGCCATCCCCCTCTCGTCCATGGAGAAGACGCAGCCGCAGTACTTCTGCCTGTAGAGGGAGAGCCTCTTCGCCTCCCTGAGCCCCTCCTCCTCGTAGGGCCTCCAGTCCCTGTAGAGGAAGGGAATCTCGAACATCTTTGAGGCAATCTCGGCCGCCTCCACCACGAGCTCGTGGTCCTGGTGCTTGGAGAGGAGGAGGGTCGTCGAGAAGGCCTCGAATCCCCTCTCCCTCGCCTCCCTCGCGGTCCTCGTCAGCCTCTGCAGGTAGCAGAACCTCCTCCTCGGGAGACCCCTCTCCATGTAGGCTACGGCCTTCCTGATCCAGTCCTCCATCCAGTACTCGTCTATGTAGATCACGGGTATCCTCTCCCTCTCCGCATAGACCTCCAAGGCCCTCCTCCTCTTCATGTACTCGTCGAACGGGTGGATGTTTGGGTTGTACCACAGGACCGTGATCTCGTGCCCCTCATCCCTTAGGAGCCTGTGGGGCATGATGAGGCACGGTGCACAGCAGGCGTGCAGGAGGAGCCTCATGCTACATTTATTATTGCCACTCATCTAAAGCCTTGGAAGGATGCGGTACTTCCTCGAAACGGATGCCCCGGACTACATGGTCGAGTCCTGCGCCAGCATGGCAGCTGCAGAGCTCGGCCTCTTCACGGACGTGAGGGACAGCAAGATCTACGTTGTTTCCCCTTCGGGCAGGAAGCTCCTGAGGCTTAAGAGGAGAAAAGGTGGAATCCTCATTGAGGATTACCTATCCCAGATCTCCAGCGCCCTCCTGAACCTCTTCTTCGCCCTCGTTTTCATCGCGGGTCCAATACTGGGGAAGCTGGGGCTCGGCTATCAGCTCATCATCTACATCATCGCCGCCTTCATGGCGATCCAGCTCGTCTACAGGCTCGTCAAGGACAAAGGGGATTACGTAGAGAAATTCAGTAAGAGACTCCAGGCACACCTGGTCTCCTACGGGTATCCCACGAGCCTCAGGAAGAGATGAGGGTCCTGTGTCCATACTGCCCCAGGAGGTGCTCCATCCCCGAAGGAGGCAGGGGCTTCTGCGGCTCCTTCGCGAACCGGGGCGGTCGGCTGGTGAACCTGGGCTACGGGAAGGTCAGTGCCATCGAAAGTAGGCCTATCGAGATCAAACCGTTCTACCACTTTTGGCCGAACTCCACGGCCATGACCTTCTCAGGCTACGGGTGCAACATGTCGTGTCCCTGGTGCCAGAACTGGCCCCTTTCCAGGGGGAGGCCCGAGTGGGCCCCCAGGGTTGTGGAGCCCTGGGAGATAGCTGAAAGGGCCGTTAAGGCGGGGGATCAGGGGGTCTGCGCCAGCTTCAACGAGCCCATAGTCTTCGGGGACTACCTGGTGGACGTCTTCAGGGAGTCTAAGAAAATGGGCCTTTACACCACTATGGTCACCAACGGTTACACGACATTGGAGTTCCTCTCCGAGCTGGTCAGCGCTGGCCTGGACGCCATGTCCATAGACGTCAAGGGGTGCCCGGAAAGTTACAGAAGGTTCCAGCACGTCCTCGACCCCGAGCCCGTCTTCGCGGTGATCGAGGAGGCCCTGCGCAGGGGGGTCCACGTCGAACTGGTGTTCCTCATCGTTCCTGGGGCCAACGACTCCGAGGAGTGTCTACGTTGGGCCTTTAAGAGGGCCTTCGAGGCCTCGGGCCCAGAAACGCCAGTTCACGTGAACAGGTATTACCCAAGCTACCGTTACTCCGCCCCTCCCACGGGGCTGGATAGCCTGTTGGGTGCGGCCCGGATGGCCAGGGAGGAGGGGTTCCACTATGTCTACGTTGGCAACATCTCGGACTGGGAACTCTCGACCACCAGGTGTCCCTCGTGCGGCCACCCGGTGATCAGGCGGAGGAACTTCCGCGTTGTCGACGTCGACTTAAGGAACGGGAGATGCCCGGTCTGCGGTCACAGGATACCGCTGAGAGGTAGGGTCATTGGTTTTAATTCCAAGAGGAAATAAGAAATCATGGATCTGGGTCTCGAGGGAAAGAGGGCCTTCGTCGGGGGCTCGAGCAGGGGGCTCGGACGGGCGATAGCCGAGGCCCTCCTCCGTGAGGGTGCCACAGTCGTTCTCTCGGCCAGGGGTGAGGAGCTCCTCGGGACTGCGGCAGAGCTCAGGCAGCACTACGGTGAGAGGGTCCTGTGGGTCAGGGTGGACCTTTCGACCAAGGAGGGCGTCCAGAGCGCCATCTCCTACGTGAACCAGAAGCTCGGAGGGGTGGACATCCTGGTGAACAACATTGGTGGACCTCCACCGGGGGCGTTTCCGGACATCTCCGAGCTTGAGTGGAAGAGGAGCTTTGAGCGAAATTTCCTCTCCTTCCTGAGGCTCACCGAGGGCTTCCTGACGAGCATGGTCCAGAACGGCTGGGGTAGGATAGTGAACATTGTATCCATAACCGTGAGGGAACCCCTGGAATTCCTGGACCTCTCCAACACCATGAGGGCGGCCGTGGTGGCCTGGGCCAAGAACCTGGCCAGGAGGTACGCGAAGTACGGGATCACTGTGAACAACGTGGCACCGGGTTACATCCTCACCCAGAGGCTGAGAAAGCTCCTGGAGAGGGAGGCGAGGGAAAAGGGCAAGCCTTTCGAGGAGGTCCTTGAGGAGTGGAGGTCCAGGGTGCCCGCTGGGAGGCTGGGGAAGCCGGAGGAGGTCGGGGATCTGGTCGCCTTCCTGTGCTCCGAAAGGGCATCCTACATAAATGGTGTGACGATTCTCATCGACGGAGGATTGTCAAGATGCCTACCATGATAGAGTTCAGGCTCTCCCTCCCGGGCAGGATAATCTTCGGCGAGAAGGTGCTCAGGCCAAGCATCATAGAGTCGTTTCCCAAGGCCAGGAAGGCCATGATCGTCATAACCAAAGGGGGTTCCATGCGCAGCCTGGGGTACCTTGACATCGTGGAAAGGGCCCTCTCCGAGATAGGGGTAGACACCGTGGTCTTCGACGGCGTTTCCCCCAACCCCCGGACCAAGGAGGTGAACAGGGGCTGGGAGGAGGCCGTTGACGAGGGCGTGGACGTGCTCGTAGGTCTGGGCGGCGGTAGCGCGATCGACGCCGCAAAGGCCATCGCCGTGGGGGCTTTCGCAAGGGACGACGTAACCAAGTACATTTACGGTGAGAGGCCCATGGGCGCCCTACCGGTGGTCGCGATCCCCACCACGCACGGCACCGGAACGGAGGTGAACAGGTATGCCGTCCTCACCGACCCGGACGGGGCGGCGAAGAAGTCCATCGTCTCCGACCACATCATCCCGAGGCTCGCGATCCTGGATCCGACACTGACGACCTCCATGCCCCCCTGGCTCTCGGCGGGCACAACGATGGACGCCTTCTGCCACGCTCTCGAGGCGTACGTGGGAAGGAGGAGCAACCGCTTCGCCCGGAGCTTCGCGGTTGAGGCCCTCAAGATCATCCTGTCCTACGGGCCTAGAGTCCTCGACGAGGGCGAAAACCTCGAGGTCCGGGGGAGGCTCCTCTGGGCCAGCACGGCCGCCGGCTTCGCCATACACGCGGGCAGGGTTACCCTCCTGCACGGGATGGAACACCCGATCAGCGCCCACTACGATGCACACCACGGGAGCGTCCTGGGAGTGCTGCTGAAGGAGTGGCTGGAGTACTCGATGAAGAACGATCTCCCATTCAGGGAGTTGGCTTCGGAGCTGGGATTCGGTAGCATTGAGGACCTGAGGGCCGCGGTCTTGGACTTCCGCAGCAAGATGGGCTTCGAGAAAGGGTTAAAAGAGTTTGGAGTCAGGGAGGAGGACATCCCCATGCTCGCGCAGGAGGCTGTGGAGCACATGGCCCCCGTGGTCAATAACAATCCCGTGATTCCGAAAAAGGAAGATATAGAGGAAATCTTAAGAAAATCCCTTTAGCGCCTCCTGAGCGCAACCACGGCCACCGCGACGATCATGATCATGACTACTATGACCACCATCAGGTAGTCGTACGGGATCCTTGGAGCGACCTCGAAGGACGCCTGCCTGACGGCCTGGTTCCCCGCCCTGTCCACGGCCTTCACGGCAACCGTGTGGGTGCCGGGTTCTAGGCCCACGGTCTGGACGGTATACTCATTTCCAGTGACCGGATTCCAGGGACCCCCGTCCACGCTCACGAAGACCTCCGACTCCTCGTCAACCGTGATGGACACCAGCACGGCCTGGCCTACCCTGGCCCTATCAGGGTGGATTTCTACCTCTATGCTAGGCGGCCTCGTGTCCACGTAGAAGCGTATGCTCGAGGTCGCGCTGTTCCCCACCTTGTCCACCGCGAGCAGGATAACATCGTGCTGTCCGTCGGAGAGGGGTCCTAGGTTGACCCTGCCGGATCCACCCACCTTCTCGGGGCTCGACCCGTCCACCGAAACCGATACGTAGCTCAGCCCGGAGCCCTCATCACCGGCCTCGAACTCCAGGGTAACGAACTTGGTCGACAGGACTGCGCCGTCGGAAGGCGCGATCACGTGCACGTACGGAGGAGTTGAGTCGACCGTGACGGTCACAGAGTCCATGTCCGAATTCCCTGCCCTATCTTCGGCGATGACCGCTACTGTGTGCACGCCATCCCCCGCCACTACCCTGAAAGTTGCGTTCTGCTCCGGTATCCATGTGGGCCGCGTCGAGACGGACTCGCCGTCCAGGAGGAGCGTAACGTTGGCTAGGTTCTCCTCGAGGACGCTCACCGAAACGGAAAACTCGCCTGGAACCACGGCCCCGGGATTTGGCCTCACGATCCGGACCACCGGGGGTGTCGTGTCCACGTGGAAGGTGGTCACGGCTGTGGCCTCGTGTCCTGCTAGGTCGACGATCCTCAACTCGACCCAATGTACGCCGTCCGGGAGGCCACCGAGAACTGCTTCACCATCGTAGTCCCTCCATCTCCCACCGTCAAGGCTGTACCTTACGGAGGTAACCCCGAAATTATCTGAGACCCTGACCTCCAATGAGATTACGTTGCTGGAATAGAACTTCCCGTTCGCGGGGCTCAGGATCTCGGCTACCGGTGGGGTGAGATCTACGGTGAATTCAACACCGGAGATCCCCACATTCCCGGCCCAATCGACAGCCCTGACCTCAATCCTGTGAGGGCCTTCCGCGAGGGATAGATCGATCTGCCCATCGATCAGCGGCTCCCACATCCCCCCGTCGACCCTGTACTCGGTCTCGTACTCGCCGGACTCCTCCACGACGACCCTCAGGCTGACCTCGGAGGAGGCGAGGAATGATCCCTCATCCACGCCCAGAACCTCGATCCTGGGAGGGGTGGTGTCCACCAGAACCGTAATCGAGACCTCGGCCCGATTGCCAGCGGCGTCCACGGCCTCAACCGAGATGCTGTGTTCGCCGTCGCCGAGCTCAAGGGTGCAGGGGGAGGAGCACCCCACGGGCTCGCCGTCCAGGTACAGTGTAGTCTCCACCACCCAGGTCTCGGAGTCGGAGGCGTTCCAGTAAACCTCTATCTCGGAGGAGTTGGAGATGGTCCCATCGGAGGGGGAATCGATCCGGACCTCCGGCGGAACGGTGTCGATGATGAACCAGGTGGATGCCTGGGCCCTGTGCCCGGCCTGGTCGGTGGCGCTCACCAGGATCTCGTGCCTCCCGTCACCTAGGCTCAGTGGGGTCGGACCCCCATAGGGCATCCACTCGCCCCCATCCACGCTGAAGTAGATCGAGACCTCGGAGACGTTGTCAGTGCACCTGACCTCCAGGACGACGTCGTGGGTGGAGAAGATCTCGCCCTCGCTGGGATGCACCTCCACGAACATAGGTGGATTCAGGTCGATGGAAAAGTGCCTGACTGAGGACGTGCTTAAACCTGCCCTGTCGAACGCCGCCACCCTGACCGTGTGATTCCCCTCCCCCAGGGACAGGACGATGCTCGTGTTGGTGCCCACGTCTTCTGGCTCTGAGCCGTCCACGGATACCTCATAGTGGTCTATACCGCTGTACTCGTCTTCACCGCTCCACATCACGACGATCGGGGTCGAGTTGTATATCGCCCCCTCCTCGGGCTGGACTACGGTCAGGGTGGGCGGGCTTTTGTCGATGGTGAAGTTCACAAAGGCGTACCCGTAGTTTCCTCCGATGTCCCTGGCCCTCACAGAGGCGCTGTGCTGGCCCTCGGCGAGGTTCCTGAGGCTGTAGGTGGTGCTCATCCCGACCGGGATCCAATCACCACCGTCGATGGAGACCTCGTACCCCACGATATCCGTGTCCTCGCTCTCCCAGCTGAGCCTGAGCCTCCCCGGGCCGATCCAGGACCCCTCGTCCGGGAAGACGATGCTGAGCCTGGGGGGATGGGAGTCCTTGAGGAACCTCGATATCGCCGATCCAACGTTGCCCGCCGCGTCCTGGACGCGAACCTCCACCGTGTGGTTTCCGTCAGGCCCTATGTTCACCGTGTACGAGCTCTGGACGCCGACCTCAACCCAGCTACCACCGTCGACGCTGAGCCAGACGTCTACTATGGGGGATAGATTATCTTCCATCTCCCAGGTTACCTCTACACTATCCGTGTTCACGCCCCCGCCGTCGGGGGGGTGGGTGATCCTCACCCAGGGCGCGGTGAAGTCAAAGGTGATTGTTACCGGATCCGACGATGCCACATTTCCGACCTCGTCCACTACCTCCACGCCGAATTCGTAGTTTCCCTCCTCGTGGGTGACGGATAGCGTGAATTCCTCAGCGTACTCAAGCCAGTCGGTGATGGGTGCACCGTCCAGGAGGAACCTCATTCCCGTGACCTCGGAGAGTGAGTCTGAGGCCCTGAGGTGGACCGTGATACCTGAGGTGTTGTGGTACCTGCCCCCTTCGACCTCGAACAGCTCTATGTTGGGCGGGGAGTTGTCTATGATGACCGTCACGTTGTCGTAGTAGACATTCGCCCCGTAGACGGCCTTCGCCCATATCGTGTGATTCCCGTCGTCGTAGGGGGTTGTGTCCACCTGCGTGCTCCATGGGCTTTCAGGGCTGACGTAGCTCCACGTTCCCTGGTCGAGCCTCACGTAGATCGCGTCAGGGAGCGTTCCGTCGGGGAGGGAGGCTAAGCCTGAGACCGTGACCTCGCCACCTACGTGCTCCCCCTCCTTGGGGTTCATAATGTTTATCGGACTGGGCATGCCTCCGAACCAGAGCAGGGGGTCGCCGAGGAGGTTGAGCTCATAGTAGCACCACCTCAGGTAGCTGTTGCTGGAGATTGATCCGGCCAGGTGCTCCTTGGCCAGCTGATGAGCCCTACCCAGGATCCTCTCACCCTCGTCGAAGAGGACCTGGAAGAACCTGATGTCGAAGGCCTGAGAAGGCCCGCTCGTGCTTCCCGGAGAGTACCAGCCGTAGCGGCTATTGCCTATGAAGGCAACCGCGCCCCCGTGGGGGTTCTGAACCATCTTCTCCCCGATGCAGTCATCGGGATCGTAGCTCCCTCCGGGATATCTATTGTCGAACGAGCCCGCGTAGCAGGCCTGGGTGTAGAAGATGAACAGCTGATCGTTTTCAAGGGACATCACGTCCGACCTGTACAGCTTCGCCACGATTCCCACGTTGCCGTGACCCATGTTGTTCACGAGGTGCCTGCCCTCCTCCAGCCTCTCAATGAGCTCCTGCTTTGGCCAGTCGTGGCCCGGCCAGTCCCTGTCGTAGAGCCTATCGACCGTCCAGTCGTCCGGGACGTACTGGGCCACCTCGTCCTTGTAGTCCCCTCCCCAGGTGGGGTAGTCGTCCAGTTGCTGCCCAACCATTAGGCTCAGGTTGAGGTAATCGGCTCCTCCCCTCAGGGTCTCATACCAGATCGTCTTGTTGACGAAGACCTGTGCTTCCTGAGGATCCTCGACTGGGGCCCTGCCGACGAAGACCTCGGCGTAGGGATCCATCTCGTCAACCTCTCCCCAGTATTCGTCCCCGTCGTCGTTCCACGTCCCGTCCAGGGCGGCGTAGTAGAGATCCGCTGCAATATCATCGTCGGTGTACTGCCCGACGTACACGTAGAATCCCCTATGTGGGATGACGCCGTCGTCTCCGCCCAGGAGCACGTACTCGATTCCCCAGTTCTGGTAAGCGTAAATGATGAAGTTCCTGATCTTCTCCTGCAGGTCCTGTCCGTCGAAGTTTTCCTGAATCCACTCGACGGTGACTATGTTCGTATCATAACCCAGACTTTCCCTGTAATTTGCGAGTTCCTGGAACTCTTCCTCCATGTCGCTGGAGGTGATGATCACGTAGTCGTACTGTGTCCGCGACTCCGGCCCGGGATAATGGGAGAGAACCTCAGGATTCACTACTATCTCGGAAACCCTCTCGAAGTCTTGCGGGAGACCCCTGTACATGGGTCCAGGCTCGCCCGGCTTCACGTATATCCATATGTCCATGCTCTGGTGGAATACGAGGCTCCCGTCGCCCGGGATGTAGGTAAAGGGGATGACGGAGATGGGAAGGATGGAAAAGCCCCTTAAGAGCCTCACCCCGTCAAGGAGGAGGGGAGAGCTGGGGTAGGCGCCTGCCGGCTCCGCTTGGGGGGACGGGGCGGTTCTTGACCCGCAGGGTACGGGGTCGGGGAGGTGGGCGAGCTCCAACCCCCTGGCGATGACAACATCTTCGGTCTCCAAGGAAATATCGAGGATTTTCGAGCCTGGGGGGAGGAGAACGGAGTAGGAGAGCAGGGGAAGCGACGGCAGACCCCGGCCACCGCTCCAGGGAACCGAGTCCCTGAGATACGGGTATAATCCCCCTTCGAGCTGCACGAACTCGGGTGAGGGGAAGACCAGGTGAACGTGAACCACATCCAGGTTGGGGGTTCCTAGGACGACGGGGGAGGCCAGAAGGATCGCTGCAATGGCGCTCACTATGAGTTTTATCATTGCCACTCATAATGATATTCAATTAATTTATATTCCCCAAGGAATTCCGAGTCGGTGATAACATGGCGAAGAAGTTGAGGGTTTGGATCGACAGAGATCAGTGCATTGCGGACCAGGTGTGTGCTGCCCTTTGTCCGCAGGTCTTCGAGATGGCCGATGACGGCCTCAGCTCAATCGTGGCTCAGTATAGGAAGGATCCCAACAACCTCGCGGAGGGCATCGTGCCCATAGAGCTGAAGGACTGCGTGGCACAGGCAGTGGATTCCTGCCCCGTCCAGATCATACACATGGAAGAGATAGAGGAATAAACAAAATCCTCTCTTTTTTATTATGCTCGAGCCGGGACTTGAGTGCGAAGACGAGTTTCTCGTCACCGAGAAACACGCAGTCGACTTCATGGGCGGCCCTGGGGTGCTCTCGACCCCCTCCATGATCTCGATGATGGAAGAGGTTGCATGGGCCTGCGTTGAGGACAAGCTTCCAGAGGGGCAGACCACAGTGGGCGTCTACGTCTGTGTGGAGCATAGGAAACCGGCATTGGTCGGATCGACTGTGAGGGTCAAGGCCAGACTCACTGAAGTACAGGGAAGACTCCTGACCTTCCACGTGGAAGTCAGGCTGGGTGAGGATATCGTAGGCGTGGGCGAGCATAGGAGGTTCGTCATAGACAAGGATAGGTTCCTGGCGTCGCTCAGATGATCTTCTTCCTCCAATCGACGTATTTCAGAACCGTGAAGGCTGTCAGGGCTCCGAGGAGGTTGGAGAGGGCCATCCCCCACCACACGCCGGTCGACTGGAGACCTAGGACCAGGCCGAGGAGGTAGGCGAGGGGCAGGCGGAAGCCCCAGAGCCTCACGGCGGAAAGGACTAGGGAAACGTGGGTCTGCCCGGCACCGTTGTAGAGACTGGTGACGTTCCTCCAGACCCCGAAGAAGGGTATGCCGAGGACGAAGATCCTCAGAAACCTAGCTCCCTCATCTACCACCAGTTCGCTGTTCGTGAAGAAGGATATAATGGCTCTGGCGAAGGCGAGCATAACGACCGCCTCAATCCCCAGGATGACGAAGGTTATCTTTATGGCCGTCCTGAAGGCCTCTTCGGCCCTGTCGAATTGTCCAGCCCCTATGTTTTGCCCAATTATCGTGCTCAGGCTAAATGCTATACCGTCCACGGCTATGAACATGAGATGTATGACCCTATCGCCGAGGCCGTAGGCCGCTAGGGCAGTAGTGCCGTCTCTGACCCTGGCAATGATGAACATGAGGAGGTAGAAGCCCAGGGCCATGAGGGAGTTGCTGAAGGAAGACGGTAGCCCAACCTTTAATATCCTCGCAAAGAGGCTAGGCTCGGGAATCATTAGTCTGGGCACGAGTTTCAGGTCTGAGACGCCGCGTAGAATGAGGAAAAGGGCAACACCGGCAGCGGCCATCCTGGTCACGACCGTCGCCAGTGCTGCCCCCAAAATTCCCATCTCCGGGAACGGACCCCAACCGAAG
>Ga0256842_1001970_pt1 | contig 15483 bp, 15 predicted proteins | sample 4559240metaG_FD_185973 | JGI IMG/M metagenome (GOLD analysis project Ga0256842, IMG submission 185973) | Hydrothermal vent microbial communities from Guaymas Basin, Mexico - 4559-240 | ecosystem: Environmental > Aquatic > Marine > Hydrothermal vents | place: Mexico: Guaymas Basin | collected...
AGTAGATATTTATAATGGTGTAGATATTGATTTTAATGAATTCAGATTGAAAAGTAGACGCGGATATAATGGATATTTAAAATTTCTTGAAGATATAAAAGAGTTAACAGATATTGAAAAAAGCTGGATGAACGGTTATATTGAAGGATTTCTTTTAGAAATTGAGAGAACTTCTATGGCAAAATCTTATAAGATTCCTTTATTAAAAGCATTTATTGATGAAAATAAATTAAAAATGAAAGTTTCATTAAATGAAATAGGTATTGAATTTAAAAATTATTATAGTGACAGCAAATTACATCAAAAAGATTTAAATAATAAAAGGCATTTTAAGTGGGAAAATTGGGATTTAAATAATTGGGAAAATGAAGCGAGAATGAATCCAATAAAATATCTAAATAAAACTGAGTATTTTTATTATGATGAAATTAATAAAGAGTTTAAATTTGCTGATGAATTAGAAAAATTCAATGGTATTGAATTAAGAAATCATTTTAAAGATATAATTGAATATAAAAATATTAATTATTTTGCAAGAAGATATTAGTTTATATTAAAATAAGCCTATAGATAGAAAGTAACTTTGTTAAGTATCGAACAAAAATAAGGTTCACAAATTATAATTAAATTTAAGAACCGAAAAGAGGTAGCTATAATGAAAAAAAAGATTATTATTGTATTAATAATGATATCGTTATTAATTAATATAACGGGATGTAGTAATGAAACCTTAACTAACGATGAAGAATATATTCCATTAGAAAAATATTTAGGAATAGATTATAGTACCTTAAGAGATAGTCAAATAGATGAGTTAAATATTATATATAATAAAATAAGTAATTTTCAGGGTGATTATGATAGTGATGAATATTATGATCTATTAGATGAATTTGATCAAGTTCTTTATAGTTTTGGGGTAGATGTACCATTTATGTCATTAACACAGATAATTGAAACTATGAAAGATACATTTTCTGAAGAAGATTATAATAAGTTATTAAAATTAGATGAAAGATATAATGAATTGAATTATGAATTAGATGGAGAAGAAAAAGAAGATTCAAAAGAAATATTAGAACTCAATGAAATAGATGAAAAAATAGGAACTATATTTGAAAAATATGAAATAGATATAAATGAAATTTGGTCGCAATTAGATAATTATGCAGTACAGCTTGCATTATTTGATATATCTAATAAAGAAATTACTCTATCTGAAAAAAGCATTAAAAAAATAGATGCAATAAACAAAGAAGAATTAGATTTATATAATAAAATTTGGAATCATTTAAGGATTTTACTTCCAGATGAATATATGTCATTATTTACTAAATTTGAAATTAATACAGATGGATATGAAAATATAATGGCATATGTAGATACAGAAGATGAAGAAAATTTACAGTGGAGAATTACAGTAGATATTAGAGATGCATTAAAAAGTGATGGTTCATTTAATGATGAATTCGATATAACGGCAGTACATGAAATAGCACATGTTTTGACACTTAATAAAAATCAAATGTATGATGGAACCGATGAACTTGATACTTATACAGTTGAAGAAGGAACACTAAAAAAAGATTCATATTTAAATTTATTTTATCAAAAATTTTGGACCGACATAATAAGTGAACATGGAAAAACAGTAAAAAATGATGAAGATGTTGATGGAGTAGCAAAGTTTCACGAAAAGTATAGTGATAGATTTGTTACAGAATATTCAGCAACAAATCCACCTGAAGATATAGCAGAATCATTTGCAATGTTTGTTATGAAAGATAAACCAATAGGAAAAGAAATAAAAGACGAAAAAGTAAATTTCTTTTATCAATTTAAAGAATTAGTAGAATACAGAGATTTTGTTAGGGAAAATTTAGGAATATAAAAATAAAAAATATTATGAAGGGATATGAGTATGAAGAAATTTGATGAAAGAGATATAATGTTTTCGAGAATGAGTTATGAAAAAGGAAGTATTTCTTATAAAGACTATTATTCTAGGCATCCTGAAAAAAAAGAATTTGATGATTATCTTCGAACGCTTCCTAATATTTGCGGTATAGGAACTGAAACTTATCATCCTATTAATTCTAAATTTCCTGATTCTATTTTTAGATTTCTAGGAGATATAAAAGAACTTTCATCTGGAGAAAAAGCTAAAAAAGTAACAGAAGTTAATAGCGTAGAGATGAGTAGTAGAATTAAAAAGTTTTTAAAATTTTTAGGTGCAGATGCAGTTGGAATTTCTGAAATGAAAGATGAATTTTATTATTCTCATAGAGGAAGAAATAGCAAAGTATATGGAAATGAAGTTGTTGAAAAACATAAATATGCAATATCTTTTTTGGTAGAAATGGATAAATCTATGATGAATAGAGCTCCAATGCTTGAAGAAGTAATAGAAGTTACAAAAGGTTATCTTAATGCGGGCATTATTGGACTCGTGGGCAGTTATTTTATTAGAGATCTTGGATATGATGCTAGAAATCAAATGGATGGCAATTTCCTTTCGGTTGTTCCGTTAGTGGCTAGAGATGCAGGTCTTGGAGAGATAGGAAGAAATGGTCTGCTTACTACAAAAAAATATGGGTCAAGAGTTAGAATAGGTGTAATTACTACAGATATGCCTTTAGAAGTTGATAAAAGAGAAGATTGGGGTTTGGAAGAGTTTTGTAAAATATGTGGAAAATGTATAAAAACATGTCCTGGAAAATCCATTTCAATTAAAAAAACTTATGATGAAAATGATATGTTAAGATGGAAAATAAACCATGAAACTTGTTATGAGCAGTGGAGAAGATTAGGAACTGATTGTGGAATATGTATTGTTGCTTGTCCATTTTCACAAGGGATAGATGAGACCTTAATAAATGAAATGAAAGGTAATAAAAATAAAATGATGAAAATACTAAGAAAGCATGAGAAAGAACATGGTATAAGAGAATTTATTAAGAATCCATTAGATATTGTATCAGATTAAAAGTTAACGCTATAAATTAAAGAATATCAAAAAGAAAGTACTTGAGGATAATACATTAAGTGCTTTTTTAAAATAATAAAAAATGATAAAATGAAATTATTGAGAATATTAGATATTAGTGAGCTTCAGTTTAAAGGATTAAGAGGAGAGAAAAATGATTAATAAAGAACAAGTTATAAATGCAATAACAAATGATAATAAAACAATCCGTAAGTATGCAATGGATTATTTTTGTGTTAATGAAATGACAGATGTTCAAGTAACTACTCAAATTTTAGATGCTTTAGATAATACTGATGATAGATTTGAAATGATTGAGTATTTAAGTAATATTGAAAATGCGAGTAAGAATGAAAAAATATTAGAAAGAATAAATGGAAAATATTATTTTGATTCTGAACTAGATTCACTAGTAAATGGAATAATTGCATTTGCTGATGTAGAATTATTGGCTAAAAGAAATGATATTAGACCTAAAATAAAAGTTTTTAAAAACAGAGTAAAGGAAAGAAGAGAATATTATAATACAGATTTTGATGAGTTATGGAAACTATATTGGGAAATAGATTTTATGCATCCGGAATTTGAAAATATGGCAATAATATTAAAAATATTATCTGAAAGAAAAGATTTTAATTATGAAAAATTTCATAATGAAATTAATATACCAGCTCGAGCAGGGAATGAAGAGGCTAAAGACTATGATATATGTGAATTGGCTGGATATCTTAAAGATGAATATATGATAGATTATTTGTTTAGTAAATTATATTATGCTGAAGATTATATCTCAGAAGTCGCAGCAAAATCATTATCAAAAATTGGAACTGAAAAAGTAATTACGAATATAAAAGAAAATTATTCTGAAATGCCATATAACATTAAATTGTCTTTCATAACAATATTAGAAGAAATAAAAATAGAAAAAAGTGAAGAGTTACTTTTAAAATTATATAAAACTGAAGAAAATGAAACTTTGAAAAGTTTAATGATTGGTGGGTTAGTAAAGCATTTTTCTAAAGATATAATACCTTATTTATTTAAAGAAGTGGAAACTAATGTTAATTATGATGCTATTGAGTGGTTATATGTTATTCATACAGTTAATAAGATTACTCATCCGAAATTAAAAGAATGGGAAGAAAATGTTGTTGAAAAAGAGGAATTAATAAGAAAAAATAGAGTGGATGACTATAATCAAGAAAATTTTAGTCCAGTAAAAGCTATAACTTCTGAAGATAATAATATTAAAATAGGAAGAAATGATCCTTGTCCGTGTGGTAGTGGTAAAAAGTATAAAAAATGTTGTATGAATAAATAAAGTTTTTTTCAAAAAGGAGTTTGAATGGAGAGATTTGGGTTTAATATAAACGGATATGATATTGAGTATTTTGTTATAAGGGACCATATTGAAAAGATTAAAATAGTTGTAGAAGCAAACGGAAGAGTAAATTTATTTGCTCCATACAATTCGACAGATAAAAAAATTATGGATTTTGTTGAAAAAAATGCAGTATGGATTTATGGAACGATGTATAAATTTGAAGTTGAAGCTGGTAAAAGAAAAATAGTTTTTGATTTTACTTATAAAGACAGAAAATTTAAATATAAAATAATTCGCAAGAATATGAAAAATATTATTACAAAAATTAATAATGGGGAAATTATTGTATCTGCACCTTTTTTGGTTGACGATGAAAGTGTTAAGAATGCTGTTCTTGAGAATAAAAGCTGGATTTACGATAATATGATTAAATATGAAAACAATAGAAGCAATAAAAAACTATATAAGACATTTCAAAATGGAGATAAACTTAAATATTTAGGAGAAGAATTCACTTTAAAGGTTATTGAAGAAAATAATAATTCTATTAGAATTGATAAAGATAATAAAATGTTTTATTTAAAAACTGAGGATAAAAATGATATTGAGTTAAATAGAAATATATATGAAACAATTCAAAAAAGTCATGCTAAATTCTATTTTAGAAAAATATTGAATAGGATATATGAAAAAGTTAAATACCTTGGAATTCTATATCCTCAAATGACTGTTCGAACAATGAAAACAAGATGGGGAAGCTGTAGTTATAAAAAAATAGAATAACATTAAATGCATATTTAATTGAACATTCAATAGAATTAATTGAATTAGTAATATTGCATGAACTATTACATTTCGTCCATCCAAATCATTCGTCTGAATTTTATAAATTAAACGAAAAATTAATGCCAGATTATAAAAAACGCGAAGAACAACTAAATAAAGAAGTAATTAGAGAAATATAATTTAAATAAAAAGAGGTGAGTGTTAAGTTATTAACTTATATTTATGGATAAAACAACATTAAACTTACTAATTGGAAAAATGAAGAAGAAAAAGTTATTAGAATTAATCAATCAGATGACTTTATACAGTAGTGTTGCAGAAAAAATATTACTAGATTATTGTAAAAATGATAAAATGATAGAAAATAAAAATATTGTTTTTGAAATGCAATTACAAAATCATTGGGATGCTGCATATTCTATTATTGATGATGCCAATAGTTATGGTGGTTGTCATTATGAAGAAGAAGAATTAGCTTGTGATGAAATATTTGAGATGCAATCTTTAATAGCAAAATATGAAATTTCATGGGAAGTTAGAAAAGATATATTAGAAAAAATGCTAGAACAAATTATATATGATAATTCTGGGTTTACCGATATTCTTTTAGAAACAACTGAGGAACTTTGTCAAACAAATAATGAATACTTATATATGGCAGATTTGTTATCAAAACATAATGATAGTTATTATAGAAAAATTGCTGCTTCTATTTACCGTGAAAAAGGAAATAATATGAAATTTCTTGAAATACAAAAAGAAAATTTAGTATATGGTTCTGACTATGTTGAATTAGCAAAATATTATCAGAAAAATGGAGAAAATGATAAAGCTTTAGAAATTGCATGGAAAGGATTTGATAAATGTGAGGGTCGATTAGATGAAATTTATCATTACTTATTTAAATATTATGAAAAAAAAGGTGATGAAAAGACTCTTTGGGAAATATACAATAAAGGACAAAAGAAGCAATTTGATTTAGATTATATAACAGAATTAATCTATGATTATTCAAAAAAACAAAATGATAATTCTAATCAGAAGAAAATGTTATTAAAACTTGTAGATATAAGTAGTAATAATGATATTGAAAAATGGTATAAAAAATGTAAAGTTGAATTAAGTACTGCTGAATGGACGAAAAATGAAACTGAAATATTAAAAAATGTTAAGCATAAAAATATAAGTTTGTATTTAGATATTTGTCTTGAAAGTGGTAATACAAAGGAAGTTCTAGAATATATTAAAAAACATTCGAATTATTTTGGTTTTGATAGTATAGATTTAGGCCACAAATATTCTAAAAAATTAGTGAAAAATTATCCAAATGAAATTTTAGAATTATATTGGAAAGAAGTAAGTATATTTGTGAATAAAGGTAAAAGAAATAATTATCATCATGCTACTACTGTATTAAAAGAAATAAAAAATATTATGATCAAAAATAAACAAAAAGATAAATGGGAATTAATGTATAACGAATTCAAAACAGAGCATAAACGTAAACGACTTCTTATGGAAGCTATTAAGGAAAGATTATAAGTAATAATTTCTTGAAACACTCATGTCTTGAGGCACGAGTGTTTTCTATTATAGAAAAAAAGAAACCTAATTTTTAGATTTCAATGAATGAGTATTATTAATTTATAATTATTTAGAATTTCTTTTTCGTAACTCTCTATATATATTGCTATCTTTTCTTAAATCGATAATTACTATAATCATAACACCATTAGTTTCTTTTAATTCATAACCTACACGGTAATTGCTGTCAAAACGGAATTTTAGATAGTTGTGGAGTTCTTTAGCTAATGGTTCACCATAACCACCTTTTGCTTTAGGCAATGGATTTTTGGCGATTTCAGAAACTTTATCTCTAAGTTTTGCAATTTGCCGATTTGTTAGTTTTAACTTTTTAATATCTTTTGCTACAGCATTATCCCAGATTATCTTATATTCTTGCATAATTAAACACCAAGAGATTTAAAGAACTCATCATGTTCAACGTATTTCGTATTTGGATTAGCAAGTCTTTCTTCCATCAAATTGAGTAATTCTAAATCCATTTGTTTCTCAATTATTTTTTCCATAGCTTTAAATTGTTCATAAGGAACTAATACGGCGGAAGGTTTATTATGAGTAAGAAGTATCTTAGGACTAGTAAGTTCTTTTAAATATTTACCAATATGTTTTTTGAATTCTGTTATTGGTAATACCATATTTTCAAATGTTTCAGCAATCATTTTCATCACCCCTTGTATGTATAAATTATAACATAGAATATATATATTGTCTATATAACGTGCGAAATAAAGTGCGAAACAAAGTGCGAATGATATATATGCCAAGAAAAGACGTGATTCACTGTAGGTGGTACTCCTGAGAAAAGTGTGTATCATCTGGGAACTTATAATGTTAAGCGTACATTATAAGTATTTAAAATTAAAAAGAATGTTGTGCAATAATTTTACGATGCACGTGTTATACAATACAAGTACAGAGGAGGTGTCATATTAATGTCAACTAAAAATGTTACTATACGCATGGATGAGGAATTAAAAGAAGCATCTGAAAAATTATTTAAAGCTTTAGGTTTTAATATGTCTACTGCAATTACTGCATTTGTAAAACAAGCCGTTAGAGAGCAAAGAATACCTTTTGAGTTATCTTTAAATGTGCCTAATGCTGAAACACATTATGCAATATTAGAAAGTGAAAGATTGATTAAGGATCCTAAATCAAAACGGTTCATGTCTATCGACAAATTAATTAAGGATTTAGATGATGAAATATAGTATTATAAGAACTGGACATTTTAAGAAAGATTATAAATTAGCCAAAAAACGTGGTAAGGACTTACTATTTTATTTAATGTCACCTAGAACCTGATTGGTTATTAATCTATAAGATAGTTAATAACGAATTAGCATTAGTTTTAACACGCATTGGTTCACATAGTGATTTATTTAGATAAATTTTTTCTGTGTTGAAAACAAATTATGTAGATTAAAATAATTTTAAGAAACATGACAAAGATAAAATAAATCACTGAAAACTTAAAAGTTTGATATAATATAAATGAAAATGACGGAATATTCTGAAAATAGAATTAATTATTTATCGCTTCAATTAGGTATTTGATCACTTTGCATTGAAGATTGCACAGGAATTTGTGAAATTATATTAACAGCAACTCTTGGAGTAAGAGATGTTTTTTAAACAATGAAAGGATGTGGATATGAGTGGATATAGTGACAAACCGATTTTAGATAAAGAATCTGATATTTTTGAAGTTAAAGATTATGTAGATAGTTTAAGTGAATTTATAAAGATATGTAGTACACCTATGACAATAGCTATACAAGGTGATTGGGGTAGTGGTAAAACTAGTTTTATGAATATGATTAAAAGTGAAATAAAAGATGAAGTGGCAACAGCTTGGTTTAATACATGGCAATTTTCTCAGTTTAATATGGGAGACCAACTTCCGGTAATTATGATGACATATTTTATAGATATGTTAACTGATGAAGGTGAAAAGAAAAATAGTTTGTTGAAAAAAGTGGGTTTATTCGCAAAAGGAGCTGCAAAAATTGGAGCAACTGCGATTGCTGAACAGACTTTAGGAGGCACTGCAACGGAAAATTTATTAGGTGGCTTTGAAGGTGAAGCGATTAATAATGCGAGAGTGATTGCAGATCTTAAAAGAGAATTTGAAGAAGCTGTCAAAGTAAAACTTAAAAATGAAAATAAAAATAGGATGGTAGTATTTATTGATGATTTAGACAGATTACAACCAGAAAAAGCTGTTGAACTTTTAGAGATTTTAAAAGTATTTTTAGATATTGAAAATAGTATTTATGTTCTAGCAGTTGATTATTCAGTTGTTTCTCAAGGTATAAAAAACAAATTTGGAGGTAATGTTTCAGTAGAAAAAGGTAAAAGTTTTTTTGATAAGATTATTCAATTACCTTTTAAGGTGCCATTAAATCAATATAATGTAATTGAGTATATTAGATCGTTATTAAAAGGTGTTGGCGTAGAAGTAGAAAATGATGATGTGTTATTTCAATATGAAAAACTAATAAGACTATCAATTGGTAGGAATCCAAGAAGCATAAAAAGACTGTTTAATTCATTTATGTTAATTAACATGGTAGCAATTAAAAAAGATATTTTCGAAAAGAAGTATGAGCAACATATGAAAAAAGTTTTATTTGCAATTCTTTGTATGCAAATGCAATATGATAAATTGTATGAGTATATTGTCGAAGAAAGAGATTCAATTGATGAAGAAGGAGTTAGATTTTTCAATAAACTACAAAATGTAGAGAATTTAAAAGATTTACTGAAGATTGAAAAGCCAGTGTTATTGATGGATATGGCAGCGTTTGTAGAGTTGTTTAATGAGGTTATTCAACTCGATGATGATTTAAATATATCACCTGAAGAACTTGCATACCTTCAGAAACTGTTGAGTTTTTCTACTCTCACTTCAAAAAGTGGTCAAGTTGAATATAATCCAGATAAAGACTATATGAGAAGACGTTATGCTAAATGGGTAGCAAATGAATTCAATAAAATAATAATCGAAAAACATGGGGACAAATTAGAGGAACTAGGTATTTTAAGCAAAATATACTTAGCAAGAAACTCAAAAATCGTTTATATTTATACATTTGATAAACATGATAAATATGGATATTCTATGTATAATAACTCAATGATAAGATTTGAAACTACAATACAAGTTAATAAAAAAGAATTGTATATGTTTGACACTTATGTATTGTCAAATGAAAAGAAAGGTCTTCCTATTGGTGTTACGGATTATGATGTATCTTCTTATAATAAATCTAATGAACATAAGTATTTTATTCAAAGAAAGAAAAACCTAGATATTAAAACATCACATAAGATATCACCATATGATACTGCAATGAAATATTATGAGTTGATAAAAAATGATTATACGGAGTATTTAAATTATTTTAAGTGATTCATAATAAAAATCTGGTAATATGTAGAAAAATTAACTGTGTATTTCTAGGCGTTAATTAGAATCATTTAAAAGCAGAGAAAGGAGATCATAATGCAAAAATTTTATGAAGAAATGTTAAAATGTCAAATAACAAATATAAATCCAACAATAATCTATAATGAAGGATGGATGACTAGAATCCTAGTTGAATATTCTGTGGAATATGGAATTAGTATTAATGAATTAAATTTTGGAGATATCAATAATTGGACTTCTGAAGGTTCATTATCCAGTCCTTTTCTCAAAACAAAAATTAAAAAAGAACGTCATACACGTACGGATATAGCATTTGGAGATTTTGATATTAATTATGAAGAACGAAGTGAAATAATGGTTAAAAATGGTAAAATATTTGGAGTAATTGAAGCAAAAATGGGAAGTAAGTTAAGTAAAGGAACAACAAATGCGAAAAATTACAACCAAGCAAGCAGAAATGCAGTATGTATAGCAAATAATATAATAGATTTTAATTGTGAATCATTTTTCATATTAGTAGCACCAAAATCAAAAGTAAAACAACGCAAATTAAATATGCATATTGAAAAATCAAATATATTAGATCAAGTTAAAAATAGATTTAAAGGTTACGATAATGCATTCTTACAAAATCATAATTACTTAAAAATAATTAAAAAAATTGAAAATATGAAAATTTTTATAGTTACATATGAAGAATGGATAGAAAAATTTAGTAACCATACTGAATTAAAACAAGACCTTCAAGAATTTTATAATAAGTGTAAAAAATGGAATAATGTGAAGTAAAATTAAAATAAAGATACGGATGACCGAACAAGGAGAATTATATGCTTAATAGAAATATTCCGATTTCATTATACATTCAATTAGCAGATGGTATAAAAAGAAAAATTGAACAAGGATTTTATGAAGTAAATTCTAAAATTCCAAGTGAAAAAGATTTGATTTAGAAGAAAGTCAAAAAAGAAACCCTTCAATGATGAAATAACTAAATAACTATAATAATAGATCAATACTTTTATTAAAAGAGTAATTGATCTTTTTTTTAGGGAAGTAAAATTGTTGAATAACTTATGAATAATGAGTGAAAGATATTACTAATTTGATAGTTATTTCTAATAATGGGTATCTTTAAATGAGAATTTGAATTAGATTTTTGTTAAAATATATTTTAAAGAAGGGAGAAACATATGAAAAAAATTATTGCTGTTATTATCATCATATCTGTACTTATGCAATTAAGTGGTTGTTCTGCACCTAAAATAAGCAAAGAAGAGGATATTATTAATCAAATATATGGCGGTTTTTTATATACTTCTAATCTTAAAGCTGAAAATAAAAATGAAAGGAAATTCAACGACGAAAGAAAAAAAGCAATTAAGTTCTTTATGAAAACAGTTGAAAATACAGCAGAAATTTCTTTTAAAGTAATAAACGAAATTGAGGAATATGAAGATAACTTATTGAAATATATGGATAAAATTGAAGATGAAAATGAATATATTCAAATTCAAGAAATTGTAAATAAAATGATTTCTTATAAAGTAACGATTAATTCATATGAAGAACAAATTAATACATACCTTTCACTGAAATCTGAAAATGAAGTTACTGATACAGTAATTGATAATTATATGTTTACTGATTTAATTAATTTAGTAGAAACTCAGAATCAGTATATTTCATGGCTTAAAGATAATGAAATTATTATCTCAAATTTAATAAGTAGTGAAAGACAATCAAATAAATTAATTTCTTCAAGCGAAAAAATATATGAAGATATTGAAGATAAATATAATGAAATGATATTTGAATATCAAAAGCTAGCCAATATGTATTCATATATTAGTTCTGCTGATTATTATGCAAATTTATATTATATGAATGAAGTTAAAAGAAATATAGATGTATTAAAAGAAGATCAACCTGATGAAGCAAAAGAACTTGAGGATTTATATAATAAAATTATAGCAATAAATTCAAAACCGGCTATTCTTAGAGAAATTCCGAAAAATGAAAAAAGTTTTCAATTGATAAAAACAGTATATGCTTTAGACGATGATGCAATAACTGCATTTTTATACTTAGAATATTTCACTGAAGTTCTAATTATTGAAGGTGAGGAATATAGCGAGGATACTAAGAAAGAAATTAAATCAAAAGAAGCTGTTGCAATGCAGGAAGAAATTAAAAAAAATAATTTAAAGAATCAAGAGATTATTAATAAAATTTCTGCTGGGCAATCTGCAATGAGTTGGCTTTCTTATGATCCGGATTTGCAATTTGCAGGAATTTTAAATGTTATGTCTAGTACACTTTTATCAAAAAAAGATAAATTAAATCCAGCTCAATATGAGGCAATTAAAAATTTAATTACTAATGATTTAGAAAAAGTACTTGGAAATAAAAAAGGTGATTTTCTTAATATAATTATTAATACTAATGCAAATCAATTAGTAGAGAATTTTAATAACTGGAAGGATAAGACTAAGAATTTAAAAGATTTAAATTTTAATAGACAAGAACTAATAAGTTTATTAAATATGTTAGGACTTAATATTGAAGAAGTAAAGGCAGAAGAAGTTAAGACTGAAACGCCGACTGTTGTACCTACTCCAGTTGTTGCAGATGTAGCGGTAACGCCGCAAAATATAAAATACAATATTACTGAACTTATTGCTACGCTTAGTGAAATTAATAGTATCAATCCAAGTATGGGAAATGATGAAATATTAGGCGCTTTATTTGGATGGAAAGATGATGTTAATTACAGTAAATATTCAAAAGTAGTAGACTCTGGTGTATGGGATCACTATGTAGATAGTGAAAATAATAAGATTGGTTGGGCAGAACGTAGTAATAATGTTGGATACGCATATATTTATTATTTTCCTAATGATCTTCCTTACCATGTTGAAATAGAAAGAGGGTTAGAAGGGAAAAACAGTGATATTTATTCAATAGATGTTAGAGATGATGATATAAATAAAGTGATTTCAATAAAGTTAAAAAGGGATGATAAAAGTGATGTCTATTATCCAGTTTTAGTTGATATAATTCAAAAACTAGATCGTGAACAAGATGGCTTAAATATAAAAACAAATGCAAATTCTCAATATGTTAGAAACTATTCTTTAGGTAATCTTATAGATTTAGTAGCCTATAAAAAAGGGATTATTGTAAAAGAAGAATATCATGAATATATAGAAGATGATGTTATAAGTAATATTTCAGTATATGCAGAAAATGGAGATATGTTGGAAACATATGAAGAAAAAAATGGTAAGCTAGATGGAATCTACACTACATATTATGAAAATAAAAATATCAAGTCTAAGATAGATTACGTAAATGGAATGAAAAACGGAAATTCATATAGGTATTATGAAGATGGAAAAAATAAAGAAATTACAGTATATAAAGAGAATAAAAAGAACGGAGAACATAAGACTTTTTATGAAAATGGGCAATTGTCATTAAAAGAAGAATATGAAATGGGACTTGAAAATGGAATGTTTTATTTTTATGATTTGAATGGGAATCTCAGAAGAGAAAAAGAATACAAACATGATGTATTAGATGGGATTTACCGTGAATACGCTGTATCTGCTGAAGGTAATTATTTGGAGACAACTTATGTATATGGTCAATACGAAAATGGCAAAGAAGTTGGATATTGGGAGTGGGGAACTTTTGGCGATGTGTGGATTGCTAAACGAAAATATTCTAATGGTGTAATGACATACTTCCAAAATAGACAAGAAACCATTTACTATAATGATGATGGTACAGTAAAAAAATGACATTGAATATATGACAAATTTAGCGGAGTATATTTTGTTAAAACAAAATAAAAATTGAATAATCGTAATTATTCTGACAGAATAGAATAAAAGGGGGTGCTATGATGGTAATAAGAGAAGCATATTTAAAGCGAATACGTCCATTCTATGAATCAGATTTAATAAAAATTATTATTGGCTACGCCGTTCGGGCAAGTCCGTATTCCTAAGGCAAATTCAGAATGAATTAGTTGAAAAAGGGATTGATCCTTTAGATATATTATATATAAATTTTGAGGATCTTGAGTATTCCTTTATTCAAAATGAAATGGATTTACATCGATATGTTAAAGAAAAAGTAATAGAAGGCAAGAAGAAATATTTATTTTTTGATGAAATTCAAAATGTTGAAAATTTTGAAAAAGCAATAAATTCATTTAGAGCAACTTTAAATTGTAGTATATTTCTAACAGGTTCTAATGGAAAGTTATTATCAGGTGAGTTAGCAACACACCTATCAGGTAGGTATGTTAGTTTTCGAATTATGCCTTTTTCATTCAAGGAATTATGCAAAATAAAAGATATTGATATAGATGATGCAACCGATAAAGAGTTCATGGAATACCTGAATTATGGTGGTATGCCACAAAGGTTTTTAATGCAATCTGAATCAGAAATAAAAGTATATCTTCGAGATTTATATAATTCTATTGTTTTGAGAGATATTGTCCAGAGAAGTAAAATAAAAGAGGTGGACATATTGAATCGAATCATAGAATATATGGTTATGAGTACTTCCCAAACATTTTCAGCAAAATCTATTTTAAAATATTTTGAAAGTGTAAATAGAAAGGTATCAACAGAAACTATATATACATATCTTGAATATATTACTTCATCATTAATTCTAAATAAAGCTGTTCGTTATGATATAAGAGGAAAAAAATTCTTACAAGATCAGATAAATATTATTTGTCTGATATGGGATTATCAAGGATTAATAATACTGGATTTAAAATTGAGATAGGAGCCTTAATTGAAAATATTATATATAATGAACTCATTCATAGAGGATATGAAGTATATGTTGGGAAAACGTTAAATAGTGAAATTGATTTTATTGTTATGAATGATGAAGGACGCACCTATTCTGAATCTCGCACGATTGAAATCACGTGGTTCTAACTTCATTAAGTTTCTCAAATACTCTCACTTAACTAAAACCATTAAGTTACAACATATATGAACTCACTTAAATACTGTTAGAATTTCACTACCAAGTATTCTTTTGAATACATTAGCGATAGTTTAAGGCTCAATTCAAAACCTTTTTTTGTTGTTTTTTTCTTATTTATTGTTTCTATATTCCAAAACTGCTTATTAATTTATGTTTTCTTTTTTTTAAGTTTTCTAATCTTTCTATTTCTTTTTTGTGTAATTTATTAAAGTTTTCAAATCCTTCTATCATTTTTTCTCTGTTTATTGTTTTTCTGTCTTCTATGTTTACATTTTTTATTATATATGCGCTATATAAATCTCTTTGTATTTTATTATCACCTATTATATTCCATCTTTCTGATAGTGG